>SDBS01006510.1_pt1 | contig 11354 bp, 9 predicted proteins | sample 2277091 | NCBI WGS metagenome assembly SDBS01 (sample SAMN10404972, study PRJNA504765) | marine sediment metagenome | isolation source: marine sediment core GS10_PC15, 163 cmbsf | place: Arctic Ocean: Southern Knipovich Ridge | collected 2010 | reverse complement strand
AGCAAGTGGAGCGTATCCTGCGGCTCGTGGGACTGGATGGCTTCCAGCGAGTCAAACCTCAGCACCTGTCGGGCGGCATGGCCCAGCGGGCAGCCCTGGCCCGCACTCTGGTCAACGAGCCGCAGGTGTTGTTGCTGGACGAGCCCTTCGGGGCCCTGGATGCCTTCACCCGCATGGCTATGCAGGATGAGCTGGTGCGCATCTGGCAGGAGTCGCACCTGACCATCCTGTTCGTCACTCACGATATTGACGAAGCCATCTACTTGGGCGACCGGGTGGTCGTCCTCACCCCACGACCGGGCCGGGTCAAACGCGTACTGGATGTGCCCCTGCCCCGTCCCCGCGACCGGGCCCACCCCGACTTTTTCTACGTCCGCCGCCGGGTGTACGAGGAATTCGGCCTGCGTGTGGAATATCCGGACACGTTTGGAATTGGCCTTTAAAAAGGAGGGGTGATGTCCAACAATGGCCTGCCTCGACGTTCGCGAGAGGTTGCACCCTCGACGGCTTGGCTTAGCGAAGAGCAATCTCGGCCCGGCGAAAACCCTCTGCTACAGCGACGATTGTCCCGGCGCCAGGCTCTGAGCTTGGCGGGACGAAGCGCAGTGGCCCTGGCCGGAGCAAGTTTGCTGGGCGGGACGCTGGCTGCCTGCGGCCTGCAGGAAGACGCCGCTGCCATGCCGGTCAAGATTGGTTACATCCCCATCCTGGACTCGACGGCGCTGCTCATCGCCCACTCCAAGGGCTTCTATGAAGCCGAGGGCCTGGTGGCCGAGCGACCAACCCTGATACGCAGTTGGGCCCAGATATCGGAGGCGTTCATGGCCGGCACCTTCAACCTGATCCACCTGCTGCCGCCCATCCCCATCTACATGCGCTATGGGCTGGGCTTCCCGGTCAAAGTGGTGGCCTGGGCCAACCTAAACAACTCGGCGTTCGTGGTCGGAGGCGAGAGCGGCATCGAGAGCACGGCCGACCTGGGTGGCAAACAGGTAGCCGTGCCCGGTTGGTACTCGTGCCATAACATCCTGCTGCAAGTCGTGTTGCGCCACCATAGGCTGGAACCGGTCATCCAGGAGCGGAGCGCGCCCCTGGATGACCACCAGACCAATCTGTTCGTGGTCAACCCGTCTGACATGCCCACCGCCCTGGCCAACGGCGACATTGACGCCTACACCGTGGCCGCTCCCTTCGACGCCGTGGGTGAGGTCAAGATCGGGGCGCGCATCATCCGCTTCACCGGCGACATCTGGAAGAACCATCCGTGCAGCGTAGCCGTTATGAACGAGCAACTTCTAGCTGACAACCCAGACTGGGCCCAGGGGGTAGTCAATGCCATCGTCAAGGCCGAGCGTTGGTGTCTGGACAACACGGCCGAGGCAGCCCGCATCCTATCCAAGGATGGCGAGGGCTACCTGCCCTTCTCCGCCGACATCGTGCAGCGGGCGGCCACCAAGTACGACCTGGCGACCTATGGGCCGTCGGGTACGGGAGCCATCCAGCACCCGGAATGGGGCGTCAAGCGCCTGGGTTTCCAGCCCTACCCTTTCCCCTCGGCCTTGGTGACGACCATCGAACTGTTGCGCCAGGCCAAACTGGAAAAGGAGGCGGCCTTCCTTCACGATCTGGATCCGGTCCAGGCGGCCGCCGACTTGACTGACGACAGCGTGGTCAAGAAGGCGCTAGCCGATGCGGGCGGAATCGAGGGTTTCGATGGGATAGACCCGGTCCAACCCTACCACCGCGTTGAGGTGGTAGCGCCGTGAACGCCAACGGCCAAGGCCGGCAAGCGGTGTGGGCCGGCGTGGGGGTGGCTGCCGCCCTTTTGCTGTGGCAGGCAGCAACCAGTTTGCAATTGCTGGGCCCCCAGTTCGGGCCAGCTTTCTCCCCAGCTAACGCCGGGCGTGCCCTGATGAAGCTGGCAGTGGGGGGCGAGCTGTGGCCGCAGATGGGGGCCAGCCTGCGGCGGGTGCTGGTTGGCCTGGGGTTGGCCGCCGGGCTGGGTATCCCCCTAGGGGTGATTGTCGGCTATTATCGCACCGACGAGGCGGCCAGCAGCGTGGTCTTCCAATTCCTGCGTATGATCTCGCCGCTGGCCTGGATGCCTATCGCCATCATCGCCTTCGGCGTGGGCGACCGGCCTGTGTACTTCCTCATCGCCGTGGCCGCTGTGTGGCCCTTTGTCGTCAACACCGCTCACGGGGTCAGCCGGGTGGAGCCGCTGTGGATCAAAGTAGCTCGCAACCTGGGCGCTAATGAGGGGCAAGTCTTGCGGAGGGTGGTTATCCCAGCTGTGGTGCCTGACATCCTGACCGGCTTGCGAATGGCTATCGGCTTGGCCTGGGTGGTGCTGGTGCCAGCCGAGATGCTGGGTGTGTCATCGGGGCTGGGCTACTTCATCCTGGATACCCGAGACCGCTTCCGCTACGATGAACTCATGGCCGCCATTCTCCTTATCGGCCTGTTGGGCTATGGCCTGGATGTGGCAGTCAAGGCCTTGCAACATCGCTTTTCATGGACGCTGGAATAGCAGCTGCGAAACGAAGGATACACAGGAGACCCTTATGCGTTACAAATACCCCTACCTCAACGCTGAGATGCCCGACACGGCTGACGTGTTGGCTGCCACGCCCAACCCTGCCGCGCGGGAGATGATGGAACACCTGGCCGGGCAGGGCATCGAGATCTACCTGGATCGCTTCGACGCCCAACAACCCTTGTGCCGCTTCGGGCTAGAGGGCACTTGCTGCCGCCGCTGCCTGTGGGGCCCCTGCCGGGTTACCTCCCAGAAACGAGGGGTATGCGGGGCCGACGTGTCGCTGGTAGTTATCAGCAACCACGTGCGCATGGTGGCCGCCGGCTGCGCCGCTCACGGCCAGCATGCCCGCCTGCGGCTGGAAGCCATCTTGGCCATGGCCGGAGGACGCATGGCCGGCGAACTGCGGGGCGCGGAGCGGGTATGGTGGCTTGCCGAGCGCCTCGGCCTGCCGGTTGAAGGGCGTTCCTTGACCCGGATGGCAGCCGAGGTGGCCCGCTGCTTACTGGCCGACTTGAGTCGGGTGGAGCGAGAGCCGATGAGAACCCTGCTGGCCCTGGCTCCACCGGAACGGGTGGCCCTGTGGCGCGAGCTTGACGTGTTACCTACCAGCGCCTTCTCCGAGGTGTTCGAGACCTTGCAGCGCACCTCCTTGGGCACCGACTCGGACTGGCGCAACGTGTTGCGCCAGGAGATGCGACTGTCTCTGGCTTTCTTCTGGGGCTGCGTGGTGACTGCCAGCTGGGCCTCGGAGATACTGTATGGCCCGTCTTGTCCTCAGACAGCCCGCGTCGGCTTCGGCACGTTGGGTCAGGGGAACACCGTGAAGGTGGCCGTACATGGCCACGCCCCGCTGCTGGCCGAGGCATTGGTCGCGGCCACGCAGCGGCCGGAGATCATCGAGGCAGTGCAGGCAGCTGGGGCTGAGGACATTGACCTGTACGGTATATGCTGCACCGGACAGGAACTTCTAGCCCGCCATGGCATCCCAACTATCAGCGGCATCCTGGGCCAGGAGTTGGTCATCGGCACTGGGGCGCTTGACGCGCTGGTGGCTGACCAACAGTGCGTCATCCCCAGTGTGAGCCAGCTGGCGGCCTGCTTCGGCACAACGCTCATCACCACCAGTGACGCGGCCCGGCTGGAGGGAGCCATCCACATCCCTCTCGACCTGGAGCGAGTGGAGGAGGTGGCGGAGTCTATCCTGCAGGAGGCCATAGCTAGCTACGGTCGCCGTCAAGAGAGGCCACGCCACGTGCCGGCTGCTGACCAGACGGCGCGGGTAGGCTGGGACGATCGCTCTATACTGGACGCTTTCGGCGGGCCGGCCGAGATGCTGCGTCTTATGCGCGAAGGGGAGATCAAAGGCATCGCCACCCTGGTCAGTTGCAACACGCCCAAGGTGCCCTACGAACAATCTAATGTGACTCTGGCTCGTGAGCTGCTACGGCGCAATGTGTTGATCACTACCACCGGCTGTGCCAGTCACGCTTTGCTCAACGCAGGCCTGGCCGATCCGGCCGCAGCCGGCCTGGCTGGGGAGCGGCTGGCTCGGACCTGCCGGCGGGCCGGGGTGCCGCCAGTGCTGCCCGTGGGAGCCTGCGTTGATAACACCCGCACCATGTTTCTCTTCTTTGCGCTGGCCGAGGAAGCCGGGCTGCCCCTGCCGGACATGCCCTTTTTCTACGTTGGCGCCGAGCCGGGCAACGAGAAAGCCCTGGGCATGGGCATGGCGTTTTTCGCCCACGGCATCAGCGTGCTGGCTGGCTACCCGGTACCGGTACCGGTGCCCTTGCCGGTGCACATCGAGGGCGGCGATATTGACGACTATGTGCGCCCTCGCAACGAGATCGCCGATTTCTTCGGTGACGAGGCGCGGCAGGTGATCGGGGCCAAGATCTACAATGAGCCCTACCCCGACCTAGCGGCGGGAGCCATCGACATGGAATTTCGCCGCAAGCGACTGGCTTTGGGCTGGAGCTAGACAGCGTAAGGCGGAAAACGCTGACTCAACTTGGCGTGGTGAGGATCACCAGGCCGCGGCCCACGAACGGCGTACACGACGCAGACCTCGACCTCATCCCGAAGCTAGCACCGAGAGCGTCCGTGGAACCTGTCTACGCCTCCACGTCGGCCGTGATGCGCACCTCAACCCGTGGTTGGGTGGGATCGTTGGTGGCAAACCACACCCGGCAGATCACCTCTCCTCTGACTTCGTGATAGTCTGGGTCAAAAGTCACCGTGAGGTCGGCGCGCTGGCCAGGCGGGATGATGCTGCTGGATAGCTGAGCCGTGGTGCAGCCACACGAGGTCACTATGTCGCTGACCACCAGGTCGACCGCGCCGGTGTTTTGTACAGTGAAAACATGCGCCACGTCGTGGCGCTTTGGGATGCGGCCAAACTGGTGGCTGGGGCTGGGCAGGTAGAGCTGGGGCAGTGGCACGCCCGGAGGGATTCGAACCCACAGCCCCCTGATTCGAAGTCTCTAGCACTAGCGCCGAAACCGCGACACAATATATAGTGCCTATCTACTGTCTAACCACTATATCTAGTAGTACCTGGCCTCCTTGGCCTTACCCCTACTGGACGAGTCCGTAGGACTATTTTCTTAGAAAAGTACCGAAAAGTCCGTAGGACTTTCAGTCCACAACTTTGGCTGCCACTAGATATGATACCCGGCCTCGTCGGGCAGTCAAGTTCTAGAGTGAAACTCGCAGTAGCTCAGCCACTTCTTTCACCTCGGCCACATAGGTGGAGCTTGGTGTGGGGCCAAAGAGTCCGGTTGGGTTGCTTCCCTCATTGGGGGCAGGTCATGTAGCGTATAATCACGGAGCGATGTCTATCCGTCTGTCCCGGTACTCCATTTCCGTACGACCAGCAGAGCCCAGGCTTGACAGAAGTGGTATAATGGAAGTAGCTATGTAGCTTCAGCCATTCGGAAATGTGTTGGAGCCAGGCTCAGGTGATATTGACACCAGGCCGATGAACACACAACCTAACCTGCGCAGAGTGTCAATCACTCGGGCGCGGGTTTTTCATTTGGCCGCAGGTTTGCGGCCTCTCAGGTGCCAGGAAGGAGGAGAAGGTCACGGCAACGGTGGAGAGAAGCGTCAGCATCAATGCACCAGTGGAGGAGGTCTTCGCTTATGTGAGCGACCCGATGTCGCAACTGGAATGGCTGCCCAGCATGGTAGAGGTAACAGATGTCAATCAGACCGAACGGGGTGTGGGTAGCACTTACCGCTGGAAGTACAAGATGGCCGGGATGATTCTCCAGGGTGACAACGAGACCTTAGAGTTCGTTCCCAACAAGCGAGTTGTGGCGCGGAGCAGGGGAGGCACCGATAGCACCTGGACCTACTAAAACCCGAGCCCAAGAAGCTTGTGAACAGCTTTATCAAGATGCGGACCCTACCGGAGGAGCTCGTCCAGGACTTCACCCATGCCCTGGGCGAGGTGCTTTCCGGGCTTCAGAAAGTGCCGGTCAAGATCGCAGATTTGCGCGCGGCGCTGCTCTCCGGCGGCTCACCGGCAACACCGGCGGAGATGAAGAAACGGTTCGAGGAATACCTGGGCAAACTCACCAAAGGCAAGGAGCCCGGCAAGGTACGGATTGTGCTGGAATAGGAAAGGAGAGAGCCATGCCGAAGATTTCCCTCACTACTTTCGTAGATTTTGTCAGCAAGTCTGGAACGACACGCTTGACTTGTGTCCGCAAGGCGAAGGGACTGTATCAACAAGAGTATGAGCCTGCTTTTGACTTTTGGAAACCACTTAGGGACGCAATTGTTGAGATGCATAAGCATAATCGGCCCAAAGACACTTTGGGCAACGTGCTCGCTGGCCTGACGGATAAAAACAAGCGCAATTTGTATCCGAGTCGAATTCGTGCGTACAAACGATGGGTTGGGAGGAAAACAATTCAATGGGCTGGCTGCGATCCGGAAATCTGGCAACATGGTTCTCTACTGGTACGTGTTAATCCAGAACTCGGCGTTAGCATTAACGGAAGCAAGTACATTATCAAGCTGTACTTCAAAGAAGAATGCCTATCCAAGAATAGAGTGGATACTATGCTCTTCTTAATTCAGTCTACTTTCTCACGAAATCATCCCAATGCGACGCCCGGTATCCTGGACGTGCCTCGCGGAAAACTGATTAGGCCTACTCGAAACATTTCTGACATAGATGCTCTTCTTGAAGGAGAAGCTGCGGCCTTCATCCAAATGTGGAATCGCGTGTAACAATGACGAAGGGCAAAGAACACCAAAGCCTGTTCAATCTGGAGACGTCCGTCAAGCCGCAAGGTCCGGTGGCGCTGTAGGACCTGGACGGGGACGGCGACCTGGACCTGGACATACGAGCCTCAAGACGGTAAAACGAAGTTGAGTCTCCACATCGAGTACAAAATACCTGTGCCGGTGCTGGGGAAAATCGTCGAGGCTCTGGTGATTAGGCAGAACGAAAAGGAAGCTGACCGGGCCATGGCGAACATCAAGGCCAAGATGGAGGGTTGAGTTCCACATGACCTGGTCAAGCTCATACAACGTCTAAACACGGTCGTGAGTGACCTGCCCCCCAATAATGATCCAAACCTGGAGTAAAGAGGGTGTTTAGGGGGAGTTAGCTAGATAGCAGCGATGCGCTCCCAGGTTGGTTGGATTAGGTATTTTTGGAGATAGGAGGATCACAGTGAAGAGCTTCTGGTTGGTTCTAACGATGGTCGCGGTGGTGATGGCGCTGCCAGCGATGGCGGCGGCCCAAGGCATGGACTACATGGTGGAGAGAGGGGATACACTCTCATCTATAGCTGGCCAGTATCTAGGCAACCCTAGTGCCTACCTGGAGATCGTCGAGGCTACCAACTCCATGAACGCCGAGGATGCTAGCTATGCCTTCATTGAAAACCCTGACCTTATCCGAACGGGCTGGAAGATCCTCATCCCTGCCGAGGCAGTCATGATGGTGACGGAAGAGGTGGAGGAGATAGCCGAGCAGCCCGGGGTGGAGGCGCTGTCAGGGGAAGGAAGAATCGCCTTCTCCGTCATCGAGCCTTCGTCTTACCTGGATTTGTACAAGCTGTATTTTGTGAATCCCGATGGGACTGGCTTGACCAAGTTCCGAGATCATGCCAGCGAGCCAGCTTTCTCACCTGAGGGGGATCGGATCGCTTATAGGTCCTGGGCTGAGAATGACCGCGGCCTTCTGGTGGAGACCTTCGACGGCACTGCTCGCTACGCGGTGGGCAAAGCCTTCGAAGATGGACACGCTGCCTGGTCTGCGAATGGCGATCTCATAGTCTTCGATTCCCAGCGGGAAGAGGACCGACTGTATCGCGTTCACACGGCGACCATCGATGGGGTGAGCGAATCGATTGTCAAGGTTGGAGCCAGGGAGCTTCTGGGGGAGAGGCCTGCGCTATCCCCTCAAGCGGACCGAATCGTGTTTCGGGATACGGGGAGCGCCGAGCCTGGTCTCGCTATCGTGAACCTGGGAGGGGGCGGGATAATGCCCCTGACTGAGGGCAGATCAGATACGTCTCCTGCCTGGTCGCCCGATGGCAGCAAGATCGTCTTTATGGCAGCTTCGAATGGCAGCTGGGACGTTTTCGTAATCAACGTTGATGGTACTAGCTTTGCCAGCCTTACGTCGAACCCGGCCAACGATGTCCTGCCGGAATGGTCGCCCGATGGCACGATGATCGCCTTCCTCACCGATCGGGACGGGGTGTGGAGCATCTACGTTATGAACGCTGATGGCTCGGGTGAGCGCAAGGTGATAGACGTGCCTGGCCGCTACGCTAACAATCGTTACGGTGTAGATAGAGACTGGGCCGACGAGCAGATCTCCTGGGGGCCGTAGCTTCCAGGTGTGAGATCTGGCCTAGAATTGAAGGGCAGATCGGGGTCAACTTCGATCAGCCCAGCCTTCGTGCCCTCTCAAGGTCTACCGTAAACTGTGGTACAGTAATTAGGGGCAGGTCACTGGGGCCAGGTCCACTTCTCTACCTGCCGCTGGTAGTTCATAAGTAGTAGTGAAGGGGTCTTCCGTGAGAAGAACACGAGTAGCGTTCAGCGCCCTGGCGGCCGCAGGTGTCACCTTGGGCCTCCTGTGGCTGCTCTCGGCGGCTGCCACCTCGACCAGCGTGGCCCACGCCTCTCCGGGAACGACTCGCTATGTGGCCACCACCGGAACTGATAGCAGTAACGACTGCACCAATCCCATCACACCATGCGTCACCATCCAGCACGCGGTGGACCAGGTTTCTTCCGACGACGAGGTCTGGGTGGCGGCGGGGACCTACACAGGCACCAATGGCTACGGTGGTCTGTCGCAAGTGGTGTACATAAGCAAGTCGGTGGTTGTGCGTGGCGGCTACACGAGCAGCAACTGGACCGCGTCCGATCCCGAGGCCAATCCCGTCGTGGTGGACGCCGAGGGGAATGGGCGGGTCTTCTACATCACCGGGGACATCAGCTCGACTTTGGAGGGCTTGTCCATCACAGGTGGTGACGCCACGGGCCTGTTCGGATCCCCATACGGCGAAAACTGTGGTGGAGCCATCTACGGAGTCACAGCAGCGGTGACAATTAGCGAGTGCAGCGTGTATAGCAACGTAGCAAGCATAGATGACGGCTATGGCTATGGAGGTGCAGCTTACCTGAACAACTGCGAATCCACGCTTGTAGGGAACTCAATCACCAGCAACACCGCTTGCATCGAGACCGGGTCATTTCAGAACAGCGGCTGGGGCGGTGGGCTATGCTTTCGAGATGGAAGCGCGGTATTGGAATCCAACAGCATAAGGAATAACATTGCCATTGAGGGATATGATGCCTATGGCGGAGGGATCTGCATGTTGGAAACCGATGCCATTCTGAAAGGGAACAGCATCATCAGTAACGCGGGCAACACCGCAAAGCCTCCGGGGGGCTACGATCCGGAAAGCCGCGGTGGAGGCATACAGATCATCTACGGCAACGAAGTGCAGCTAATAGACAACACTATTCGGGATAACACCGCCAGCAAGGAGTGGGAAGGATGGGGAGGCGGGGCATGGATCGGCTTCACAGACAGAGTGACCTTGACTGGAAACACCATCGAGGGCAATCGAGCCGGGGACACTTATGAGAGTAGTGGAGGCGGAATCGCTCTCTATTACTATGGCGAAGCGTTTATTGCGAACAACTGGATCATCAGCAATACAGCATGCACCGGAAGTGAGGGTGGCCTTAGCGGTGGCTTGGAAGCCTGGTCTCCCAACACCGTTACCATCGATGGAAACTACATAATGAGCAATACGGCCTCTTTGGCCGGTCCCGGGTCAGCCGGTGGAGTGGCGATAGTTGGAAGCTTGTCAGCCACCCTTCGCAATAATTACATACTTGGGAACGTCGCCAGCACCGAGGACAAAGGGTACGGCGGAGGGCTATACCTGGGCGGAAGGGGTTTCACGCTGACTAACAACCTAATCGCCGATAACATTCTGGGACCCGGCGGAAAGGGCGCAGGCATATACGTGCCCCCACGAGGCTCAGGCCGACTGTGGCACAACACTATCGCTAACAACAGCGGCGGTGATGGGAGTGGATTCACGATACTTGCGTGCGATCATTTCTGCCAGGACAACATCTTCAGTTTCCGGAACAACATCATCGCATCTCAAGCGGTGGGTATACGAATCGGGGAGAACAGCACAGCCACCGTGGAAAGCAATCTGTGGTGGAACAACGGCCAGGATTGGAGTGGAGATGGGACCATCACAGCCAACAACAACTACACCGGCAATCCAGCCTTCATCCCAGGATTGATGGATGACTACCATATCGGGCCAAGCTCCGCCGCGTTGGATCGGGGTGTGGATGCGGGAGTAGCCACCGACATAGACGGAGACCCCCGCCCCCTTGGAGGAAAGCCCGACCTTGGGGCCGATGAGTATCGTTATCCCCTGGATGTCCTGAAGGAATGGCACGACCTTGACGGCCCTCCCCTCCAGGTAGGAGATCCCATCCAGTACGCGATCAGCGTCACTAACCATAGCTCCCAGACCATGACAGGAGTGACGGTAACTGATACGCTGCCCACGGGGATCCAATTCACCTCGGCCACACCGCCCGGATACACCGGTCCCGATCCTCTGGTGTGGCAAATATCCAGCCTGCCCGCCAGCGCCACCTGGACCGCCACCATCACCGCAACCGTGGACGGCTCGGCAGACCCGATCGGCGGGAACGTAGCATCGGTGAGTAGCAACCAGCAGGAGCAGGTATACACCTTTCCCATTGGCGGGGGCAACGTGCACTGCTTTGCTGTACACAAGACCGCACATGACCTCACTGGCCCGCCACTCTACGAGGGCAACGAGATCGAATACGTCATCTCAGTCACCAACGAGTGTGCTACCCCGATGGCAGGTGTTGTGGTGACTGACACGTTACCTGCGGGGGTGGAATTCGAATTCAGCATCCCCTCTGCCTCCACTGGACCTAATCCGCTGGTATGGCAAGTGGGCCTTCTGGCCGCTGAAGGGGTATGGACAGCCACCGTCTCGGTGGAAGTGGACGGGACATCCAATCCGATTGGTGGGAACGTAGTGGTGGTGGGAAATGCCGAAGGCGAGGAGCTAGAAACCGAGCCAATCCTCCCACCGGGAGGCGGCAACATCGAACCGGGACTGGGCATCGAAAAGACGGCGGAGGATATGAACGGATTTCCTCTCCATATTGACGACCCGATTCAATACGTGATAACCGTGACCAATCAGAGCGGAGCGACGGGTGTGACCGGCGTCGTGGTGACCGACACTATCCCCGCCCG
>SDBS01006509.1_pt1 | contig 11355 bp, 7 predicted proteins | sample 2277091 | NCBI WGS metagenome assembly SDBS01 (sample SAMN10404972, study PRJNA504765) | marine sediment metagenome | isolation source: marine sediment core GS10_PC15, 163 cmbsf | place: Arctic Ocean: Southern Knipovich Ridge | collected 2010 | reverse complement strand
GTCAAAACACTCAAAAGAATATATTGGAATCCATATATAATATTTCTTTCTTCTTTTTTTAAAAAATGATTTGGCTCTCTCAATAACAATATTCAGGGCGTCGATATAAGATTGGTTATTATCGGTATTTATCTCTATTTTTTCAATTTCAAGTGCATACAAAATGTGTTGATTTTCTAAAGTAGAAAAACCATCATTTCTCCAATAATGTTTTCTTGGGAAGTATTTTCTTCTTAAAAATATATCTGCTGTTAAGCATTTACCTCCGTCCATTCCAATATTTAAATAACCAACTATATCGTTAAATTTCCATGGTGGCCAGTACCATCTTTGCTCCCTAGAATTTTTCAAACCTTTATTTAATTCATCAAAAGGGGTTCCGCATAGAGCACCAAAATGTATTTTTCTTTTTTTTAAATCTTCCTCATAATCCTCATAATATTTTTTATAATCTCTTTTGTAAATTGGTAAAGAAAAAAATGAATGCATTAATACACCCATATAAACCTCCTTTATATTATGAATAATTTTAGGCTTTACTAATACATTACCAAATCACCATAATTTATTTTGAAAATAAGGATATCCTATTTTTTCTATAGTTTAGCTTTCCATTTTTACGAGTTCTTTTTTTTAGAACGTCTATCTATAATAATATCTAAAGCCTCAACCATCTGGCTAAGAAACTCCTTAAATCCTATAGGTTTTCTGCTAAAGGTTACCGAATTATTGAGCTAGTACAACCGTCCCCTGTTTCTTAATTGATTCAAGAAAAAGTTATGTTAAAGGTGAAGGCTCTGTTTTCTTTTTTATCCACCATCTTTCTCTTTAAAAATTCTCTTCGTTCTCACATCACTATAAGGTGTTCCAAATTTTATATGATATTTAATCCTATTCTTTTCGCAAAAATCGATTACTCTTTTAGAAATTTCACTATAAAAAGATTTATTATTACAAAATCTTGAGGAATTTACATTGTAATTTAATTTTCCAAAAATTATTTTATCAACAAACTTGATCTTTTCTAATATGTTTTCGATATTTACAGCAGTTCCATCTAAGTTGGGAGTTGGGTAAGGCTCAATACTAACCCAAGTTTTAAGTCCTGCGTTATGTAGTTTTTTCAAAGAATCTATCCTCTTATCATAAGAAGAAGAAAAAGGTTCAAACTCTTGTTTAAATTTATTATTTAGAGATACCAAGGTTATACCATATTCATTATCCTTTAAAAAACTGTTATTAAGAATTTCGTCAGGATAAAATCCCTTAGTCAAGATTGTTACTCTAATATCTTCTTTATTAAGTCTTTCAATTATATTCAAAGTAAGATCTTTAATCTCTGGGATTAATGTTCCTTTTTCCGAGTCATACATAAAAGGATCTGACATGAAAGAAAGATGGACAAAATCAATTTGTTTTTTATATTTGGGTATTTCTTTTTCTAAAAGTTCTAATGCATTTGTGACAATCTTTGGTTTTCTCCAATCATTATAATCTTTTATCCATCCAAATTTTTTTGCCATCATCATAGCATAACAAGGGAATTTACAACCGTGCATACATCCAACAATGTGATTAATGGTCCAATTTCCATATTCTACTTTTGTTTTGTATAAAAGCGATTTTCTTTCTAATGTCCCAACTTTAGAAGCAACAGTAAAAATTCCCTCTTTATAATAATCTTTACCACCAAATAAAGTAAGGCCTTGATTGTCTTCTTTTTGCTTTGCGTAAATATCTTTGACTATATTCGTAATTGATAATTTTCGGGAAGCAAATAAAAGATAATATAAAATATCATTTCTATTGGGATATTTCATGTCATAACCAACTACTTTCAAATCTTGTGAAGTAAAAAGAGATTTTACATAATCTTCCATAATTTTTTTATCGCTACCTTCAATAATATCAATATCATCACCAATAAATTCTAACAATGTATCCAATGTTTTTATTTCTTTAATATTAAGTTCCCCTCCATAATGTTTCTTCTTCGCTATTCCTCCGGTTCTTCTTACCCCTTCTAATATGTAGTTAAACATTATATCTTTAGGATTCTTTAGTTTTACAATTTCTTCTATTGTAGGCTTTTTTATCTGTATCCCCCAGGGGTCTATTAGAATAAAAATAGGATGTTTATTGGTATTATTTATTTTTTCTAAAATCTGAATAATGACTTTATTGCAGTCATTGTTGAAATATTCTATTTCAACTATATCTTTTAAGTGAAGGTCATTTTTGATAAACTCATTAACATTATTATTTAAATCTTTAAAATTACCTTTACTTTTTTCAACAAGAAATAATTTAATTTTTAAATTCTTTTTCAATTTTTCTTTTTTATTAGAAATTACATCGAGAAAAACAAGAGGAGAACCATTTATTCTTTTATCATTTTCTGTATAGATGCCTTTCCCTGCAAATAAATCCACAACATACAATTCATTAGATATCCAATTTTGATTATTCCAAACTGCAAGCCATACATTAAAGCATTTTTTTAATATTTCAAGTTTTGTTTTTGTAGATAATCTATTACTAATATTCCACCTATCCTTATTTTTTTTCATACTTATAAATCTCCTCTTTAACCTTCTATTCCCTTAACGGATTTTTCTTTTACGTCATCTCTATATATAGCTCTGCCTTTATCTCAACTATGAGTGTTTTCCCTTTTAACTTTTTCTTCCCAAACTAACAATATTATAACCCACCCGCATTGGTTCTCCAATTTCACAACCTTTTAAACCAGCATAAGCATAATGGTATAACGTTTTTATCAACTAAGATTATTCAATTATTCCCTCGAGAGGTAATATGGCGTAATGTACCTTCAAATTTAATTCTTAAGGCTCGTAGTAAAATATAATTTTAAAAAATATTCAATCATTAATAATATAAGCTCAATTTCAATTCAAGAAAAAAGTTATGTTAAATGTTGGGACCTCATTTCTTTAACCCAATAGGTTTGGAGTTTATTTAGTATACGATAGGAAAACCTGAGGGGGTTTTTTAAAATGTCCAGTCTTCTTTTTTCATAAACTCTTCAAGGTTTATACATGAAATTCCAAAGTATTCACATATATTAGGAATATTTGCTGAATTTTCTTTCCATCGCTCCTCGGTAACAACACTGCTGCTTAAAGACTTAGCTTTTGCGATAACAAACGGATCCGCAACTGGTTTTCCTTGTAAGCGCTCCTTTTTTCTTATCAAAGCTTGAAAGTGATTAATTTTAAATATCTCTGTGACTATTAAAAATTCATTTTGGTCTGGTTGAAAAAAATATTTGCGATTATTTTTTACCCACTCTGTTAACCTATCTGCATTACCATATGTATTAATCTCGTTGGCTACTTCTCTGACAGATACAATCTTGTTATCAGAAATTAATGCCTCAAATTTTTCCCATAAAGTTGGAAAACAATCCAGATAGTAGTTCCGAAACAATACAATTAGGGGGCCAGTATCAAATACATACATTATGCAAGTCCCCCTTTATTGAATAATACAGATTCCATTCCGGAAATATTTTTAGCCTTTACTCCTAGGTAATCCGCTAATTGGTTTATGGATATTTTCTTTTGGTAATATCGGCTGAAAGCAAGAGAGAGATAGCCTTCTCCCAAATAAGCACCTTTTGTCGCATAATAATTCCCCCCGGAACCAGTAATCCTTTTTCTTGCTTCATAAGTCCATTGTTCAGCTTTCTTTGTATAATAATCTCTGCTAATAAGTCTTCTATCAAGGCACTTTCGTAATATAACCTCTCGACTCACTTTGTATTTCCCAGCTAAATCCTGAACAGAAAGGTCATTAATAGTGACATTGGAAATCCGATGGGAAAAATCTGAATCTGGTACAAGAAACTCTCCTGTAAAACTATTACAAAGAATCTCTATTTTTTTATCATCCCCTTCAAGATAATCAATATAGTCATCAATTCTTGCATCTACCCCACCGGTGCCTAGTAAGAGGTGAGTTAATTCATGAAACATTGAGAAAATTTGTCGTGTTTTTGGGATACTATTATTTAAATAAATTAAAGGGAATCGTTCATGGTAAAGACAAAAGCCAGAAAACGATTCGTCTTTAAATGCTTCCTTAAAGACGAAGATACCATGGTTCTCTAAACTATTTCGCCAAGCTTTCAAGGCTTCATCTATATTTCTCCACTTAAACTGAGTATCAATGTCAATTCCTAAATAATCTCTTACCTGAACGGCCATAGTTTTTACAGATACGTTTGGACGAAAAGTCAAATCATAAATAATATTGTGCTTTGCGGGATTGATATTATCATTGAGTTCGGCAAGATTAATTTGCATTGCTCGCGCTTGTTTTAGCAAATAATGCATAAATGATGACATCATTTCAATTTCGTGCTCTGGGAGAGTACGAAACGATTGTTTCGGCATTTCCTCATCTGGTGGCTCTGGAAAAAAGAAGAGAGCAAGAGGACGCTTATAAACTTTATAAGCTAATTTTTCTAATTGGATATAGGTAGGTGAATTATCCCCAGATTCCCAAGACATTATTGTATCAATGTCTTTACCTATTTTGAAGGCAACTTCAGCAAATTGCATACCTGAAGTTTGTCTCGCCCATTTAAGGATATCGGGATTGACAGGTATTTTTTCGTTCATAGGATTACCTTTGACATAGATAAAAAATAATTTATTTGGGCATCGTCATATACATCTTCTTGCCTAATCAGATAAAGATTACCTATATTAATTATAATGTAATCGTGGTTTTTTTTAATCATATGATCCTCAATTATTTTTTTAATTTTATTAATTATACAAATATTCTTCAAGTAATTCAATTCTCGGAGTGTCTTGAAACATGATGGGCTAGTGTAATCTTAATATTTTTAATTATTTTTTGTATTATGCAAATAACCTTCCCCTGTATTATAGAATATTTTTATTTTAATTACGTTCAACAACTTTCCCATATTTATCTCTTGCAACCCATCGGCCATTCTCAACCGACAATATCAATTCGTCACCTTTCTTTTTTAGGTACCATTTACCTGGATGGCCTTTCCATTCTATCGAACCATCTTTTCCGAAAGATTTAGCCAAGTCTAAGGCTTTTATTTTATATTCAGAGTCTTTTACTGAAACAATCTGAATAAATTCAACCTTTTCAATCATAAGATTTTTATCAACATAGTGGGGTTTTAAGGCCAAGTTATCTGAACGTGCTTTAATTGCAATTGAAGGATAAAGTAAACCATTAAATATATCATCTGAAAAATGTTTCTCAGCTAAAGCGATAGTAATTTTATATAAATATTCTTCGCCCTCATTTACATTTTTTGTAAATTCTTCATCAATAAAATTTCTAATTAACCTATTTGCTTCTTTTAATTCATCTAAAGATTTTGGCTGTAATCCCATAATATTATCATTCAAATATCCAATATTGTTTACAAACAATCTTGAAACAGTCTTCCACCGGGAAAGAATAAATCTATCTCCTGTTTTTGCAAAACATTCAGAAAATGGCACACGCCGATCAGCGCAACAATAAAATACAGATTGCCCAGGTCGGTTAACTCTCTGATATTTAGTGATTAATTTTGCAGGAGGATAAGTCATATCTTTTATATTATTTGGTTTTTCATTACAAACTCTGCCTCTGTACAGCTTTAAACCAGGTTCATAAATAGGGGCTCTTAAAGTGTACCCCTTAAATAGTGGTTTCAATTTTTCCTTAATAATGTCAATATCTACAACTTCAAGATCTAATCTTCGAATTTCTTCAATTATATCTTGAATTTGTTTTAAACTTAGATTTTGTATGGGTTTTTTATATTTGCTCTCCATGGATTAACAAACCAACATTTATTTCTAATTAATTTTATGTTACATAATTTATTTCCTACAAATAGAAAAACTATATTATCATACAATAAAAAATACTCATGATAATCGGGATGGATCAAAAGTGAAATTAATTTATAAATCTGCGCACCTTACCCTCCTTGAAGAAAGCAATGGTTTTAACTTTTTGCCTTCGCTTATATCTCTATTTATCCTGTTTTAAATTTATTTTAATTTTATCTAGATAATTTTGAGCATGAATAACATAATCTGAAAAAACATTTTTTTTCTTAGCTAAACTGATAAATTTTTTAAAATACTCTTTCGCCAATAAATAATCTTCTTTTTTAAAAAAGTTTATTAACCCCAAACAATACCACAATTGAATCTTCTCTGCTTCACTCTCTAGAACATTTAGTATAAATTCTTCAACTTCAATTGGAATAATTGGTGCTGTGGAACCCTTAAATGCTTGTTGGTAAGCATGGTAAGCTTGCGTTAAATCTCCCCCCTGATATGCCAATAAAAAAGCTTTACTGTATAACCAAGCAGCATCCTTTTTATTTTCTGCTTTATTAATTTCATTTAATGCGCGCTCTATATCTCTATTCTTTAAGAAAAAATATATTGCTTTTAATAAATGGGCATCATAATTATCAGGCCTGTATTTTTGAACAATTTCAATAAAATAATTCATTTTATCAATATCATTTTTGTATATATAATTTATCCTAGCTAAAATTATTGCTTCTATTATTAAAATATTTATAGTTAAATTCTTTAGTTTGCTAAGAATAACGTCGTTTAAATATTTAGTACTATTCTTTTCTAATACATTAATTAAATTGAAATGCAAATTATAAGCTGTTATAAAATCATTAGAAAAAAAACTAGCCATTCCAACTATATATCTTGTGGCAAGCCCCATGATTTGTGCTGTTATTTTAAAACCTATAATTTCATTAGCAACAGGAATTAAGCTCTCTCTCGGAAATATTTTAGACATATCACCACTAAAAGTATGGCTAATTTTTTTAGGTATTGGACTGTGACAAACACTAGCTTCTAATCTTAAATAATAATAGTCTTTCTCTTCGTGCATTCTCTTTGCACAATGACCAAAGACTAAAAGATTACCATTTGTCAAATTGAGATATTTAATGCAGTTCTTGTTTGGATTTTCCTTTATTTTTTTTGAATGATAATTTGATAGATTAATAACTTGAAAATGTTTATAACTTCCGGACCTAATTACTTCTAAAATATTATCTATAAAATCATTTTTTAATCTTTCCTGAATTAATTTATTTTCCGTAGTAATTGCTATTATAATTCCAATATTGCCCTCTTGTATTTTTTTAATTTTGGTAGAAAAATACCATAATAGGCATTCAAACAGTATAAGTATGACAAGAAAGCAAATATTTAAAGCATTTGATACCCCAGAAGAAAACCAAAATAAAATAGTCATAATTGTAACAATAATAATAGCTATTGGGTTTTGCCAATTGTTAAATAACCAAAGACACAAATATTCGAACATTTCTGATTTAATATTTTTCATACTTTTTTATCCTAATTACTAAAATATTATATTTTAAAAACACTAGTATTAAATATTCATAAAACTTTTAAGGTTATAGCATATAAATCATTTCTTTAATCTGACATTTACTAGTAGATTAGCCATCAAACCGTCTCTTTCTTAATTCTATGACTTCATCTGCTTGTTTTTTTTCATATAAAATTCGTTTATCCAGAAAATTTTCATATTCTTTTACAAATAGTTGAATTGCTTTATTTTTATCTTTTTTCCAGCTTTGAATTTCTTCTTTTTTCTTTTTGAGTCCTTTAACAAATCCATACTCACCGGATACTCCTCCCATTTGTGAGAGAACAATAAATATTTCCTTACGATAATCTTCATTTTTAGGATATTCTTTTATCAATTCTTTACAAACATTATGTAAAAAATCTTCTCCCTCATAAGCTTGAAGAATATTAAGTACTATTGTGACCTTTTTATTATTTTTAGATTTAATTAATTTAATTAATTCTTTTTCGAGAACCTTGTCAAAAGTCGGAAAAATCGTTTGTATCAGAGGGATTCCTTCCCAATAAAGCGAATAATCTTTCTTGTTAAACCATTTTAATATTTCTGGAATGATAATTTCTGCATTTTCATTAAGAGGTTTATTCACCTCGTGCAAACTATAAGGTATTGCATCATAATAATCCTCATGTTTTTTATTTTTCTTAACTAAAAATCTTTTATAGAAAAAACTAATTATTTTTTTCGGATATTTTTCAGCAATTGGTGTTAGAATTTCTTCAACAGAATATTTTATATCGGGAACAAGTAAGAGATTTTTTAAAACAATATCAATATCTTTTTTTATTAATGCTTTTAAAATTAAATCTCTCCCGCGCCATTCATTAAAAATCCAGTTCCAATTTTCATTTTTTGTTAATTCTTCAATAGTATTAATAAATAAATTCTTGGTATTTTTATGTTTTGGATAATTTTTTACTATTGATCTAATAATATTGTTAAAAATATCGTTTTGTGCATCTTTATTTTTAATTTTTTTTGCCTTTTTAAAAATTTCATTAATTGATGTTTTTTCTATCTCTCCAACATAATTAAAAACAAGAGCACATTCAGAAAGATGTTTACCTTCGTTAACCCACTTAGAAATTAATTCCTTTGCCAATCTTTTTAACCTGCTCTCCCAAATCCCAGCAATTAAATGAGTAAGAAAAGGTTTAAGTTTTTCTTCATTTTCTATTAGTAATTTATATGCAATTTCAGGCTTTTGCTTGCCTAATTCATTAAGAAAAAAACTAAAATGAAAAAATTTACCCTGGTCTTCCGGGAAAGAATAATTTTTTATAACTGATAATATTTTTCGTTCCCAGTCTTTATAGTTTTCTTCTGAAATATCACTAATAAATTCTTGTATTTTAGTTTTTCTTCGTGCGTCTACTTCTTTGAAATCTATTTTTACTGGATCTACTTTCTCTGGATCTGTAATTTTAGTGTAATATTTATAGCCAACTAATACTCTAAATATATCATATTCTTTATTAGGGCTAATTAATGATTGCAATTCTTTAATTCGAGTTAATTTTTTTGCATCAAATCTTCGAGATAACCAGTATGCATCTTCTTCTATATCTTCAACAATTTCATTATCAGCATTGGGGATAATTGAAATGTAGTAATCAATTAAGGCATTAGCATCATCTAATACCATATTCTCCATATCTTTATCGTAACCACCCCGATCCGGCATCCTGGTTACTTCTTTGAGTGTTCTAATAATTTTTTGTCTCTGTTTCAAATCATTTACAAGCAGATAAAGCTTTTTAAGTAATACAATTGTCCTTTCTCTAATCTTTTTTAAATTATCATCTACTTTTAGTGCTCCAAATTGAATGGAAAAAGTCTTATAATCTTTCATTGAATGCCCTTCAAAAGATGGACTTAATAATTTTTCCGAAATATTAACAATAGATTCAATTCTTTCAATTAATTGTTCTGTGCTCCATTTCTCGATTTTTCCTAAAATTAATAATTGTGGGTAATAACCAATTTCTTTTAAAGCATGTAAATTATACTGAGAAAGGCGGGATAATGTCTCTAAAGATTTCTTCTTAACTTCAGGTTCCTTATCAAGTGAAAGCATAATAAGCAAGTTAAAAACCTTTTCCGGATAAAAATATCTTATATCATTTAATATATCCAAGCATACATCTGCAACATCAGCATATGTATAACCTTTCAAATGACCAATTGTCATTTTAATTGGCTTTATCTTTAGTGGCTTTGATTTCTCTAAAGCAGATTCTATAATTTTAATAATATTTAGTTCTTTTGGTGTTTTATCTCCAAATTCCCCGATATATTTGTGTAAGAGTGTAAGATTTTTATGTAATTCATTATTTGATTCAGAATGAATAATATTGTTTAAAAATTTAGTATCAAAAACTTGTTTCCCTTGTTTAATGTTTTCGACCTTATAAGAAATGAAATCAAATGTATGTTGTGCTTTTTTTATATGATTTTTCATTACATCAGAAAATTCTTTTTTTAGCGCCGAAAAAGTCTGTTTATCAAAATCGGAGAGTTCTTTTTGAGGTTTATAGATTATATCATGATTCATTTCTGACCATGCATGATATAAAGCTGTGGTGAGCTGTATTTCACATTTCAAACTTGAATATTTAGCATATTCCATAAGTTTTAATCTATCTTCATTAAGAGTGACTACAAAATGTAAAGCATTATATTCATCTTCAGAATATTTAAGTTCTTCTTTGATTACATTAAATTCTTTGTAAATATGATTTCCAAATCTTTCAATATCCTTATCAAGGTAGAAGATAATCCTGCAACCAGCAAGGTCATCAATTTCTGTTATCGTTTTTAATTCTTGATATCTTTTATCTTTAATAATTTTTTTTCGTAATGAATTTATCCCTTTCGTCCGCTTAGATACAACTAGATATCTAAATTCGTTATTTTTTAAAATAGTTCTTATAATTTTTCTTATAATTTTCCCAAAATCTTTATATGCAGATTGTTGGGATTTATATTCATCAATAAATTTCTCAATTATTTCTGTTTTTAAATTCATTATAATAATTAATTCCTTAAAATATACTTAATGACCATTTAAACTATATTTTCTATATTTCTTTATAACTAATCAAATAAATTATTTATTTTTTTAATCCTTCGACTATTTCGATTTCCTCTGGGGTAAGATTGTAAAATTTGTACACCATTTTATTAATACGGTAATCATGTTTACTAACTCTATTTCGATATACTTTCGTCAAAATTCCTAAATTTATATCGACGTTTCAACAATACAACTTTCTTTTGAATGTCAGGATTTAGGTCACATTTCGAATCTTTTTTTATCTTAAAAGCTTCTGTAAGAATAATAAAAATACGATTGGTTAAGTTATATATTTTTTTATATAAGCCATCACAGTATTCAAATATATCCTGTTCCATTAATAATTCAGAAAATAATTCTTTTAGATTATTATTGACATTAGATTTTACATTTTTTGAATATGATATGTCCTGATGAAAATAATAAGGCCACTCTCTGGGAAGGAAATGATAAAAATTACATTTTTTATCGTGTAATAAAAACCCACTGAAACGTCTAAAGTGAGCTTGTTTGTCTCTATATAACTTAAATAACTCATACCACTCATTATTATGCTCAGCAATAATATCCTCTTTTATAACACTTTTTATATCTTTAATATATTTATCTTCAAGGGACATAATTTTTACATTAGAATCATTGTTATTTTTATCCAAATCATCAACAACGTTTTTAATAAGGGTTGTAAATTGACCTCTACCCAATTTGCCCCAGGATAAAATTATAGCAATGGCTTCTGCAGTAGAATCAAAAATAGAATACATATTGATCATTAGTATCTGAAAGTATCTATTAAACATTTTTGTTGCATTTTTATCAAAAGCTTCCCCTTT
>SDBS01006508.1_pt1 | contig 11355 bp, 30 predicted proteins | sample 2277091 | NCBI WGS metagenome assembly SDBS01 (sample SAMN10404972, study PRJNA504765) | marine sediment metagenome | isolation source: marine sediment core GS10_PC15, 163 cmbsf | place: Arctic Ocean: Southern Knipovich Ridge | collected 2010 | reverse complement strand
TTCTCGACGGTGATCGGCATGATGCATACACAGGAGAGTTGTTGATGACGACTGAAGAACTAAGGACGAAAGTGTTCGCTTGTGTTGACAAAGCCATCGCTGAGGGGAACACAATGAAGCGCTGGCAGGAAAAGCAAATCAAGCAAGACAACGAATGTTGTGTGCTTGAAGCTATTTCGTTCCCTCGAGAAACCTTTGTGTGTTACGACAAAGCGGCCCAGGAACGTCTCGAGTGTTCACCAGAACAAGCGTGCAGCCTAGAAGGGGGGTTCGAGGGTTGGCATCCGCCCACGCACAATGACCCTGAGTTTTACGCCATCGGCCAAGAGGTTGCGGAGAAGTATCTGTGATGCCTTTCATCTTTTGGGCGGCCTTCACTGTCTGGGTCGCGTTGTCCTACTTCTGGGTGTCTTTCGAATGGAGTCAAAATGTTCGCCGCAATCCTAAGCTTCCTACTGCTATTGTCCACGGGCGACGTGGAGTGGTGCAACGCATCCGTGTTCGGCTACAAAGGCGATACGCTCGCGGGGGGCGTTGCTCCCTATTTAGGGAGACGCGTCCGCCCGACAGATGTTGGTGTTGCGCATCGGACGTGGCCGCTCGGCGCGCGGGTAAAGATCTGGCTGCCTCGCACTGGTCGAGTCACCACAGCGAAAGTGATCGACAGAGGGCCTTTTGGCCGCATCAACAAGCATGGGCGTTGGATAAACGGGGCTGGCCTATACCGCCGGCTGCGCCGAGCAGGCAAGCCAATCCCCCGCACGGGGTGGCGTGGGTGTCTGGACATGACTCCACGAGTGAAGCGGAGACTTCGGCATAACGGCTTTGAGCCTGTGTGGGTGATGAGGATATGAAGACAAAAATCAAACATCTTTTCCGAATGGCTGCAGGTGTGATCCGTCAACGGGGTTGGTGCTCCAAGTGCTTTCTGGATGACGACGGTCGCGTGTGCCTCGACTCCGCACTGCGACTCGCCTCGGGTGGGTTCATCACAGAAACCCCAAGTCATCACGTATCCCCGCCTGGTCATCCCGACGTGGAAGAGTACTCGAATTACATAGACTGCGTCCAGGAGGTACGTGCTTACGTAGATTTTAGCCCGCTGGCGTGGAACGACAAGAATGGTCGAACCGAAGAGCAGGTTTTGGATTTGCTGGATGGCCTGGGCAAATGAAAACCCACTGCGAAAAACACAACTGCGAGCTGTCTGGCTTCCACCTAGAGCTGTTCTGTCCCCAATGCGAAATGGACGACGCCGACGAGACCGAGGAGCTATGGTTCGGGTACGCGGTGTTGAGCAAAGGCTTCGAAGTGGGCGACGAACTCTCGCCGATCAACTGCTACACGACGAAGGAAGCGGCCATGAAAATCTGTGACAGCTCAACCGAGGACGTCTTCTACTGCATGGCGCTTGACAACATCATCGCGATCGGCGACGACTACTGGTCTGCCACGGTTAAGCTCATGGAGCGGGTGACATGACCGCAGATGAAGTTTACGACCGGTGGATTGCAGATCGACCCAAGAAGCGTGGTGACTGCGTCAACGGTGAGCGGCCGTGCCCCTGGGTAGCCTGCAAGCATCACCTGTACCTCGACGTGAACCCGGACACCAACTCAATCAAAATCGCTCACCCAAACAAGGAGCCATGGGAACTTGACGAAACATGCGCGCTTGACATTGCCGATCGAGGCGGAGTCACACTTGAAGAAGTTGGTCTTGCGATTAATGTATCTCGAGAACGTGCTCGACAAATCGAATCCAAAGCCGTCGAGCGCATCTCAAAAGCCAAACTATGGGGAGAATGGTATGAGCTGTAATCACAGCACACCCGATCATTGCGACTGCCTTCCGGCGCTGAGCCCATTATTAATCTGCACCAGCACAAAGTGCCGGCGCAGACCACAACGCCATCGCTTTATGCGGTACCATGAGGTCTCGAACGGGATCGAGTACAACTCAGGCATCGAAGAGATTTGGGAGTGCCACAGTTGCAGCACCACCCGCCGGTGGGGCCTTTGGTCAAGAAAAGCGTACGATAAGAAACAAAAACACAGGAGAAAAACAGCATGATAGGACCGGACAAAAGTGTGGACATCGATTTTAGTGACGAGCCAACAAAGCCAACAATCAAGAACACTTGGGACATGCCCGACCCGGACATTAACCCGGACGTCGAGCTACGCGGTGACCTGGAAATGGTCTTCGCCTGGGCGGAGAAATACGCAGGCAAGCGCGTTGGTGGCGCGAACCTCGTTGCACGGATCCACAACGTCAAGCGCCGGCTGTACAATCGGCTGAGAGGCGGTAATGCCATCTCCTGAAGTAAAGACGGCCTGCGCCGCAGCAGCCCAGGAAATACGCACGCGGGGCTGGTCACGCGGCAAGATGATCAATGACGCAGGAGCGGTGTGTTGTACAGGCGCGCTCGCCATTGCCCTGGGCGGTGTGATCGCGACCGATCCGAATTGGCCAAAGGTGGGGCGTCCTACGGTACCTCAGTTGCAAGTGTACAACGATTGCCAGGCCGAGATCCTCGTGCAGCTGCAGGGTCTAGGCTATGTCACTGTGCCGCATTGGAACGACCATTCGCGCAGGACAAAGGCCGAGGTACTGGCTATCCTGGATGGGATTGCGAACCCATGAAGGAAGTATTCGCACGCGCTCGAGAGATCATCGAAGAGCGGGGGTGGACGCAGCGCAAGGTAGTAGACGACGACGGTTGTGTGTGTCTGGATGGCGCGGTACGGCTTGCCTGTGGTGGGAGAGAGGAGCGTGGTCGGGACTGTATGCGTTACATCCACCTACCCGACATCGGCGACCACCCAGAGTATTACCGGGCGCGCAAGCAATTGACGTCGCACCTGGGGGGAGGTTTTGAATATTGGAACGACGAACCGGAACGGACGGTCGACGAAGTATTGGAGTTGCTCAATGAACTCGCTACACAGTAAAGTCTCAACACGGCTTTTCGGTTGTGTCATCTACGAGCTGATCTTTTTTGCCTACGCCGTGAACGAAGCATTCCATACAGACGGCTGGGGTTATGTCTGGTATCCGTGTGGTGCGCTTATATTCGCGCGTGCCGCTTTCAACACGTACCAAACTAGGAGGGAATATGCGGACCTACAAAAGGCCAGCGACGATTCTGCGCAAGGCGGCTGATTATATCGAAGAGTTTGGGTTGTACAAGGCGGACGAGTACGAAGGTTTCGAAGATGGTGCCGAATTCGTTTGGGGAAGGCCCTGCTGTGTTGTCGGCGCAATTCGTTTGATGGGCGGGCGCCGATCCGATGACCCTGTCATAGCGGCCCACGATGCTTTAGAAGCAAGTTTAGGGGTGGATGTCGACGCCTGTGATTGGAACGACACGGCTTCGCGTCGCAAAAGCCAAGTGGTGCGCAAGCTGCGGGAAGCGGCGGAGTCGATATGAAGACGTACAAGAGACCAAAGACGATTCTGCGCAAGGCGGCTGATTATATCGAAGAGAACGGGTTGCACAAAGAGGGTTTCTTTCTAGGCTCCAAAGACTTTAGACAATTCGCTTACGGTCATCCGTGCTGCGCTGAAGGTGCCATTAATTTAATGGGGGCTGGCAATCCTGCAACGTTTTCCAAAGTATCGCACAGAGCGCTCGGTATGATGAGAAAAAGTGTCGGGGACCACGTATCAACGTGGAACGACAAAGCCGAACGCACGCAGGCCGAGGTGGTCGCGAAGCTGCGAGAGGTGGGGGCGGGGTGAAGCAAACATTCTACTTGGTAGTGTTCGTAAGCAGTATCGGAGTACTGGGATATTCCGCATCGGAGGATCTACTTTGGCTTGGTTTCCTGAGTAGCCTGGGTGCGGGGTGGTTTGGCCCAGCGTATGGTCGTCACCTGGCCAAGTGGGGTTCGCCAGGTGTGCGCGAGATGTACGAGCAACGTGTGGACGAGTTAGACCGCAGTCTCGAAGAAGTCGACGCCATGAGTCGGGAATATGAAAAGATGATGAAGCGATGAGCATCTTCAATTTTAAGAAGCGAACGACGTGCAATCTGGTCGGTGCCTTGGACCTTTTCGTCAAATCATTGGAAAATGAGAGGGGTGAAGTGCGCACACGTCTAAACATTTCCCGTGCTGAAACTGAGATGCTCAAAGAGTGCTTGGTTAGGTTGGAAAACATGGTCGGCTTATGACTGAGGAAGAACTCGATTCATTGCAGGCGAAGTGCGATGCAGCAACAGACTGGCCGCCGGGCGAGCTTAGTCGAACGTTGGCGGGTGTGTATCAGGAACCAAAAATATGGCACCTGGCTACTGCGGACTTCTATAGCGCAGCGCGCGAACAGTTACCCAGGCTAATTGCAGAGCTGCGCGCCGAGCGAAAGCGCTCATTCACACTGGCCGCGAACCAATGCCATAACGGCTATGCAGCAGAGGGCGGTCACCATGGTTGTAAGGAGGTGGATCGCCTGCAGCTTGAACTCGAAGAATGGGAGGGGAGGAACGATGACAGCGAGTGAAGTTCTGTTGAAGGCCGCGGACTACCTCGAGGAGCACGGGTGGTATCAAGGAGGATTTAGTCCATCGTGGAAGGTGGGGGATACCCACCCACCGTGCTGCGCGGGTGGGGCAATCAACATGATTGTAAATGGCCAACCAGACAATCTAAATGGATCGTTTGAAGCGATGAACCTTTTCCGGGGCTACCTCAAAACAGATTACATGACAGCGTGGAACGACAATCGATATCGCACCAAGGAAGAAGTGATCAACGCACTGAGGGAAGCTGCACGATGACCACCGCAACTTTCCGCCTGCGCTTCACAAATTCGACTGAAGACGGCACAATCGTCATTCTTGAACACGACGACAAAGTGTGGGCAGATGGGTCAACCCATCACCTGCAGCATCAAGAAAACTACACGATAGCCTTAGATGAAACACTCGATGTAGCGCGTCGATTGATCGAGCGAGGCCTACGGGAACATCTAGAGGAGACGAAATGAAACTTTGGAACGAATTTACACGATTCATGGTTGCGCTGTCATTCATCTTGGCGGCTGTGCTGGCGTTTCTCATCTTCGCTGGGTGTGACTTCACAGAACGACCGCCGGCGGAGAACGGCGAAGCGTGCTCGGTGGACGAGGATTGTCTCGGGGACGTATGCTTGCTGTCGATCTCCGATGAAGAGGTCGAGTTTGAAGGTGGGTTGTGCACGAACGACTGCCACGTGTTTCGCCCATGGGAGTGTGACTGGTCGGAAGGCTGCTTGATCGAGTCGGTGCTCAACCTGAATGGCTGGTGCAATCCGCGGTGCTACTTCGATTCGGAGTGTAGGTCGGAAGACGATTACCTATGCATCCAGATCACGCCGTGGTCACTGAAGAAGTACTGCTTGCCTGATTCGCTGAAGCAGTCGTGGCAGACGCGTGAGTTGTGGGACCATGATGCGATGTTGGCGGTGCAGAGATGACACTGAAGCCCGAAGAGATCCGATTCTGGGAGATGGCATTTTGTGCGCGGTTCTCTCGCGGTTGTTCGACCAGTTGGGCCGCTAAAGCCGCCGATGAGGCTATAGAACATCGGCGCGAGCGCATTCAGCGCGATGTTCATGACCCAGGGGCAGGGGAGATGCGATGACACCAAGTGAAGTTTTGAATGCAGCGGCCGACCATCTCGAAGAGCACGGGTGGTGCCAAGGAGCGTTTTTCATTGGTTCACGTTGCTGTGCTTCTGGTGCGATACGTTTGGTCACAAGTGGCCACATGGGCGTACCGGGACCAGATTCCGTTAGAGCCCGGACCAGGCTGCGCGAGTATCTGTCTGTTCCCGGTTGCCCGGTCTTTTCAATCTTCGACTGGAATGACTTTGCGGGGCGAACCAAAGAAGAAGTGATTGGGGCGATGAGGGAGGCTGCGAAATGAAGTGCCATCGCTGCGATGCGCTAAAGGTCGAGGTGGAACAGTGGCGCGATGCACGCAAGGCGTGGGAAGAAACAGCCCGGCAATACGCGAAGAACGCGGAGTATTACCGCACCACGTTGTTGGCGCTACAGGCCCACGCTGGCGCGGAATGGTGGTGCCCGGTCCATGGGAGTGGTCCGGGCTTTATTTTATCTGGATTATTGTGTTGACAAGCAATCTGTCGTTTGTTATATTATAAGAGTAGCAGGCAGCAAACAAAGGACACGCGATGAACAATACAACTTACGGACTCACCCTCATTCAAATCACCAATACCTCGACTGAGCGCCTTCACACGATTCTCAAGTGTGTTGCGGCTGATTCGGCCGCCGATGGCTACACCGGGGGATCCTGGACTGAAAACGCGGTCCGCTCCGAGCTAGCGCGGAGGGTGGGGTGACAGCGAACAAGGAGCTTAAAGAAGATCCGTATTTATGATTTATTGTGTTGACAGGGAAGCTAAGAGTTGTTATATTATAAGAGTAGCAACCAGGGGGATGCGATGACAAAATATACAGTGGTTTACGGTTCGGGTGGTAGGGTCAACACAACGTGGCATCGTGCGCTTCTCGCCACCACAGACATCGGGCGCGCGTCTCGCATTGCCCAGGCAGAAGTCCGCGCCGGACGGCCCGCGTTTGTAAAAACACTCGCCGAGTTGGATGCACACGGTATGCCAGAAGGCGCCTGTCCTAATTGGGACTACTCGCGGCTTTGCTGGGGGGTGTCCTAATGGCGCGCGATTGCCCAAACTGTGGCGACCAGCCTACGGTGGAGCCTGGTTACGTGGGTTGGATGGTGGTCTGCGACGCTTGCTATGACGGGGAGCCGGTATGTTGGGGCATGACCGAGCAAGCATCGGTCGACTCTTGGGATGACGAGTGCGAAGATCTCGAGCCGGAGTTTTGCAAGGATCATGCCATGCCGTTTGGCGAGTCGGGTCGGTGTAGGGCTTGTGACGCGGAAGAGCGGGCCGATGCTCTTTACGACGAGTGGAAAGATTCCCGAATTTAGGTGTTGACAGGGAATCTAATATTGTCTATATTAGAAGAGTAGCAGGCAGCAAACAAAGGACAGAAAATGAAAAGAATCAACGCAACAATCGGAACCACTTACACCCACGGCAATCTTTTTCGCCCACAGTTCAGCAGAGTGATCGGGTTCGTTGCTTGGGAGGATTTGCCCAGAGGACAGCGCGAGCGCGCGGCTTCGTACATTCCTCATGGACACCCGGCGATGTTGGATGGAGCAGAGTGGGTCAAGCACAACCATAAAGGTCGCGGAGTTCAGTATTCCCCCCGGGATGTTTTCGAAGCAACTCGGTACCTTACTCACGACGCGATGAGCGCGGCGTACGCTACGGCGGTGCGATAATGCCCAGGGGAGGCGTCCGGGTGGGGCCAAAGGTTCAATCCGCTAGATTTAAGTGTTGACAAACAATCAACCACGGGGTATAGTTTAAACATGATGAAGAACACGAACACTGGAGACACCATGAAAACAGGTACACAACTTTACGCAGTCTATATGTATTACGGAGACGATGAGCTGATGATAGTTTCCGACCCGACGCCGGACATGTTCAAGGCACAGCGTTTGGCCGAGAAGTACACCAGGCGGAATCGCAAAAACTACCAGGTTCATGGCGCGGGATTGGTGGCCTAATGCCCAGGGGAGGCGCGCGGCGCGGGGCTGGCCGACCGGTTGGTTCCACTGTTTCCGATAGGACTGGATTTTTGCATATACGTGCGACGGATGATGAGTTGGAGCGATGGCAGCTGGGCGCTTTTGAGGCTGGATTGGACCTGTCGAATTGGGTTCGGCGGGTGCTGGATGGTGAAACGGTCGTCTAAAGGGGTCCGTTTTTGACGGTTTTGACGTTTTTGGGTGTTGGTAAGGGACCCGCCGACGAAAAATAGGGTAAAAAATTGACCATTCAGTCAAAAAGGGGTGCTGTTTTGGGGGGGTCGGCCCAGAAAAGGGTCGATTTTCGGTCGGGTCGACGAAAAAAGTGGTCATTTTTGGCTTGGGCGGTCAAAAAAGGGTCGATTTTCGTGGGGTTTGTAGCCCCCTTATGGTACAGTTGCCTTGCGATGAGGACAGTATTGCGCGCGATTTGTGACGGAGCCGGCTCTCGAAGTGGGAGTGCGGCTTTTTTACCATGTGAACTGGCGTTCACGATCGAGCCTACTGGACTCCTTGTGATCAAGAGATTTATGAATGATTTCATACACTAGATCGACTTGATCAACTGAACCCAGAAACGGGTACTCGAAAATGTTTAATGATTCCGGGGGGATGATCAACATGATCAACCTTCTCAAGAGATCCGGGGGTAGTCGGTAGGCTTAAAAACGCAGCTATTATTACCCTACCAATATCTTTATTTACTTGAGAGAGTTAAGTAAGTTGATCTAGTATATGAAATCATTAAGGTTACATTGTAGGGAAAGAACCTACTTCTCTTGATCATTCTGGGCTTAGGTTGATCTTGTATATGAAATCATTGAAGAATCTCTTGATCACGGGGTGCTTTTGGGTCTCTTTTGGGCCCTGAATGTCGGTTAGTTGTGAGGTTCTCATAAAAACGGCCCATATAGTAGTGTGCAATACAGTATTCAAAGTGAATAATAAGTAACGGTGGTTGCCAAAAAATGAAAAATCGATGGGACGACAAAACCCTAGCCAAGCAGGATAAGCGGCCCAAGGCGCCTGTCCCCTTTGATGAGCGGGCCCGGAGAGTGTTCCTCGAGGCCCTGCAACGTACCGGAATGGTTGGTATTTCTGCCGATGCGGCGGGTGTGCGGCACCAAACGGTTTACCGTATGACCAAAAAGAACGAGTATTTCGCCGAGATGTACCAGGAAGCGCTCTGTGCGTACCGTGACGGGATTGAAAAGGAAGCCCACCGGCGGGCGGTAGACGGCGTAAAGAAAGGCGTATGGTACCGCGGAGCGCGTGTGGGGACCGAACGTGAGTACTCAGACTCCCTCATGCAGACCCTACTAAAAGGAAATCGACCGGAGAAGTACCGCGATCGCCTGGACGTCGACGCCAGAGTGATCGCCGGCGTGATGGTCATCGCAACGGCAGACGCCCAGGAACCGGAACAATCCGACTCCTGGGCCGATGAAAATCGCGAGGTTATCGATGTTGATAGCGAGGACTAGCGGATGAGCAGCGCTTTTTTGTTGATGATGCAAGCTTTCAAACCTGCGATCGTGGATTCGGCACCGGCGATGGTAAGGTTTTCGACCGTTTCGCCTGCGTGAAGAGTCTCAAGATCCGCCTTCATGGCTGCGAGATCGGCGGTATCTTTGTCAATGGCTTGGCTTAGCTCTGTATTGGTCATCGGTGTGTCCTTTGTTTGCTGTCTACTCTTATACAATAGCGTCTATTTGATTGCCTGTCAACACCTAATCAAACAATCTTTGGGCAGCCTACCAAGGATCACCCTCCCTCCACTCCCTATAGGGTACCATATTTATGATACGTTGTATACACCTATTATCAGACCTGGACCATGACCCTGGGGCTAGAGTCACCAATAGCCGCCAACGCGCGCCCCACCGAGGCCCAGGCAACGATCTGCGTTGCTCTCAATGCATGCTATCCGTGATACCCGGTCATGGTACAACTGAGCCCAGTGGGTAGCTACGACACGCTCAAATGGAGGGTAAGCGATGATTCCGGGGAGTTAGAGGCGTACCTCACCAATAAGCCCAAGACGCGCGTCGCCTGGGCTCCACAGCCTGGCAGCCAGCAAGCCTATATGGACTGCCCTGTCCTGGAGGCCCTATTAGAGGGCACCCGGGGAGGTGGCAAGACGGTCACCTTCCTTATGGACTTCGCCCAGGGTGTGGGCAAAGGACACGGCGCCGATGTCCGGGGCATCCTATTCCGGCGCACCTTCCCTGAACTCAAGGATATTGTTGAGCAAAGCCTGAAGTGGTTCACCCAGGTGTTCCCCAGTGCATCGTTCAATAAGCAGAAGCACGAATGGCGGTTCAAGTCGGGTGAATCACTGCGCTTTGGGTACATGCAGAAGCCCCAGGACTACTATGGCTATCACGGCCACAACTACACGTGGATCGGCTGGGAAGAGTTGACTACATGGCCCGATGACGTCTGCTATAAGCGCATGTTCTCTACACTGCGCACAGCCAACCCCAAGATACGACTGAAGATACGCGCAACCACCAACCCCTACGGTGTGGGCCACAACTGGGTAAAGGCCCGATTTCGCTTACCTGTAGGGCCAAAGCGCCAGCACACAGGGATCATCCGCGTCGACGGCGAACCGGAGCGCGTCGCCATTCACTCCCACCTACGTGAGAACCGTGTGCTCCTGCACGCGGATCCCATGTATATCCAGCGCATACGTGTGGCGGCGAGGAACAAGAGCGAGCTCGATGCATGGGAGCATGGCTCATGGGACATCATCGCCGGTGGGATGTTCGATGACCTGTGGGCCCCGACTGTGCATATCCTGCCCACGTTCCCTGCAAGCGCCATACCGCACACGTGGCGCATCGATCGCAGCTATGACCACGGCCAAAGCAAGCCATTCAGCGTGGGTTGGTGGGCAGAATCGAACGGTGAGCCCATGATCCTGGACGATCGCAAGATAGGCACGGTACGAGGCGACCTGATACGCATCGCCGAGTGGTACGGCTCCACTGGGCAACCGAACGAAGGCCTGCGTATGAGCGCCCACGACATCGCACGCGGCATCATTGCTCGTGAGGACACCATGGGCTTAGCGGGCAGGGTAGAACAAGGCGTGGCAGACGCATCGATCTTCGACGTCGAATCGGTCACGGGCGAGAGGTCGGTGGCCGGCGATATGTCGTACATGGGAATCGACTGGGATCCCTCGGACAAACGGCCAGGCAGCAGAAAGCAAGGGTGGGAGAAGATACGCTCCATGCTGCGTGGCGCGGTCACCCCCGAGAACGGACACCGCGAGGAACCTGGGCTGTACGTGAGCGAGGACTGTCACAACTTCCTGCGCACGATCCCGGTGCTACCTCGTAGTGACCGCGACCCAGATGACGCCAATACCGAGGCAGAAGACCATATTGCGGACGAAACACGCTACCGTTGCAGGCACGAACCGGCCATAGTTCGCTCTCATCGCTCAGCTCAGATATACTAGGGTCGACCCATGCCTCATATTGATAGCAGCGTCAACACCGTGAACACCGGCGGGGTGGCCACCAAGCACCCCGATTATGTTCGGTTTGAGGAGGATTGGCAACAGCTCACCGATACTTTCCTGGGCGAGCGCCATGTCAAGAGCAAGGGCACCGATTACCTACCCGCGACCAGCGGCCAGATCAAGGACGGCCAAGTAGACGGCAAAGAGCCAGGCAACACGGCCTACAAAAACTACAAGCTACGCGCGGT
>SDBS01006506.1_pt1 | contig 11358 bp, 9 predicted proteins | sample 2277091 | NCBI WGS metagenome assembly SDBS01 (sample SAMN10404972, study PRJNA504765) | marine sediment metagenome | isolation source: marine sediment core GS10_PC15, 163 cmbsf | place: Arctic Ocean: Southern Knipovich Ridge | collected 2010 | reverse complement strand
GATCTCTCGGCTGACCCTCGGCCCGACCGTCACCGCGAAGAGCGCCACATCGTCGACCCGATCGAGAATATCGCCGACCGGCGTGCTGGCTTCGTTCCGCCCTTCTCCAACGTAGAGTGCTTCGAAATCGGCCCTGGAAAGTTCCAGCAGCACACCCCGCGGCGTCGCCAACTCATCCAGCAACTCCATCGCGGCCGTGAAAATCGCCTCGATGCTCGGCGGAAGAGCAGTTCCCGCGGGAATGCCCTGATTGGCGAGCACGGGATCGCGCGCCGGCGTCAGTTCAGTCGCGGTGAATTCAAGCGTCACGGTCATGGTTCTCTTGCGGCAGCTCTTTCATTCCCCAGCGCCGGGCCTCTTCCGCCATCCGCTTGTTCAGTTCCATCGTAACTTCCCCGGGCAAGTCCGGCGGCTGGTACTCGGCGAGATGCCGCTCCACTTCCCCCCTGGCACGCTCGCCCAGCGTCCGCCCCCCTTCCGCCTGCCAACGCGAGCGGTTCGCCCGATCGATCACGTCTCCAGGGAAGAAGTGCTCCTGTTTCAGATGTCGCCGCGAGTGCTTCGAGATCAGCAGATGTCCGTCGCGCAGCAGCTCCTCGAAACGCGGCATCGCCGGGAAATCGTCCCTGGGCTCGATACCCTCGGTCATCCGCAGCGTCATGCCGCAGATCTCGTTGTCCACCACCAGTTTCTCCAGGCTCAGGCAACTCTCGAAATCGAGCATGCCGGGGCCGGAGATGTTGTTGATCCCCGCCAACGCCGCCAACGTCGCCCCCATCGCCGATTCCAAACCGGCCTGAGCGTCGAGCAGCTTGGCATCGCTGAGCGCTATATACGCCTGCGTCGGCAGCCCGAGGTGCTTGCCGATCTCATTGTAAGCACAATCGATCATCATCGTTTCGATCGCCCCCATCGGCGTCGTCTCGTAACGAACATCGAAAATCGCCGGCGACCCGCCGTAAAGCACCGGCGCCCCCGGGTTGGCAAGCTGGCTGATCACCACGCCGCTGAGCGTCTCCGCGGTGTGCTGCACCAGCGTGCCGGTCAGCGTGACCGGCGCGACGAAGCCCGAGAGCGGCATTGCGATGAATTCGACCGGGATGCCGTAGCGGCCGCAATCGACCACGTTCTGCGAGGTAACGTCGCACCACTTGAGCGGCGCGGTCGGGCAGCACGAGAAGATCGTCAGGGGCTTGGCACGCAGGGCCTCCTCCGTCCCGCGCACCGCGAGTTGAAGGTCGCGCATGATGTCGAACGCGTCGATCGTGAACGTACCGGTCACTACCGGCTTGACGCAATACAGCAGGCTCAGAAAGAGCCGATAGCTGTCGGAGATATTCTGATGCACGTCGCCCGGGATCAAAGCGGTGCTCTGCGATGCCAGATGCTCCAGTCGGCTGACCAGCTTCACGTACTTGATGTAGTCCTGTGTCGTGGGCGTGCGAGCCGTCCGCGACCCTTCGTCGAGAATGTTTATCGCGGCGGATCCGGGCGTGAAGTAAACATTGTGCCCGCTGAAGTCGTGTGTTTCACGCCCCAGCGAATCGTATAGCTTGAACGCGCCGGGAGCCGCTTCCAACGCCCGATCTATCACGTCATCCGTGAGACAGACGCGGCCCCGCTCCTGATCGACCCGCGCGCCGTGGTCCGCCAGCATCGCGACCACGCGCTCGTTGTGAATTTCCACACCCAGCTTGCCGAGCACATCGCGCGCTTCGGCGATGATGCGTTCGATCAACTCATCGGTCAGGAACCGTACAACAGGTCTCATGACGAAACTCCCAGGAGCGCGCTCCGCTCATCACGTTGCGCTCTTCGAGCCAGCGCACCAGAAGGGCGTGATGTTACAATCATTGCCCGTAATTGACACGCCCGCCGAGGGTGCGCCCGGAATGAGCGCTTCGCGGTCCTGCACGACGGGCACGCCACGCAACTCTGGCTGAGCAGTTGAGCATCGACGCCCAGCGTATCCACGTCGTCGGCGCCGGATACCGCGCGGATATCTTCCACGCCCGCGACCGTGAGGGAGTGGTCCCTTGAAAACCGCTTACTTACGTGCGCGGCTCTGATCGAGGAACGGTCTTGGGATAGCTTCTAACGCCCGGGCGGCAAAAACCGTAGCGTTCTGGCTCCGTCCCGAACGTAGTTGTGAGCCACGGTTTCCCCGAGGACCACGTCCGGGACGGAGCCCGGACGCTACAAGACGTCCGCCACGGGGGGCGGGCGCTACAAGACGTCCGCGGCGGACTGTTAAGGGGCTCGATTACCGTTTGACCGCGTGGGGGGCAATTCACTATCCTGGATCTTTGCGATGGGACAGATCCCCTCGGAGTGGAAAGTCGCTCTTCACAAGGGCATTCTTGCACGCGCGAGCAGTCCGAACGGCTACTGCGCGCAGCGGAGGACAGAAGTTAATGAACCGACCAACAAGCGTGTTTGCAACGATTGGCACCCTAGTCGGAATAGCCGCGATCGCGGCCGCCAACCCCGTTTCCGAGGTAACTTCCCGCGATGGCGGCGCGAGCCCGCAACAAGTCACCTGGGACCGAGCCGAGCCGGTCAACCAACACCTGTTCCCGTCCGCCGGCAGCGCCGTCCCGCGTGGCGGCGTCGAGTTCCTGGACGTCAACAACTACCCGGAAGGCGATATGCCGCGTGACGTGACCTTCACCGCCGATGGAACCGCCGCCGTCATCGCCAACCGCGACACCGATAATATCACTTTCTTCGACGTGGCTACGCAGACGATCACCGACACCGTCGCGGTGGGCGACTTCCCGGTACATGTCGCGGTCACTCCCGATAACCGCTACGCCGTCATCCCGAACGTATTCAGCAACGACGTCTCGGTCGTGGATATTGCCACCCGCACGCTGGTCGCGACCATCCCGATCACCGGCGAGCAGCCGTACCATGTCGCACTAACGTCGGACAGCGGCTTCGCGGTCGTCGGCGTTATCAACGACGCGGAGAACTCGTCGTTCTCGATCATCGACCTCAACACGTTGAGCGAAACGTCGACGATTCCGACCGTCTCGCAGGGCGTCTTCGGATTCTTCTTCACACCGGAACCCGGCATCTCCGGAAACATGTTCACGAAATTCGGACTGTCGCCGGATGGAACCACGATCGTGCTGCCCGACCGCGGCAATGCCCAGGTCGCTATTTACGACCGCGTCACGGGAGCCGAATTGGCGCTCCTGGCGACGGCCGATCTGCCGACCGCGGTGGACATCAGCTCCGACAGCACCCTGGCGGTCGTGTCGCACGAAGGCAGCGCTCAGCGGATCTCGACGATCGATCTGACCACGCTGACCGTCACGAATTCGTTCTCAACCGGCGACGGGCTCCAGAGCCAGGTAATCCGGCTCACCCCCGATAACTCGCACGCCATCGCCGCGATCTCGAACAACACGATCTTCACCAACCTGACCACCGGCGCCCGAACGGCGACCATTTCCACGGGTGTCGTCGGCGACATTGAAATCTCGCACGATGGCCAGTACGCCTTCGTATCAAACTACAACGCCCGCCTGATCAGCATCGCTTCGCAGTCGCTCATCCGGACCATGACGTTCGCGGCGTGCGTGGATTCGGCCGTCAGCCCGACCGAGCTGCGAGCAGTCGCGCTCAACAACCGTTTCCGCGAGAACATTCACCTGTACAACATCAACGGCTCATCCGCGTCGTTTGAGGGGTTCGCGGCCAGTGGCGAGCCGCCCGAGGGTGATTCGCCGCGTGATCTGGCGATCTCCGCCGACGGGCGGGTCGCAATCGCCTGCAACAACATCTCTGCAAACGCCTGCATCATCGACATGACCACCCGGACGGTCCGCTCCTACGTCGACGTCGGTGACCGCCCGCTCGACGCCGCGATCACGCCCGACGGAGCCTATGGAGTCGTCTGCGGCGCCGATGGCAACAACGTGGCGATCATCGACCTGAGCACCGACACGGTGGTCAAGAACCTGAGCATCGTTCGCCGACCGTCGCGCATCCGCATCTCGCCCGACGGGCAGTTCGCATACGTCCTGAACATCGCCAGCGGCGACAAGGTCACCTTCATCCAACTCGACGGAGCCGCCAGCAGCATCATCGCGCAGGCGAGCGCGGGTGAGACCGGCTCGGTCGGCACGAACATCAGCGGGATCGAACTCAGCCATGACGGCTCGATTCTCGCCGTTTGCGCAAGCTTCGATGACAACCTGAACCTATTCGACACGGCAACGCAGACGCGAATCGCGTCCGTCCCTGTCGGCGACTTCCCGCTGCGAGTGGCGTTCTCGCCGGACGACTCGCTTGCTTACGTCACCAACGTATTCGATGACAACGTGTCCGTGGTCGAGATCGACGGTGCGAGTTCACACCAGATCGCGACCGTCGGCGGGATCGATTACCCACTGACGATCGACGTGGACGCCGACGGCTCATATGTCTACGTCGGCAACTCCTCAAGCGGCGCGGGCATTCGCGTGATTGACACGGCTACGAATTCGATCGTGCGGACCATCACGTTCGCGGACGGCTCTCCTCGCACGACCTACCTCTCGCCGACCGACGGAACGCTCTATGTCTCGTCGAGCGCGAGCGAAGTGCTGCGGATCAGTGCCACCGGCCCGACCTCCGCGATCATCGACACGACGCCGATCTCCAGTTCGGCCTCGCACATGGTCTTCGACAACTGGCTGGGTGTGGCGGTTTGCGGACAGCCGACGCTCGACGGGCTCGACTTCGTGCAGTTCGGCTGCGTCGCCGACCTCGATGCCGACCGCGATATCGACCTGGCCGACCTCGCGGCGCTGCTGGCCAACTACGGAACGACCGCCGGCGCGACACGCGAAGAAGGTGACCTCGACGGCGACGGCGACGTCGATCTCGCCGACCTGGCCGAGCTGCTGGCCGCCTATGGAACGACCTGCGGTTAGTCGCTGGACGACAACCGAAGAATAGCGCCGGACCTCCGAATCCGGCGCCTGGTGCAAGAGTCGCGAGACTGTAGGAGCGAACCACGATGACAATGCGCGCGTTACGAACCCTGGCCGTCCCGGCAACCGTGCTGCTCATGGGAGCATGGGCCGCACGGATTACGGCATCGACACAGCCCCGTGACGATTCGAAGACCCCGACAGCCATGTGGGTCTTCTTTACCGACAAGAACATCGCTTCGCCCGAAGCGTATTCCGCCGCGATACAACAGTTGACATCGCGGTACCATCCTCGGGCCGTCGAGCGACGCCGCTCGCGACGCACCGCCCCGGGCCTGTTCGACCAACGCGATCTTCCCGTCGCGCCCGCCTACGTTGACGCGCTAACCGCGACCGGAGCGCGCCTGCGGATCACCAGCCGCTGGCTGAATGCCGCTAGCGTGGACGCAGACCGGCGACAGCTCGCCGCCATCACCGAATTACCATTCGTAGCGCGGGTGGAACCGGTTCGTCGCTCGCGCCGGATTGAGCCTGCGCTGTCACCATTCGCAGAGAATGACGACCGGCCAGGGCCACGCGGCTTCTACGGATACGCCCAGGAACAGTTGGACCAGATCGGCCTGCTTGACGTCCACGACGCCGGCTTCACCGGCGCGGGCATGATTATCGGCATACTCGACACCGGCTTCGAACGCAGCCACGAAGCGTTCAACTTCCCGGGCCACGAACTCAACGTCATCGCCGAGTGGGACTTCGTCAGCAACGACGGCGATACCAGCATCGAACCCGGTGACGCCGAGAACCAACACAGCCATGGCACGCTGATCCTGGGCGTACTGGGGGCCTACTACCCAGAGCAATTCGTCGGGGCGGCTTACGATGCAGCCTTCGTCCTGGCCAAGACCGAAGATATGACCGGCGAGTATCCGGCCGAGGAGGACTACTACGTCGCCGGCCTGGAGTTCATCGAGACCAACGGGGCCGATCTGGCCACCTCCTCGCTCGGCTACATCGACTGGTATACGCAGGCCGACCTCGACGGCCTCACCGCGGTCACTACGATCGCCGTCAATATCGCCACCGAGAACGGCATGGTCTGTTGTACGGCGGCCGGCAACGCGGGGCACGATTCCAATCCGACCACCTCGCACCTGATCGCGCCGTCCGACGCGTTCCAGGTCATCACCTGCGGCGCGGTCGACAGCGCGGGCGGGATCGCCGGCTTCAGCTCCGACGGCCCCTCGGCCGACGGACGCGTCAAGCCCGAGGTGTTGGCCATGGGCGTGAACACCGTCAGCGTCTCGTCGTGGTACACAACCGGCTACACTTACGCCAGCGGCACCTCGCTCTCGACACCCCTGGTCGCCGGCGCGACGGCGTGCCTGCTCCAGGCCCACCCGGAGTGGTCCGTGGATAAGACCCGCGCGCAGCTCTTTCACACGTCCGATTACTATTTGGCCGAGCAGACCCACGACCCCTTGCACATTCGCGGTTATGGGATCATGGACGCCTTCGCCGCCATGAATCTGGTCGACTGCAACGATAACGGGATCGATGACGCCCAGGACATCGCCGACGGCACCAGCGAGGATTGCAACGAGAACGGCGTACCCGACGAATGCGACATCGCCGACGGCGTCAGCGAAGACCTCGATGGCGACGGTATCCCCGATGAGTGCGAGTGCCTGGGCGATCTCGACGGCGACCTCGATATCGACCTCGCCGACCTGGCCACCATGCTCGCGAACTATGGGACCACCGGCGCGACATACGAGGACGGCGATCTTGACGCCGACGGAGACGTCGGCCTGTCCGATCTGGCAATCCTGCTGGCCGCGTATGACACGAGCTGCGAGTAACACGATTATCGGCGATTAGAGTAGCCATGTAGCCCAGCCGCCCCCGGCTGGGATTGCCATGTGCCCCAGCCGCCCTCGGCTGTGGTTGCTGGATGACACTCCTTGCTTCACAGCCGGGGGCGGCTGTGCCACATTCGAAAGCCGTTTTCCCGCCCCTGCACCGACAAATTCATTCCACCCCGCGACACTGAAGCCCGACCCGAGATCGGCCGATGTTTCTCGTACGATCAATGGAGAACGTAAACCCTGACGAGTAGGGGCAAGAGTTGAAAGCGGAATACATAAACCCGTTCGTGGACGCAATTTGCCAGGTATCAGAAATGATGCTGAAGACAAAGTTGCAGCGCAAGCAATTGCGGGCCAGCGTCGACGGCTTCGAACGATCCGGCGAAACACTGACGTCGATTATCGGCATCAGCGGCGAGGCCAGCGGCGTCATCGCCCTGGTCTTCCCACGCGCAACAGCGTTGGAGCTTGCCTCACGGTTTCTCGCCACCAAGATCACCGAGGTGAACGGCGAGGTCACCGACGCGCTGGCCGAGCTGGCAAATATGGTCGGCGGATCGGCCAAATCGAAATTCAATCTCGACCCTCCACCCCAGCTCAGCTTGCCGACGGTAATCGAGGGCCGCGATTACAAGATGAGATATCCGACCAAGTCCGCCTGGATCGAGGTCCCGTTCGGCTCGGACGCGGGCGACTTCGTGATGGAAATCTCATTCAGCAAAGACTAGGAGCTGGGAAATGAAAGCACTCGTCGTCGACGACTCCATGACCATTCGTCGCATCGTAATCAAGGCGCTCGAAGCCGCCGGCATAACCGAATACATCGAGGCCGCCAACGGCCTCGAGGCGGTCGAGGCCGTCAAGAAAGACGAATTCGACGTGATCCTGCTGGACTGGAACATGCCAAAGATGTCCGGCATCGAAACCCTGCGGGAGATTCGCAAGGCCGGCAGCACGACCCACGTCATCATGGTCACCACCGAAGCGGAAAAGGCCCGCGTGGTCGAAGCCATCCGCGCCGGAATCAACGACTACCTGATGAAACCCTTCACTCCCGAGGCGCTCGCCGAGAAGATCCGGCAGGTCATCCCGGCAGCCACATAACATTCCGCCGCGAAAATCGACCACCTGAAGCCTCTCGTCATCCCGAGCGCAGCGAGGGACCTGGCTGGGGGAACGCAGGGGCGGCGGCGTTGATTTCTGGCCAGTTGACGGTCGTTGCGGGGACGCCAGATCCCTTGTCGCTTCGCTCCTCGGGATGACAACGATCCACATTTCCCGCTTGCGGCAGCTCCTATGCTCCGTCGAGAGGGCCTTCACCGTCGAACAGGAGTTCGATCTTCGGCAAGATCGCCCGCAGCGCCTGCCCACGATGACTCAGAGCGTTCTTCTCTTCGCGTGGCAACTCCGCCATGGTTTTGCCGCGGTTGGGTAGCAGGAAATGCGGGTCGTAGCCGAAGCCGTTGTTGCCGCGTGGTTCGTCGACGATCGAGCCTTCGACGGCTCCCTTTGATTCGACGAGCACTTTGCCGGGTCGCGCGAATGCCATAGCGCAACGGAAACGAGCCACGCGCAGGCCGGTCGGCACGCCGGTCAGCGCCGCGATCAGCTTCCGGTTGTTGGCCTCATCGCTGCGCGGGTCGCCGGCGTAGCGAGCCGAGTACACGCCTGGTGCCCCGTCGAGGCAATCGACTTCCAGACCGGAATCGTCCGCCAGCGTGGGCAGGCCGGTCGCGGCGGCGTAGTGGAGGGCCTTGCGGCCGGCGTTCTCGGCGAAGGTGGCGCCATCTTCGACCGCTTCCGGCAGGCCGCGAAAATCGCCGAGCCCACGCCAATCCCAGTCGAGGTGGGCGGAAACCTGCCGGATCTCCAAGACCTTTCCGGCGTTATTCGTGGCAAGCAGAATCTCGGGCATGGCGGCTACTCGCCGAACCTGTCGGTCCCTTTTTGGGCACGCGGAATCTCGACCGCGAAAGAGGTGTGCGGGTCGCGGATTTTCTCCCCGGTGCGCTGGTCACGCGTGATTTCGTAGAAAATACGGCCGTTGTGTACATTGCGCGGATACTTTCGCTGCAAGGCCAGCATGTCCTTGTCCACTATTCTCGCCGTCACGTGCAGGATGCCCGTGAGCGGATCCTCGCGCTTGAAGGTCTGGATGGCCCGCTCGGGAAATGCGCCGATGCAGACGGAACTGTTGATCTGGCCGTGGTGATAGTAGGCCTCGCGGCCTTCCGCGCGCAGCAGCTTGCAATACTCCTCGGCGGCGAACTTTCGGCGTCGCATCTGCTCGGTGTCGTAGAAGACCCCCACCTGCAAGGAGTAGTGGCCCCGGGCGTTGGTCAGCAGCCATTCGGTCCGGGTCGTCCGTCCGGTTGGCAGAGTGTCCATCGTCGCCATCTGGAAGGGCCACACCGGACGCGGACCGGTCACGGGGTCCTGAATCGTTAGCGAGAGCTGCCGGATCAGGTTCAGGTCTCCGAGATTGTTGGGCCGGTAGAATTCGGCGTCTTTGCGAGCGTCGTAGCGGCGCCGATAGCGGCCGTAATAGATCGTGCTCTCGCCGGCGTGGTGGATCGTTTGCACCAGCTTGGGTTCGAGATTCGCGACCTGCTTGAGCGCCTCGGTGTAGTTTCGCGCCAGGGTGAACCGATTCGGGCCGCGCAATGCCAGGCAGCGGATTGCCCAGGTGTCTTCGTCCTGGCTCGCCGTCGGACGCAGCCCGATCGTGCCGCTGCCCGAATCGCAGCCGATGGTCGGCGCCAGCAGGAGAGCGAGACAGAGCATCCGGCAGTAGAGCAGGTGGTGGGCGGTCATGGTTCAGCGTTGCTCATTCAGGTCTTGTTCCAGCGCGGCACGCTGCAACTCGAAGATCCGCTCGATTCCCTGGCGACCCAACGTCAGCATTTCCGTCAGCCGCGAGTCCGAATAGCCGGCGCGCTCCCCGGTGGCCTGTACCTCCACCCACTCGCCGCGGCCGGTCATCACCAGATTGCAATCCACGTCGGCGGCGACGTCCTCACGATAGTCGAGGTCGAGTAGGGCCTCGTCGCCCACGATTCCGACGCTGGTTGCCGCAACGGCGGTGGCCAGGAGGTCGTCACCCCAGAGTTCGCGGGCGCGGCCGTCGCGCAGGGCATCGCAAAGTGCGACGTAGGCACCGTTGATGGCGGCGGTGCGCGTGCCTCCGTCGGCCTGAAGCACCTCACAGTCGAGGAAGATCGTGTGCGGTCCCATCTTGGACATGTCCACCGCCATCCGCAGCGAGCGACCGATCAGTCGCTGGATCTCCTGCGTGCGGCCGTCGATCTTGGTGCGGTTACGCGGACGGCGTTGCCCGGTTGATCCGGGGAGCATTTCGTATTCGGCGGTGATCCATCCGGATCCGCTGGATTCCCGCCACGCGGGCACTCCCGCCTCGATGCAGGCGGTGCAGAAGAGGTGCGTGCCGCCGGCCCGGATCAGCACCGACCCCGGAGCGGCGGTGGTAAATCCGCGGGTGATTGTAATCGGACGAAGCTCGTTGGTTTGGCGGTTATCATGACGCATGTGGGGATTCTGCGGCTACTTCGCGAAAATGGCAAATGTGGAGCGTTGGTGAGCACGAATGTGGCACAGCCGCCCCCGGCTGTGAATCGAATGTGGCACAGTCGCCCTCGGCTGTGAATTGAGGAGTTGTATTCAGGGACCCCAGCCGGGGGCGGCTGGGCCACATAACAATCTGAATCAGCGGTTGCCGATGTCGTATTTCATGGCCCAGCGGATGAGTTCGACGCGGTCACCGATTCCGAGTTTCCTGTAGATTCTTCGTCGACACGCGTCCACGGCTTTGCATTCCGGGACCGCGCGCACGATCTCCTCGGCCGACCGGCCAACGGCCAGCAGCCTGGCTACGTCCAACTCCGTACGGCTTAGCACCTCCGGAGGAACCTCTGGTGGTTGGTCCTTACGGGCCACTAATAACTCGCCTTCGCTTTTCGATCGCTCCCTATTAGTTACAAACGCAATCTGCGCGCGATGCGCTCGGTAAATCTTGAAAATTTTTTCCGGCGTGCGAGCAACATGTGGTCGCGTCGAGATGTGGCGCGGCGGCCCAGGCGAGGCATATCCACTCCCGGCCTTTCGTTCACCGGTGCCTCAGCAGCCTCGCCGGGCTCCGTTTCCGCATCCCGCTCGCCAAACCGGACATGCCGATTTCCCGCATCCGGCTTTCGGGCAAGGTAAGCACGCGTTCGCCTACGGGAAGTTGCGTGTCCGCGACTGGAGCGTCACCTCCTCGATTGCTCCGATTGCCAGCCGGCTAGAGCGACCAGTTGCCGGGTGGAAATTGCACCGACTGTGGATCCACGCCTTTGCACGACGCACTGAATCACTCGGGATAACAGGGCGTTGGGCTCCTGGCGTGCCCCGGAGGGTGGTGCGGTGCGGGGAGACCATCCCCATATTATGCGTGACGCTATCCGGGGCGGGCGGGGTTTGACGCTCTCCCCCGAACTCGGGGGTGAGTCGCCCGGGGGGGGGGGATCGCGAGGCCCGATAAGCTTCTGGGCCGCCACCGGGCGCGTATGGAC
>SDBS01006505.1_pt1 | contig 11358 bp, 8 predicted proteins | sample 2277091 | NCBI WGS metagenome assembly SDBS01 (sample SAMN10404972, study PRJNA504765) | marine sediment metagenome | isolation source: marine sediment core GS10_PC15, 163 cmbsf | place: Arctic Ocean: Southern Knipovich Ridge | collected 2010 | reverse complement strand
GATTAATTGGTTGTTTTCATAAAATGTGAGAAAAATTCAAGAGATTGGTGCTAAATTAATCCAAGAGCGTTATGATGATATATTGCCGGGAGTAAGTGCACTTATTTCAATGCATCATGATGATATTAATATATTTGAAGAAGAAGGACCCGTTATTCTCCTATTTTTAATCCCTCAATACCATTTTTGATTTTGTTCTATAAGTTCTCTATCAAACCCATGTTATAATCTGTAAGCCCCATGAATGGTTTTTCAAAGGTATAATTATTACATTTATAAATTATACCAGATTCTTTAAATTCGCCACTTGTTGAATGAGGAGTCCGTTTTTCTACTTTTTCCTTTCTCATTATTTTTGCAGTGAACTTTGTAGAAAGATTCTTCACGATTTTGAATTATATGATACATTATTATTCGTTTTTTGCTTTTTTTTATTTTTTATCCTTGTTCGTGTGGATAGTATAGGAAAAATATGCCAGGAATAAAAGTAAATATCGTTCAATCCTTGTTCGTGTGGATATTTTATCTCAAATTGAAGTACAAATTTAAGATATGAAGTTCAATCCTTGTTCGTGTGTATACTATGGTTTGGGAAAAAATTTCAATTGGAAAGTGTGGCAGTCAATCCTTGTTCGTGTGGATACTATACTGCGATAGACAAAACATCACACAAGTATGACAGTCAATCCTTGTTCGTGTGGATACTATATAATAGAACAAAGTTATGAAATAATTACTAATAGTCAATCCTTGTTCGTGCGGATACTATATGAGAAAAGCAGCGGGTTTTAAGTATAAATTTAGTCAATCCTTGTTCGTGCGGATACTATGCTTTGATCTATATTGGATGGGAAATTTGGAATAGTCAATCCTTGTTCGTGCGGATACTATAAAGAATATTTTGATTATATTATTGATAATTCAGTCAATCCTTGTTCGTGCGGATACTATACTACTTTTATTATATTCTATTGGGGTTACATGAAAAACTTCTTTGTATAGTATGTAGAATGTTCCATCTATATAAAAATGATGATTATTATTTTCATTGGTTAAAAAATGATCTAGCTGATCTTTTTCAGACTTTCAAACCGTATGTATTTATATAAAATAGTTAACTTAATGACACCATTTATGAATGGTCATGTGATTAATATTAAAGTCTAATGCATATTTAAAACATTCTCTCTTTTTTGAGAAACTAAAAATTTCTCATTTTTTTCAATCCTTGTTCGTGTGGATAGTATCCGACTACTTATGAAAAATTTGAAAATCAAAACGTTCAATCCTTGTTCGTGTGGATAGTATGTTATGAATTCTTTAAATTCATTGAAACTATAGAGAAATATACGGATGAAATAGAAGTTCAATCCTTGTTCGTGTGGATACTATCATAATCTAAGTCAATCACAAATTTTATTACCGTCAATCCTTGTTCGTGTGGATACTATGATGGTATTTTGGTAAAAATAAATTAAAATTAACGTCAATCCTTGTTCGTGTGGATACTATACTACTTTTTTCACCTTCTATTAGGGTTACGTAAAAAATTTCTCCTATAGTATATACAGCGCATCTCCTATTTAATAATTAAGATTTTTTTAAATTTTATGTTTGTTAATGGGAATTTTTCTTGACCTTCCTAAATCATGAAATATGATAACGATTCCAATCAGTTAAATAGCAAGTAAATACTGTTTTATAACAGCATTAATGGATTGAAAAACATTTTCTAGATTTATTTCATTTTGGTTGGTGTCTAATATTTTACTCAGGAATAATATTAAATTTTGTTTTAATTCCCTCATAAGAACCTCAATAGGATTTCCATATAATTCCTCGATTATTTCTTTGGTAACGGGTTTGAATCCATGACCATATAAAGAAGTATTCCTCAGGACTCCAAGATTTTTTTGACTGGTTTTATGACCGTAATCCTTCTCTCTCCTATTGGGGTCTTTATAATCATAGCAATATTTATTGATTTTATCAAGTAAATCCAAGAATCTACCTATTTTCCAAATATCATTAGATCGAATAGAATTTTTTTTCAGAACCGCTATATAATATTCCGTGGGGCGATCTAATATTTTAGGATTAACGTTTAGAAGAAGTGTTTTAAATTTAATATTCTGCAACTTGTTCCATAACTCTTGTTCTTTGTTTTGCAAATAAAAACTGAGACATAAGTGAGTAGCCATATGAATAAAACTATCATCTTTAAGAAATTGACAGAAAGATGAATATACCATTGGATTTGATAACTTAAAATTCTCTTCTTCAGGGGATTTATCTCCTTCTTTGCTCCAAGCAGCATTATAGAAATTGAGGAGATCTTCTTTAAAGAAATAATTTAACCATTGGAACAGGATTGATTCCTCTAGTCGGAATAAGAGTGCAATAACTGCAAGATAATCATCATTGATGTAGCACACTTCAATTTTCCAGTATAATTCTTTTATAAGGTCTTTGGGATTTTTTACAATATCACCCACTAACCAATCCTCAAATCGATAATGTTCTGAACTGGGAATTAAGGTTAACATCTTTTGGATTGCCTCGTCCGCTCTTTTAAAGTCAAAATTTTTACGTGAGTGAGCATAAGTTAATAGACCGAGAAGAATTTCATTATTTTTGATGTTAAATTGTTGAATGTTATATTGATCTAAAATTCTAATAATAGACTGATAATCGTGAATTTTTAGAAGTTCTATGCTCGCATTTCTTAAGAAAACTTTATTGATGGTATTTTCATGTTTGATAGGTACTAACTCTCCATTAAATACGTTATAAAACTCATTATTTTGAGGAAAAAATGAAGAAATGATAACATATAGCGCCCCATTCATTTGTGGAGTCCCTCCTGACAACGAAATAATCCTTTTTTCAGCTCTTTCAAAAATATTTCCATTTTTTGTGAAAAAGGGTGTAAAATCCGTATATATTTGTTCATAGTCGGTAGGATTTATTTTGCTTTCAAATCGCTCTATAGGTATCGAATAGGATTCCTCGATCCATTTCTCAATAATTTGACCAAAAAAGAGAGTATCGCTTATTCTATTTTTATCTCCTGGGGGTTGATTTGTAGTGAAAATATAAACTCCCTTTAATTTAATGGAAAACCTGTCTAAAAAGGGCTTTAGTATAGGGAAGGAGAGGTTATTTTTCTCTATTTCATAATTGTCTAACAATTTTTTACCATATTCTCGAATTTGTTTCTTTTCTATAATTTGGCCTTTATACTGTACATCACGAGTACCAATATTTGATATCAGAATCATTGTTAAATACACTATTCATGAAATAATTAATATTATTGTCTAATACATATTTAATACATTTTATCTTTTTTGAGATAATAAAATCCTTTTTTTTTTCAATCCTTGTTCGCGGAGATAATATATGCAAATTGGAACTGACCCAGAATTTATCTTAAGTTAATCCTTGTTCGTGTGGATATTAATGTATAACTGAAGATTATCGTATCAACGAATGGAGTCAATCCTTGTTTGTAGGATATTTTGATTGTGTAATGGGTTTTATTGATGAAACAACTAGTCAATCCTTGTTCGTGTGGATATTTTGATATAACTGGAGTAGTTTTTCCATTCGCATTCAGTCAATCCTTGTTCGTGTGGATACTATATTCTATCTGGGGAGACGGAACCTATCTCTACGTTTCAATCCTTGTTCGTGTGGATAGTATCTTATATATGAGAGGTGTATGTTATATGTTAAAATTCAATACTTGTTCGTGTGAATAGTATGAAAGATTATTGGAGGGTTTTAAAAATGAGTAAATTCAATCCTTGTTCGTGTGGATAGTATATCGCTGTGAGTGATATAATAGGATATAGGGAATTCAATCCTTGTTCGTGTGGATAGCATATCAGCCTGTGTAATAACAAAACTGGAGTGGAAGTGTCAATCCTTGTTCGCGTGGATACTATTGCATCAACAGGAGTAGAATCCAACCGTAATACTGTCAATCCTTGTTCGCGTGGATACTATACTACTTTTTTCACCTTCTATTGTGGTTACATAGAAAATTTCTTTGTATTGTATGTAGAATGTTCCATCTATATAAAAATGATTTAAAATGTTTTATTGATTATATTCCGCTGATTTTCAATCCTTGTTTGTGTGGATATTATGAAAAGACAGCGAGGCTGATAGGATTATGAGGTATTCAATCCTTGTTGTTCTGGATACAATATTTAACTTGCCTTAAGGAAAAGTACAGTAAACCTTCAATCCTTGTTTGTGGGGATAGCTTTGGAAAGATTATGTAGTAACTACTACTGCTGAGAGTCAATCCTTGTTCGTGTGGATACTATTTCGAAACACTAAATTATAACATAACAACATGCAGTCAATCCTTGTTTTTGTGGATACTGTAGTAAGTGGTGGGGCTAAAGGTATAGACTTTCAATCCTTGTTCGCGTGGAAAAAATTGGTAAAATAATAGAGAGCTGTTAGATTTTCAATCCTTATTCGTGAGGATAATTTATGTGTGATCAATCCATGGGAGTTATGTAAAAATTCTCCACTAATACTATTTACAGTACACCTCCTTTATAATAATAGTGCTTGCAGTCTTTATTATTTAATATTGAAATTAGAAAAACTCTTCACGGTACCAAATCCGTGAGATACGGCTTTTCCTATTCCTATATGATCAGGAATTAAAAAATTTGTCTCAAATATTCCTTTAAAACCGACCAACGGTACGTCCTTGTAGAACACCTTCATGGGTGTCAATTCAATCTCTACTTGAATAATATCGGGAACATTGTATCCTAAATGCTTAGACATAGACAAAATATTTCCTATTAGAATGCTTGTTAACAACTCTCTTCGTTCTTTAATCGTAGCTATGGTAAATTTCTTATAATTCTCGCTATTTAAGGCCAGCCATGGAGAATTAAACTTATACGAGAGGATTTTTCCCGAATTTACGATCCCAAACTCTTTATCCTCAAGATGAGTTTTAATTTCAACTATATTATATGTGTTAGATCCCAGTATAAGTTCCTTCACATTCATAACTACATTTCTTAGTATGGAAATTGCCTTTTCCTCAATACCGAGAAGAATCGCTTTATTTCCCTTCACATTATACTGAATTCTCGGATATTCATGTTTTAGCTTATTGTCTCCTTCGGAAGAGTTTAGGTGATGATGCAACTCGATATATTTTCTAAATTGGTTCCCGATGAATCCCCTTAATTGTGTGGATGTTTCTTCGATATTCCTGTCAACTGTAAGTAATAAATGCAAGAGTTTTAGTTTCATCTTTTTATTTAAAACTATTTATATGAATTTAAATATAAAATTTTAAAATTTCATTCAATCCCAAGTTAGCTTAATCCACCCAAATGGAAAAAGTAGTTCATTTTCTGCTGAAATTACAAATTTCCGAGTTAGAGGGTATAGTAAATCACCTCTCTTTTCGATATCAAAAGAGGGTGTTATCTTCTCCAATAGAGACACATATTTACTATTGCGTCGAGTAGATTTTACTGAACACAACCATGTCTCATTGATTCGAGGCCTATTTTTTGAATTTCTATCCACCAAGACCAATACTCTTCCTTGTTTGGCAACTGCATTCTGAGGATTTCTTCGATCAGGTAGATCAAAACGTATTATTTCCAGTCCTTTAAATTTTCGTACTACTTCTTTTCTTTCAGAGAAATTCAAGAATAAAGTAATTCCTAACACGCTAGAACCTTGTCCTAACCGTAGAATACATTCATTATCATTCAAAGAAATTAACTGAGCTTGAAGACTCTCGTAAAACTTTATTAGTCCTTCTAAGTTGGAATCTTGCTGTTCTTTAAATATCCTCAATTCGTAGTCTATTATCGTCTTGGAAAAAGAATTGATGGCTTTTATGAGATTTTCAGCATGAAGATCGAAATAATTGGAGATCAACTTTCCGGATTCAACAAGTTTTCGATTGATCTTTATTGCTCCTTCGCTTTGAAAGCCCTTATCTAATACTTCGTTAAAAATCGGGACCGTTGGCTGTTTATTTCTTAAATGATAGACAGTAGTCTCATCAACTTTTATGGAGGATGTATGATTTTTCAAAACTTGATCAGTAACCATTAATGCCCGGAATAAATCAGTCTTTCCATCTGATTGAATTAACCGTATGATTTCCCTTTGGTTAAAATTAGAAAGAATTCTCGGGATGATTCTTTCCTTCTCTCTTGGATGTTTCTCCAGGATATCAAATAAAATTGCTGTTCTTATTGCTCCCTTGATGCTTGATCCTGGAATGTAAATAATGTCCCCTGTCTTTATAAATTGATTTATCTCATTATCTCCAATGTCTCCTTTCAACTCATAACTTTTTTCTATGAAATCTCTCCACTTTAACTCATATTTCTCTAAGAATTCCTCAACATTACCCTGCCATTTGTTATTCCAAAAATTTTCGTTAATATCATTTGTTAAATCGTCAATCAATTCCTCAGGAACTTGTGATAAAATCTTATCAAAATCTAGTATGTGAATTTTCTCCTCAGCACTAATATAATCCAGTTGTGAATACTTTTTTCCAGAACCTATAAATAATGGGGACAATCCCTCGATTGAGAGCTTGTAAGAGTTCTGTGGTTTCATCCTTTTACTTCACCTCCAGATTTCCTAAATTTAAATAGAATCCGATCCCATTTTTATACACAGCATGATATTTGGTTGAAAAATCAGCAGACGCCACTTGAACTAACTTCCCACGCACTTTTTTCCTGAACAAAGAACCCTCTTCGATAAACTTAACATCATTGAACCTTGAGGAAATATTTTCAATAGAATATACATAACCGCTCCGACCATAAATGTTAAAAAATTCAATATTTTGTAGATCTTCTAAGCCCGGATATACTAATGATAAATTAGTGAACCGACCATCCACATTGGAATCAAATAAATTATAATAAACAAAAGTCTCATCTAATTTAATCAATTCAACATCATCTACTAATCCACATCCCAAGCTCCTCCTGCCTCCAATACCCTCATCCATGATTAAGTTAATTGATGCCTTGATCTTATTGCGAATTTCCTGACCTAAGTTTGAATCATCAAAAATAAAATAATAACCAGGGACTAACTCATAATCAAATCTCTTTTCTTCTCTCATAAAATAGGATGAAACACACAACTTCAGTTTAGGCCAAGTAAAAGGTTCAGATTCTTGGGTCTTACGATTAATTCTAACTTTTTGTTCATCTAAAATCTCATATATAGAAATTTTATTACGAATCACCCTTTCAATCCGTTCGAGCTTTGGATCAGGCGTATTTAGAAGGGAAAGAAATTTGCTTAAACCGAGTTTCTTTAGATCTTCGTTATCTACAAGATACTTGTTCCCTATTATGTAGTATTGGCTAAATGAAATCTTTTTACCTTCCTTTAACTTACTTGCTACTTCGAGAGAAATGAATTCAATTCTTTTAAACATTTTAGGATTCTGATCTAAATATTCCTGGGACTCCTCTGTAAAGGGAAACTGAATTAATGGTTTAGGGATGAAGTAAATAGTGTCTTCCACTTTACCATCCTTATAAATATCTATAAAATGGAAACTTGAGGAAATCTTAAAGAGCTGATCTTCATTTTCACTAAATGAATTTAAAATTTCTAAGAAGCTCTCTAATTCGCTCTTGCCATAAAGTTTCCTGAAATTATTACAAATAGCACTAAATAATGTGTCACTATGAACGATTACACTCAATCTATTAGAGTAATCCCTGCCAATGCTAAAATAATTCCTTTTTTTAGATATTAATTTTACTAAAAACATCTGTAAACCATTGTTCATTTTTAATATCGGTAAGAGAAAATTGATCAGCTAGTAAAATTTCGTCCTTCTTCACGGTATAATATTCTACTGGTCTAAGGATCATGGATAAATCTTCAAAAACCACTTTTCCACTACCTCTCGTCCCACTTCCTCCAAGATAATCATCTTCAAGAAGTTTCAATGCTTGTAACAAGGTTCGAAGTAAAGATATATCGTTCTCTGAATAAAGATCGAAAATTATCTCAAAATCGAAGTTGGTACCCCTTGGTACCCTTTCCAAATGCCTTGGATTTGCTCTTGCTGAGATTCTATCTACTGTATTCTCAATTTTATCCTCTGTATATTCTAAGTCGAGGTTCTTAAAAAGTTCATTTCTATTTTCCTCGAAATGCTCTAGATCAAGATATATATCTCGAAATATACCCCTTACTGGTTCTTCCACTTCGGGGGCTCCAAATATCTTAATAACATCATCAATTGTTCCATCCTCGAATTTATGAATCACCATTTTTTCGTCAAAATAACCAAATCCGTCTCCTTTATCTTTGTATCTCAAGGGGTAAAGACTTTGCTCTAAAAGACTTCTTAATTTGCCTTTTAGGGTACTACCTGGAATATAAGGTACTCCTTTTGAATCTTTTATTACGGGATTATCCATCCCTCCAATATCTAATGAAGCCTTACTACCACCTATCGCTAGTCCTGTTTCTATTCTAATTTTTCCTTTTAAAATCACTTTTCCTCTTAATTGATATTCTTCCATCTTACTCTCTACCTCCGTATGCTTTATGATAGGCGATAATCGCCTCAAAAAATTCCTTAAAACCTTTTAATGTAGCATCATCTTTTACATTTTTAATCAAATGATCTAAAACTCTAGTCAATGGTTCTAGATCGGGAAACCGTCCTTTTTGGTAAGCTAGTTTTGGTCGTAATAGGTTCAGATCCTTTTTAGAAACCTCAAAATTATCAGATAATCTCCTTACTGCCGTATATATTGCTCGAATTTGGGATGTTGAGATTTTTTTTGAGCATTTCTCTCCAAACTTTTCGGTCAAATTAAGAAAAAGTTCGATATCTTCAGTAGTCTCCTTTATTAATAATCTACTTGAGTTTTCTGCTATTTTTTTTGCAAGATCAAACATCTCTTCCTTTAAACTTGGTCCTCTTCTCGGACCCCTACTATATGACATTGTTTTTTACCTATGTGTGTTTATTTTTGTTTTTTTTTGTTATATTCTTGTTAAGTAATCTGCCCATTGAACTGCGACAGAAATAAATTCTATATTTTTTATTTGTAAACGTGAATTTGGTGTAAACAGATTATTCTTAATAATTATTTCAAACAATTGGATGATGAAGTTACTTAGCTTTTTAACTTCAATATCCTTTGAGTATAATACAGAACGTAAATAATATTTTTGTCTCCATAACTTAGGAACTCTAATTTTCCCTTGAAGGGAATCTTCTAATAAATATTTCATTCCTTTAATAGAATTCTCGATTTTATGAAGCATTGATTTTGAAAAATTCTTATGTTTAATTAGATAGACAAAGATATCTTTCAATATGACTGTTAAAGAAAATTCAGACTGGATACTTACCCATGAGATAATTTTCTCATTGATCTCGTCCTTATTACTCTTTTCCATTACTTTAAGTATCTGGGTTTTATGGTGTTTTTCCGGTTGAGTTATATTCTTATATTCTAATTCCGTTTCATGAGTCCAGTCCCAATTTAAAACAGATCCAAAAAGTGATATTTTATTTTTCGTATTAAAATTCGGATTAAAGATTTCAAAACTTTTTGCTTTCTCTAACTCATCTTCAACCAAGGATGAAGCGCTCATAATTGGATACCTCGGTGGCTTGATAATAATTCCTGCACTTAAAGTAATATCAGGATTAAATGCCGTAAATCTTCTAAAATCTTTATACAGGCGATAACCAAATTCAATAATTTTATCCCAAGAACCAATAGCAAAAAGATCATCACCTCCAGAAAAAATTAGATATATTGAATCAGAAAATTCAGAATGTATGAGTTTAGGCACGTACCCTCTAAAGAATAGGCTTAGAGAGGTACTTAAAGTAGATACTCTTGAAATTGTATTATCTTTCCCAAAACCTTTCTGAAAAATTGAGCCTAATGAATCTACATCCATCTTAAGAATTCCTAATTTATTAAAACCAGTTCGTTCAAAAGCTTTTTCTGCTAATATGTCCGTGGTAAGAATATCTCCTGCTTGGTTCAGGGGAATTGCAATAGGTAATAAGATGTCTCCTAATGTATTTTCTTCCCTTGGGTTATTAATCGAATAAAACTCTTTTTTTATGGTGGGAGAATTAATTAGTTCGATTGCACCATTAAATTCACTTAAAATAGTATTGAAACTTTCATCTCTTTTTGAGGAAATTCTTAGGTAGTTGCTTCCTTTTAATTTATCAGATAAATCCTTGAAACTTTTACATTGATTGCACCATTTATCATCTGTATCGGGGATCGGTTCTAGTCTTTGGAATGAATTGCAAATTGCACATCGTTCAATCTTCTTTGCGGAACCTTCATTAGGTCCAAATATTTGCAAGTGAAAAGTTTCTCCCAAAGCCTCTAGCAAACCCTTAAACTTTTTTTTTTTCAGGTTTGTTGTTCTATAATTGACCTCTCTCCAGATTGTATTTATATCAAACAATAAGTCTCCAACTGTCAAGGGGAGAACATCCAAAGCAAGATATATATTTGAATTAAATTCTTCAATAAAGATCTTATTAACTTTTAAACTAATATCGTTAATTTTAGATTTTAAGCCCATATAATTATGACTGATAATGTAAAAATGACCCCCACCAGCGAATAATATATTTGCTTCAGTGAGATCCAATTCTTGGGTTGTATATCTGGCAATGGCATCAGTTAGGACACTAAGAAAAAAAGATCTCCCTTTCAAAGTCTTCATTGCTGACTTCGAGGTGATTAAATGAATAAAATTTTGAATTCCTGAAAAATCACCGTGAATGAACGCGAAAATTTGAGACTCCTCAAGTATTTTCTTTTTGTTTTCATCCTTTTTAATAGTAATAAGATAATCCTTACCTTTGACATATATCTCTTTTAAAGTTTGTCCTAAGTTATTTAAGAACTCAACTTCATTGGTCAGGTTATTTAACTTCAAATAATTATCAATTGCGATAGCGAGAGAACATACAATCTTTGAATGATCAAAAAGACTAATATCCGGTTCAACACCGTAAGCAGCCGAAGGCACAAATTTAAAACTCTGCTTTAGAAGAGAGAATAGAAACTCAAAGATTTTAGGATAATCTCCTCTGTAATTTTTAATATTATTAAACTTTGATTTGAATGTTTCCCAATTCAATTGAAATTTGTCTTCTAAAATATCAGATACATCTTTTGAGGCGTAGGGAAAAATTTCCTTAGATTTATTATCAAGAGTGAGCCCTTCTCCTAAGTAAGAGAATCGACTCTTATTTTCTTTTGATGGAAAGATAGATATTTTTGAAAAAATGGGGCTTAATCCTAT
>SDBS01006504.1_pt1 | contig 11358 bp, 7 predicted proteins | sample 2277091 | NCBI WGS metagenome assembly SDBS01 (sample SAMN10404972, study PRJNA504765) | marine sediment metagenome | isolation source: marine sediment core GS10_PC15, 163 cmbsf | place: Arctic Ocean: Southern Knipovich Ridge | collected 2010 | reverse complement strand
AAGTATTTCTCCGCCTCGACCTCCATCTGGTCGGTCAGCGCCTCGACAAAGTAGGAGCCGGCCAGCGGGTCGATGGTGTTGGCGGCGCCGCTTTCGTAGGCGATAATCTGCTGCGTCCTCAGGGCAATCGTGACCGCCTTTTCGCTGGGTAGCGCCAGTGTTTCATCCATCGAGTTGGTGTGCAGCGACTGCGTACCGCCCAGCACTCCCGAAAGGCCCTGCAGAGCCACCTGCACGATTTTGTACTCCGGCTGCTGGGCCGTCAGCTAACAGCCGGCCGTCTGGGTGTGGAAGCGCAACAGCCAGCTACGGGGGTCCTTGGCGCCGTATTTGTGGCGCATCCGCTTGGCGTAAATCCGCCGTGCCGCCCGGTATTTGGCAATTTCCTCGAAAAAGTCGGAGTGGGCGTTGAAGAAAAACGACAGACGGGGAGCGAAATCATCCACGTTCTGGCCGGCCTCGATGGCCGACTCAATGTACTGAAAGCCATCTGCGAGTGTAAACGCCAACTCCTGCACCGCCGTCGCTCCCGCTTCGCGTATATGATAGCCGGAAATTGAGATCGTATTCCACTGCGGGACGTGCTTGGTGCAGTATTCCATTAAGTCGGTAATCAGCCGGATCGAGGGGCGGGGGGGATAAATGAATTCCTTTTGGGCAATATATTCCTTGAGGATATCGTTCTGGAGCGTCCCGCGCACCTGATCAAACGGCACCCCCTGTTTTTCCGCCACTGCCAGGTACATGGCCAGGAGTATCGAAGCGGGAGAGTTGATGGTCATTGAGGTGGACACCTTTGCCAGATCGATGCCGTCGAAAATGATCTCCATATCAGCCAGCGAATCAACCGCCACGCCGCATTTGCCGACCTCGCCTAAAGAACGCGAGTGGTCGGAGTCATACCCCATCAGGGTGGGTAGGTCAAATGCGGTCGATAGGCCGGTGCCGCCCTGTTGAAGGATATACTTGAAGCGTTCGTTAGTCTGTTTGGGAGTGCCCATACCGGCAAACTGCCGCATTGTCCAGAGTCTGGTTCGGTACATGGTATGGTGAACGCCGCGAGTATAAGGGTACTCGCCGGGCAGGCCGATATTTTCCCAATAATGTTCATCCCGGTCGGCTCCCTTGACAGAGTCGGGGGTGTAAAGCTCATCAATATCAACGCTGGAAATGGTGAAAAATCGCGGCCTTGATTTTCTGCGGCGAGTTTTGGCCGCTGTTTTATCCCACTGGGCCAGACGGGCTTTCAGGCTGCCCAGAAACTTCTTTGAGAACATGCTTTATTCTCCAACTGACAATTTGACAACAAAGTTAATCAACCGGCCAAACAAAAGCAAGCCGTTAGATGCCACAGGGGTACAGGCGGAAAGGTACCCTGCCAAAGGGCATTGCCACTCAAGAATTTGCTTTCAATCAAGCCGGGCATGTGTTATTATGGAATACGTCAACCAATGATCCTTAATGGAGGAGAAGTTAGATGAAAAAGCTCATCCCCATTTCTGTTGTATTGCTGCTGGGGTTCTGGATCGGCTGCGGCGATGATGAGAGCACCAATGGTCCGGAGGAGCCAACGGTTGTCAGAGTCATTGCCAATACGACCGTAAGTGCGCCCACCTTGTCTTCCGCCGACGAGGATGTGTGGGCCGATGTCGATTCCTTCCTGGTCGGGGTGTCACAGGCCAACAGCCCCAAACTGAGACCTCCTGAAGCCGCTGCTTACCCGCCGGATATCTATGTCCAGGCTATTAAAAAGGACAGCAACCTGTATCTACGCCTGCAGTGGAGTGACTTAACCTTTGACGCCTATCCAAACCATTACAAGGTTACTGGAGATACCATTCCACCTATTGATTTCACCCGCGAATATACCCCCCCAGCATATGAAGATCAGATATTCGTTATGTTTGATAGTCTTCTAGACGGAGGCTATGACGCTTGGAATTGGCGTGTACTGACTACCGGGGGCGGGGGTCTTGGTAAAGGGTGCACCTATCAGGATACTATGACTGCACCCACCGCAGACGCTGTTGGAACGGTGAGTAGTTCAGGAGCGGTTGAGAACCCACCAAAGTTTGGCCAGCCTACCTATGCCCATAAGAATACCAGCGAATTTAATCACTATATATTATTCACTGCTGATACTGTCCATTGGGATTCAGTCCTCTACACTGACATTGATACCATCATCTTTGGCGACCCGCCCGATACTATCTTTGATACCACGGAAGTCCATTTTTGGGAAACAACCGGCTGGAAACTAGGCCAAAAGGTGCCGGGCTGGCTGATTGATTCAAGTTTTGCATCCCGAACTGATGAAGAACGGGGTAGTCGCTGGGACATCAAAGCAGTGTCTGTGTACGATAATGACGCCGCTCAGTATCGTGTGGTACTATGTCGTAAGCTGAACACGGGCTTTGTTGATGATATTAATCTAGCGCCTGTTGACTCGGTGAAAGTCAAAGTAGGTATTTTTGACAATCAGGAGGAGTTTACCCCAAGCAGTAACCGTGGTTTCAGTGACGACTTCTGGATTATACTAAAATAGGTATACTCTTTTTCCCAATAAAAAAGGCCAGGAGGTTTTGCCTCCTGGCCTTAATCAGAAGTCTGAAATCTGTCACGGACACGCCGCAGGATTGACGAGGTTGTTGGCGGAGGCACATCATTTCTTTTGATTTATTGCTCTTAAGTAGACAACAATTTGACCCCGATGATGGATTTCGTGATCCAGGTTGCCTCGAAGAATAATCCACCAGGCGCTGACCTCCCGACCAAATCGGCGATCGAAAATCATTTCCGAAAGCTGAGTATCCGTGATACTTTCAAGCTTTTCAGCCCGACGAGTACCCGCCTGCTCCAGTTCGTCAAGCAAACCCAGATACTGGTCGCGACGCGTCACCTCCACAAGATGTGGCTTGCCAACGATCGGCTCCAGGTTTTTTGTTCGCAACATTTCGAAAAGCCAGTTGTCGGCGTCAATTAGGTGTTGAGCCAGATCCGCGAAGCTCATGGTTTCTTCAGAGAAGCGCCAGTTTTCGTACCCTTCCGGAACAAGCCGGAGTCGTTTCAAAGTGGATTCTCGAACCGCTATGGAAAACTCCGCGAGTCTCTTACCTTCTGAACCAGTCATTGCGCCTCAGGTAACCAACCGTTGATTATGAAGAATAAGCCCCCCCGTCTCCGCTATCAAGCGATCTTTTTGCAGCCCCATTCGGGGTAAATACGCACCACACCGTTAGATTTATTAATGCGCCGGGTGCGTGAGGTTTATTGATTACTATGTCACCAGTCTTATGTTTTCTTAGTTGTGAGGCAACAAATCGTAGGGCGGGAGTTTCAACTGTGGTGTTGGGTGCGCTATCGTCGTCATCAGTCCGCCTTTGGCGGGTGAAGCGGAGTTGCGGTGGGGGCTTTTGTCTTGAGTTTTTCAACAGCCTCCTAAACCAACAGCCGGATATGCCCTATGACCGATTTACACATACCGCTTGACAGGAAGAAATCATCTGTTTACTACAATTTCGCTTGACATTGTTCACACCGAGGCATTATATTAACGTTGTCGAGGGCGCCCAGCGCCCATACATTCAAACTGAAACCTTCGCGTACGTAAAAGCAAGTTTGATGTACATTTCACATGCTGAAAGAGGTAGACCTTTCCTAGGGCAAGGTATAATCTGGTCACCGTCGCTTTCCCGGTACTGTTTTGTTGGTTTAGGCCGGGGTTGCTGTTCGCGCACCGGGTTACTGAGAGATAACCGAAGGGCGGTGTAATTTGGAGATTTCTTTGACTGTGAAAAACGGTAAGCGGGAGGGTGGCCATAAAGGTGTCTCCTTCCATTCTGAAGACCACCGGGCTTGACAGGTCACCCCGGTTGCGAGAACGCAAACGTAATTGATAATAAGTTATAGGAAACAAATTTACAGTCACATTACTTTGCATGGAGGCCTAACAAATGAAACAAAAACTTCTCCTTCTGCTGGAGTTGACCGAGGCGTAAGCCGTGACGAAACCATTATCGGCAGCGTAACCACATTTGAAGGGGAAGAAAAAGGAAGCGTATGTGTAGTATTCACTTACATATCCAAATTATCAACGAGGTAAAATAGGAGTACAAGAATGAAACGCCTCTCTTTTTTGATTGTCTTTGCATCATTGATGCTGTTTTCGTTTGGTCTTGCCCATGCCGCCACTGAGATCACTTTAGACAACATGACCGGTCTTTACACCGGCGACTCAGTGATAATGGGTGAGTCGGTGCGATGGAACTTCCGTTTGACCTACACGCCGGGTAACGGTTTGGATGTTACCGGTTCCACTAACGGCTTCGAGGTGTACACGCATTCAGGCGGCGCCTATACCGACAAATTTACAGCCATCACCTATGATACCTTCTCTCTCGGCTGGCCGGACATGTTCGATCTTGTGTTCAACATCATGACGTACAGCATTGACGGCGTGGGTGCGGACACCGTCGGTTTTGGCGGCGCTAAGTTATTTGGCCCCGGTATCATAGATGGTACAGACGACCTGTGCTGGTGGATTGAAACGGCACCCAGCACTGATGGTGACACCCTCTGCATCGACTCGGCGTTTTATCCTCCGGGCGGTGAGTGGTACTGGGCAACATCGAGCGGACCTATCTATCCGGACTGGGGCGGGCCGTACTGCTTCCATGTCCATGACACAAGTTGGGTACCGCCCATGAATCTGTTGCTCGTACCGGATTCGTTGTACTTTACTGCCGTAGCAGGCGGCTCCAGCCCACCATCCCAGTCTTTTATTGTCAGCTCTGATAATGACCCACTCGATTTCAACATTATTGAAAACATCAACTGGGCTATTCCCAGTCCAATTCAGGGCACAACCGACCAGACTATAACCGTTCTCATAAATATCATTGGCTTGTCTGCCGGAACGTACATTGACTCTCTGAAAGTGGAAGCCCCTGAAGCCGACAATTCACCGCAGTATGTGAAGCTGGTGCTGTTTATCGAATCTCCCCCGCCGACGATAGGCGTCACACCCGGGGCTTTCTTCTTCAACGCCATCGCGGGGGAACCCAATCCCCCTTCCCAGACCCTGACCATAATCAACGAGGGAGGGTCAACGCTCAACTGGAGTGTGTCCAGCGGTGAAAGCTGGCTTGGTCTCAATCCCATGTCCGGTATCGACTCGGGAGATGTCACCGTTTCGGTTGATATTACGGGGTTACCCATTGGAGAGTATCATGATACGATCGTCGTGAGTGACACCAACGCCACCAACGATCCGGCCTTGGTGATGGTTACCCTCAATGTTGCCTCCGACCTGCCGGTCATTGCCGTGGACTCTGCTTTCAACTTCATCGTCTGGCCGGTTGACTCAGTCTTCCTCCCTCCGTGTGAGATTACTATCAGGAATGACGGTGGCGGAACGATGAATTTCTGGCTTGAGGAAAACTCCAATAGGATATTCTCGCTGAACCCGAGTTCCGGGACGGCACCGCAGGTGGTTGAAGTCGGCTTTAAGGGTAGCGGCCAGGCTGGCCAAGACTATCAGGACACGCTGTGGGTTTTCTCGAATCAAGCAATAAACTCACCCTTTCCGGTTGTCTTTCTCTTCCACTATGTCGATGATCCGGCCGAATTGTACCTCAGCAGGGATTCTATTCAACTCAATGTCTTTGAGTGCGATATGGGCGCCGGAGTATATATGCCCTCGGCGACTTTCTTTGTCCACAACATCGGCGGGGATAACCCCCTGCCCTTTTATGTGGTCTATGAGTCTGACTACTTTACCACCAACTATGACTTCGGTGTCGCCCCGGTTCTGGTTACCGTGACGGCCAACGATCTTCAGCTTCCATTGGATGCCTATTATGACACGATTCTAATCGCCGCCCAAAAGGCCATCAACTCTCCGGAGACGCTTATCGTTCAGTTCAACATGATTGCCGGTTTGGATCAGCCGGAAATTTATCTGTCGAAGGACAGCTACGTCATTCCGACACAGGAGAACGCCGGACCGAACCCGCCCTTTGCTTTCGAGATTCTCAACCGGTTTGGCGGCTGCATGCCCTGGGAGTTTGACGAGGACGTTCCCTGGATGTTCCCCGGCCCGGATAGCGGCGATGTACATGGAATAGTCGATTTGTACGTTGACGCGGCGGGATATGTCTTTGGTGAATACACCGACTCATTCTTTGTGGTCGCACCCTCAGCCAGCAACAGCCCCCGCAAAGTGGACTTGCTGTTGAGAGTCTGGCGTTTTCACGGTGACCTTGACTATAACGCCAAAATCAACGTTGTGGACCTGGTCTATATGGTTGACTTTCTTTTCAACTATGGTCCGATGCCGGAACCGGAGTTGGTTGTCGGCGACCTAAACTGCAACCACGCTGTGAATGTGATTGATTTAACATATTTTGTGGAATACTTGTTTTTCAACGGGCCGATCCCCTGTGGGAATCCCTACAAATAGAACCGCCCTTTTCACTCTTGAAGCGCCATTGCGGTAAGTCAATGGCGTTTTTTTTATTGGCACCTTCGGTTCGGCAAGCGACGATGCAGCAGGGCTGACCGACCCGGTGCCTGATGCCGGTCAGAGCTCAAGCCATTTATTTTCGTGAGTATTGACGGTCGTTAAACTTTATGGCGGCGCCGACCGTTATAGTATAGAGGTGATTGCTCTTCGGTTGTGAGTTGCTTAAGACATGAATTGCCTTGACCGAGGACAAAATTACGGTATACTTATAAGTTAAGATAGGTAAAATGTTACTTCAATTTAACGCGCCTCAGAAGCTAATAAAAACGGCCCAGGCAAGCGAATAAGACTTAATATGTTGGAGGTACCAGTGAAAACAGCAGTTGCTCCGTCAAAAACTATCCTCACCGTATTATCTTTGCTTTTCCTTCTCGCTTCACCCCTAACCGGCGCCGACGTGAACGATGACCGGATCGACTGGGATAATGCCTCCCCATCGCAGATCCACCAAAAGTTGTGGGAAGCAAAAGCATCGGCCTATATGGACAAGCAGTTCGCCCGGGGTCTGGCGGTGACGGAAGGTGTTGAGAATACTCAGACCAATTATGACGTTCAGTTCTATGATATTTTCATACGGGTAAACGATACCACCGAGATAATATACGGAGCTGTCAAGTTTGTGGCTCTTGCGGCCGAGGACGGCGTCAGTGAGGTTCAGATCGATTTCTACTACAATATGACAGTGGACTCAATTGTCTCTCCCTCAGGAGCGCTGTCCTATTCGCGCGCCAGCAATGTCGTCACGGTTACGCTGGATAACACCTACAATACCGGCCAGCAGTTTAAATTCGATTTCTACTATCACGGCCACCCCAGCGAAGGTGGGTTCCAGGCCTTCGCCTTCGACACGCGACTGGGGAAAAAGGTCATCTCCACGCTGTCCGAGCCGTACTTTGCCCGTACCTGGTGGCCGTGCAAGGACCGCATGGATGACAAGGCTGACTCCTTTGACATTGCTGTCGAAATCGACACCGTGTTTTACCTTGGTTCCAACGGCACCCTTGATTCGATCGTCTACAATGGCGGCAACACGAACACGTTCTATTACTCGGTGCGCTATCCCATGGTGACCTATCTGTTCTCCCTTGCCATTTCGGAGTATACCGTCTGGTATGATGAATGGATCTACAACGGTGGCCTGGATACTATGCCCATAGTCCATGCCGTCTACTCCGACCGGTATACCTATTCACTCGACAAGTTTAGTGTTACACCGGGGGCTATTACGGTCTTTTCCGACAATTATGGCGAGTATCCGTTTGTCAACGAAAAGTACGGCCATGCCAACTTTCAGTGGGGCGGGGCGATGGAGCACCAGACAATGAGCTCGATGAGCGGTTCCGACTTCGGTTTCTCCACTCCGGTGGTGGTTCATGAGCTTGCCCACATGTGGTGGGGCGACATGATCACCTGCAAGCAGTGGGGAGATATATGGCTCAACGAAGGGTGGGCGTCCTATTCCGAAGCGCTCTATTACCTGGAGTTAGAAGACTGGGACAGCTACCACAGTTATATGAACGGAATGGCCTATTCCGGCGGCGGCACCATTTACATTTATGATACGACTTCCGTCTGGAACATTTTCAGCGCGATTGTCTATGACAAAGGCGCCTGGGTAGTGCACATGCTTCGCGGTATACTTGGCGACTCCCTCTTTTTTGCCGGCGTTGACGCCTATTACAATTCGGAATACCAGCATGCCGCCGCAACTACCGAGGATTTCAAGGGCGTTTTCGAGGACGCTGCCGGGGTAGAGCTTGACTGGTTTTTCGAAGAATGGATCTATGGAGCGTATCGCCCCAATTACCACTGGTCATACTGGCAGGAACTTTCCGACACCGGTGGGTATGACATCTTCCTCCGGGTAGAGCAGGTGCAAACGACCGACCCCCAGGTTTTCATCATGCCGGTTGACTTCTTTTTTGACTTAAGCTCCGGTACGGACGACACTATAACGCTGTGGATCGATAAAGACGTTACTCTCCATAAGTTAAACTTCCCAAGCAATCTGAGTATGGTAAAGCTTGATCCCTCGGATTGGGTGTTAAAGTATGAGATTTACTCACCATGGAAACTGTACATTGTAACTCTCGATGAAGAGGTCAACGATGGCCAGCAGTACCTTGCCTACAATGACACTATTCAGGCCAGAGGGGGGAGCGGATCCAACACCTGGTCAATCATCGGTGGCGCCCTTCCCACCGGCTATAGCATTGACAGCAATGGCATCATCAGCGGAAGCGCGACCGATACCGGCCTGTTTACGTTCACCGTGCTGGTTGACGACAACTTCACCAGCTACGGCGACCAGGCTGAGTTTACGATCTATGTTTCGCTGACTTCAGTACTACCCGGCGATGTAGACCTGAGCGCATCGGTGAACGTGGCCGATATTACATATCTCGTCGCCTACCTGTTTCTAGGCGGCGCACCCCCACCGGTACTTAATAGCGCCGACGTCAACGGCTCATGCGAGATCAACGTCGAGGACCTCACTTACCTGGTTGCCTACCTGTTTCAAGGAGGACCGGCTCCGGTTATGGGCTGCGTTGAGTAAGCGACGTCGTCGGACTTACACATAATGTTTTCAAGCAGCGTAGTCTGTGTCATATTGAATGGGTCTTTTGCCAAAATCCCGTCTGTTTTGTAACAGCGCGGAGCCACCGCCCCAAACAAAGCGATAGACTTGCGGGTGAGGGCAGGGAGCTGTACTGGGTCCATATCCTCCGAAGGCACTCACATCACAAGGCGGCGGTCATGTTGCTCGAAATGGCGTTCATCCGACTTCACAGCTTAAGACCATCGCTTTTTTCTGGTTGGCGCAGTTTTTTGTAAGCGGCCGGTGTCTCAGGATCGGTGTTGGCAATCACGTCACCTTAACTTTATAAGCTTGGGCCAAGCGATGCCACAGAAGTTTCCCCGTTCCACGGGTTTTGGGGGCATCCCAATTCCCGAGTCGAATTCTGCAGGTCGTTGCTCATTGCAATCTACCACCCCTCCGTGAAGTCGATGATCATAACGGGCTTCCTCCGAACAAATAATTTCCTGTCAGCTTCAAGTCTACCTTTGTTGTGTTTAGTGAATGCAAACATGCTAACCATAAGGCGCTGTATTGATTATGGCATTGTATATAGTACCACCTGAAGGCGGTATCGGGCCGTATTTGCAGTGACAATGAGTTGGGGGTTGCCGTCCGGGCAACAGCAGATAATTATTAGAGGTCATCATGGTAAGCGGTTTCTCCGTTCCGCTCCTGGTAACTGACTGGTACTAAAGAACAAACATTGGATTTCTGAAACAACGGCACCCCCTTATTTTTTGCTGTTTAGTATGAAAAGGGGGTTGACATTTATGCAAGATGGTGTAATACTTATATATTACATTGATACTACTTGTGGAACTCCGCAGTTGAAACATATCACGGGTTGTGAGTTTGAGTAAGAGCGGTACAAGTGGAAAGAGGGGTAATGTTGGACAACACGTTTACTTAGTGTTAGTGATGCAGGTCCTATGTCTATTTCGTAAGTACTTGTGATACTTAATATTTACCGTGACAAGGCGCTTGAGGCGTCTTGAGTAACTCAATAATGGAGGATCAATTGATGAGACAAAGACTTCCCCTTCTGCTGGAGTTGACCGGGGCGTGAGTTGTGACGAAGCCATTATCGGCAGCGCAACCACATTTGAAGGGGAAGAAAGAGGAAGAGTATGTGTAGTATTCACTCACATATCCAAATTATCAACGAGGTAAAATAGGAGTACAAGAATGAAACGCCTCTCTTTTTTGATTGTCTTTGCATCATTGATGCTGTTTTCGTTTGGGCTTGCCTCTGCCGTCACTGAGATCACTTTAGATAATATGACCGGTCTTTACACCGGCGACTCAGTAATAATGGGTGAGTCGGTGCGATGGGACTTCCGTTTTAACTACACGCCGGGTGACGGTTCGACGATCACCGCTTCCTCTAACGGCTTCGAGGTGTACACGCATTTAGGTGGCACTTATACCGACAATTTTACAGCCATTACCTACGATACCTTTCCTATCGGCTGGGAGGACATGTACGACCTCGTGTTCAAAATCATGATATTCAGCATTGACGGCGTGGGCGCGGACACCGTTGGTTTTGGTGGCGCCAAGATATTTGGCCCCGGTATCGTGGATGGTACCGATACTCTATGCTGGTGGATTGAAACGACACCCAGCACTGATAATGATACCCTCTGCATCGACTCTGCATTTTATCCTCCGGGCGGTGAGTGGCTCTGGGCAACGAACGGGCCCCTTGGTACTTTCACTCCGGACTGGGGCGGGCCGTACTGTTTTCATGTCCATGACACAAGTAAGGTGCCGGCATCCCTGGAGGTAACACCGGACACGCTGTATTTCACGGCTGTGGAAGGCGGTGCCAATCCTGAGGCCGATACCTTCATGGTCAGTGAAACCGGCGGCGGCGCGATTGCCTTTACCCTTGCTGAGACATCAGACTGGTTCGACCTTGACAAGGCCGGCGGCACCACGCCTGAGGACGTGGAAGTGAGTGTTGATATTAGCGGCCTCACAGCCGACACCTATTTTGATTCGGTGACGGTTTCTTCGGGCGAGGCGGACAACTCACCGCAGTTTGCATATATCAGTCTCGAGGTGACTCCAGCGCCTAAGTTTCTTGAAGTCACTCCGGATACGCTGTATTTCACGGCTGTGGAAGGCGGCGCCAATCCTGAGGCCGATACCTTCACGGTCAGTGAAACCGGCGGCGGCGCGATTGCCTTTACCCTTGCTGAGACATCAGGCTGGTTCGACCTTGACAAGGCCGGCGGCACCACGCCGGAAG
>SDBS01006502.1_pt1 | contig 11360 bp, 13 predicted proteins | sample 2277091 | NCBI WGS metagenome assembly SDBS01 (sample SAMN10404972, study PRJNA504765) | marine sediment metagenome | isolation source: marine sediment core GS10_PC15, 163 cmbsf | place: Arctic Ocean: Southern Knipovich Ridge | collected 2010 | reverse complement strand
ATGCACAGAGCACATATCGTCAAAGTAGAAGAGAGTCAGTTTTCGATTAACACCTTTTATGATCCCACTTTACTTAGGGTGGACTTGATTCCTGAAGAAAAAAAAATTAGAATAAGGAAACCACTAGTAGACTTGGCTCAGGGGGATAGACCTACATTTATGCACGTAACAATACCTATTGAACTTTTGAGTGGGACCTATTCTGTCAGTTCTGAAAAGGGTCAGCTGCCTTTTGAACAAATAGATAATGAAACCCACTCCCGGTTGATAATTGGAGGGCTTTCAAACGAAAGTTTGATTGAAATAACCGGGACAGTAATTGTTCCTGAATTTTCACTTGGCACGGTAATGCCAATGATGGCTGCAATTTTTCTAGTCATATTGTTAAAGCAAAGATTTTGGAAATATTGAGGCTCTCACAAGAAAACATGTTTTGGTCAAGCTGTATAACTCCTGTAAGGAATTTTCATCTTGTCAAGAAATTTTTATGTCTTGAATTATTCAGCGCATTATTGTAATGTGTTTGATTGTACTGCGATCTAACTCTTGATCGGTCGATCTATAGCGATCATGTAGATCTAAATAAAGTAGCAATCCCAAAAAAAGAGTATAATACTACTTGATCGATATCATTATTGAGCAATATGACAGAATTTTGTGTATCAGATGAAACCATACACGCCGCAAAATCGGCCATGGAACAAAAGGGATACAATTACACAGGTGCTGACGGGAAAAAATCAATCTCAGCAGTAGTTGGTAAGAATCCTTTATTCGTAGCCGGTGTCATAAACGGAAACCAAAGACTTAGCCCTCCAGATACAGCCAAGCTAACAAGCGCACTTGGCTTATCAGCACAACAAACCGCAGAGTACAATCGTCATCCAAGGAGAAAATTTACCGCATTGCCAAACGATCCATTCAATTACAGATTGATTGAGATCATAGCAAACTACGGTGATCCTATGAGAGAGATTGTCAATGAACTCTTCAACAGTTTCAGCCTCCCAGGAAGTAGTGATACAGGCCGTGGAGGAGATGGAATTATGAGTGCAATTGACTATTCAATGCATCTCTTTAGACGTACAGAAGGAAACAAGCTACCTGACTTTAATTTGCAGGAAGCCGATCCAAAGATGAACAACAGATGTACATTGGTACTAGACGGCAAGTGGCTAAATATCAAGGCGTTCGGATGGTAAACTTCTAGGCGTAAAAACCTAAACATTTCCCTTTTTTTATTTTCAACAATCGGTAAAAAGGCATCCGATAAATTTCAAACCAATTGTTAAACCAAGATCCTCAAAAAGATGTTTACATTTGCAACGAACCTAGATTTTTTTTACTTAGTTAGCTTTGGGATTTTTTGCCACACGATATTCTATTGTTTTAAGATTACATTCTCATTCTTTGGGCAGATAAACCATTCCAGTTTCAATCTGCCACCTCTTTCCACTTTTTGCAACAAAAATAATATCTTGCTCCTCTTGGTTCTTTACTCTCTCCAAAATATGATCCCATTCCTTGTAATGTCATTGGCTTATCGCATTCATCACAAATTGTTTCAGTTTCTTTTAGCATTTCTTTTATTATTTTCAGACTGCATCCTCTCTAGCATGAGAACTTGTTACTTCATTGGCGGCACTCCATACCATAGAACAATACCTGCATTTTTCTACATGCTTGGCTAAAAAGACCCCCTCTTGAAATCGAACGTCTTGTGGACTCATTCCTATTCTATGAGCCAATTCCTCAACTCTTGCTCTCTTTTCTTCATCCATTTCAACTCCTTCAGCTATTTTTTCTGAAAGTGGATCATTTCTAAAAACTTCTTCTTTATCAAAATTTTCCGAATGCAACAAGGTAAAAAAAAGCTCTATGAATAAAACATTGATAATAAAAGGAATTAGACAAACCAAGCTCCAACAAGACATATTTTTGGCTACATAGTCAAAAGCAGTTTTTCAAGCGTAAAAGGGATCAAGATTGCTTATCTACAGTCGTAAATTTTTCATCTTTCAAACCTGAATGGTCAAAAGTGCGATCACTATTCTCAATTAACTGCCAGTCAACAAATAGCACTGAAGGAACAACCCTCAAGGGAATAGATCCTTTTTGCTAGAGATATTTGGCAAAAATTCAAACAACTATTTGATGTAAAATAGATAGCCCATTAACAGTGTAATTGGAATCTTGTATAAGTTTCTCAACGGATCTGCTGGTATAAAGTTTTGAATCATAAATTATAACGAAGCTCTCATCTCCAACATCTAGAAACGTACTTTCACCAAATTCGGTATAGCGTGTTGAGCCAATCGATATAACTGCATTAGTAGGGTATCCAGACTCTTTCAAATGCATTGCAATGGATTCCAAAGGACCTTCATCGTTCTGTGTATTCATTTTAAAAATTATCCAGTTGAGTAGCTTCTCATAAAAATAGCTATAACCAATAAGAGGACTATCTATACCATATTCATGCAATTCGTTATCCCTTTTCAAATAACAGGCAAGGCGATATGTGTCCATTATACCTCCGCGTGAGAATCTATCAATGTCTATGTGAGTCAAGGAAATGCCCTTTGAGTTTTTTCCCCAGTTCTTCTTTTCACTTATCTTCTTAGCTCCTGGCTTGCGGATGGTGCAATCATTAAATGCAGTAAATTTTTTAGGTTTAAGATCAATGACTTGATCATTATTATAAGAAATTTCGCAAATTAGTGCTACCTCTGGTTCAATTTGTAGGCTCTCGCCTTTTGACGGCCTAGAAATTTTGCTCGATGATAATGGATAAATTTCTATGAACTTTCCCGTTTTGGAATTTGAATAAAAAGGAAACAAGCCCTTTGGCGCCTTTTCGTCTTGAACTTTAATATTTGCAAAATCTTCTGCTTCACCTGCTTGTTCCAGATGACCGGTGAAATTTCCTGCCACGCCAAGTCCAATCATTGATTTTAAATCCAAAACAAATTCTACACAACACGTCCCCAGTAAATTCTTTTCATCTCTCAGTATAGAGCCAGAAATACCAACTAACCGTTCGAATCTATTGTCATTCATTTAGGTCCGAATTAAATCTATTTTGAAATCTTTTGTTCTATAATGGATTCTGATTGGATAGACCACAAACTCTTGAACAAAAGAATATTAGAATAAATTAAAGATTTAGAATTTGTCCAAAGTGCAATTACCTCTTTTTGGATAATTTTCGAATTTTGTACAAAAATGAGGATTTCTCCATCATCTTTAATGAGGAAGCAGAGATTTTCTATAACTGAATTGGCAACTTGTCTTATGTTTGATTTGTCAATATCATCAAAAATGTACCATGCATTTTCTGAAGTGGAAGTGAGGAATTTGAAATCGATCGAACTGTTTTCAAAAAATTCAAGGAAATTTGCACGATAAAATCTCAAAAAATCATTCTCGCAGCCAAGAATTAAAAACTTTTTTTCAGCATCAGAAATCATATCGATGATTTTACTTTTTACCTGATTTTCGCCTCTTAATATCTGAAATTTCTCTTCTTCTATCTCATTAAAGCTGGATCCTAAGTTAGGAATTTTAGCCCATAGTTTTTTTAGGATAGCTTCTGAATTTTTTAAAGATTTTAGCCGTTCTGATTCTGCATTGAGAAGAGCAACCATTGCCTTGTCAAATGGAATCGCAGAAAATTTAGTTGGATGATTAAAACTTGATACAACCATTCCTTTACTTTGAAGTGCTGACAAAAGATGGTACGTTTCAGTTCTTGGCATTCTTAAATTTCTGCTTATCTCAATTGCTGTTTTTGAACCAAATTTTCCAAGATAAAAAAATACCTTTATTTGATTTGATGTCAAACCAAATTTTAAAAGCTCATCTCTAATCTCTTCATATTTTTTAACATCAATTGGGTAGTTTCCGAAAATAACTTTTTTTGTAGCCAATTTACATCTAAATGATCTATTCCCGTTTTGGTAAAAATAACTAGTAAGTACTACTCAGCTACATACTAGAACCCCATGCAGCAGCAATAATCTTCATTTATGTATATTCAGCGCATCTAGAATTTGGAACTCAATTTTGATTTCAATTATGATCCAATCATAGTTCTAGAGGCATAGGCAGATTTGCTTATACTTTTTTGTTGTGGACATCATCCAAAATGGATACTTGAACACAGTAAACAAAATGAGGTATGTGTCAGTCCTACTAATTTTCTATTCTTTATCTAAACCTTGAAAAATTTTCAAAGGTTTTTCTGTTGTAGACCTAATACCTGTATTGGTTTTCCGTGACTTTTTTTTCTTTTCTTTATTAAACTGAAAATAATCATTCCTACATTTATTATTGAAACGATCTCAATCAGATCTACTCCATACAACAGCCAATCTAAAGCAGGATGAATCCTTGCAACAACACCGAGTTCTAGATAAAGGTCTGCATTCCAAACCATGTGTGGAATTTGAATGAATTGAATGACTGCAATAATTATCACACTTCCAAGAATTTTATTTTCATACCATTTCCAAAATCTTTTCCATAGATTCATACTATATGGTATTATTTACATTAATTAAACAAATTGAAAATTAGTAAAAACTAATTAGAGCAACCTAATTTTTTTGAACCTAAATTTTTCAAAATTTGGTAAAGCTAACATTTTAAAATTGCAAACATAACATCTGTCACATGTCAGATTTATGTAATCATTTTCACCAAGTTAAAGAAAGTATTGAACCAAACACAAAAGGTTGTGAAGAGCGTGAAAAAAAACATTTACCGTGTTATGTTCACGAAGAATATTATTGAATTTGTAATGACTTGAGAATTAATATGAAGAGATACAAACTTGGAGAATGGAATCTTGAAGAATTAGTAAAGGATCCAAAAAATCCAGTTTTTGAAAAACAAATCAAATACGTTCAAACAAAGGCCAAAGATTTTGAAAAAAACAAAGAAATACTAGCATCAAAAATTACCTCAAAGAATTTTCTAAAGTTGTTACATTCACTTGAAGAACTCACAGAGAAAATTAGCATTTTAGGGGGTTATTCATCCCTTGCTTATGCTGCAGATACTCAATCGGATGAAGCAACATCATTGATGACTCGTATGACAATGCTTGGCGCAAGCATTTCAAACCAGATTCTCTTTTTTGATTTGTGGTGGAAAAGAGGAATAAATGAAAAAAATGCACAGCGCTTGATAAAGGATTCTGGAGAATTAGCAGGATACTTGAGACATAAAAGGCTAGTTGCAAAATATTCGTTAACAGAACCCGAAGAGAGAATAATTAACACGCTTGATGTTACTGGAGTAACTGCACTAGTAAAATTGTATGATAAGATTACCAATGCATTTGAATATCAGGTAACTGTTAAAGGCAAAAAGAAAAAGCTTTCCAGAGAGGTACTGACTACTCTTGTTAGGAGCACAAGCTCCAAGACAAGGGAGGCAGCTTACAAAGCATTATTATCCAAATTTTCAAATAACAAGGGAGTTCTTGGAGAAATTTATCAAAACATCGTTTTAAATTGGAAAGATGAGGGAATTGAGATTAGAGGATACCCATCTCCAATTTCCATGCGAAATATTGGAAATGATGTTGGTGAGAAAACTATCAATTCATTGTTACAAGTATGTAAAATAAACGCCCCAGTTTTTCAAAAATTCTTTTTACAAAAAGCAAAAATGCTTAAAGTAAAAAAATTGAGAAGATATGATCTTTATGCTCCTACTACTAAAATTAAAGAGAAGAATTACTCTTATGACAAATCAGTTAAACTAGTTTTAGAATCCCTTTCAAAGTTTAGCCCAAAATTATCAGAATTTGCAAAAAAGATATTTGATCAAAATCACATTGATTCTACAGTTAGAACTGGAAAAAGAGATGGAGCGTTTTGTAGCACTCTGGCACCAAATATTACTCCATACGTGTTAATCAATTTTACTGGTAAATCAAGAGATGTGTTTACACTTGCTCATGAATTAGGACATGCAATTCACAGTCAGATGGCGTCAGACAAATCAATTCTTGTTCAGGACGCATCACTTCCTCTTGCAGAGACTGCATCTACATTTTCAGAATTGTTACTGTATGATAATTTGTCAGATAAAATCACTGATGATGAAAAGAGGTTAATGATGACTGAAAAAATTGATGATCTTTATGCAACAATTATGCGACAATCCTTTTTCACGATTTTTGAAATTGACGCACATAAACAAATTGCTAACAGTACAACTGTTAATGAGTTATCGAAAACATATTTACAAAATCTTAAAGTACAATTTGGTAATTCGGTTTCATTGACAGATGATTTTTCGATAGAGTGGAGCTGCATACCTCACTTTTTCCACTCACCATTTTACTGCTATGCCTATTCCTTTGGAAATCTGTTAGCACTTTCGTTATTCCAGAGATACAAAAATGATGGAAAAGACTTTGTATCCTCTTATGCTAGTATCCTTAGTGCTGGAGGTTCAATAAAGCCTGAAACTCTATTATCAGAATACCAAATTGATATTCGTTCAACAAAATTCTGGCAGGATGGATTTGATTATATAAAAAACCAAGTTAGGATACTATCTACCCTAAACTAAATTCAAATTTGAAATGGAATTTTATAACAAAGTGGGGCTGGCAGCCTAACGCACAGACTGCCAGTCATTGTTCCCCGATCGGTTTGAATCGATGTCACTTTTGGTGCTGAATGAATGGAATTTAAATCTTGATTCTAGATTCCAAGATTTTCTCAGTTGGCAGAAGTAATACTGTATTTTGAGAATGATTTCCTATGATTTTGGATATTTGGATTATTGAGTAGTTGGGAATTGTTTTGTTTCTTTTAATGCGCAGATTATAAGAGAATTAGTTTCAAATACTCTTTAATTCTTGAAAATGTTTTATTTTTTGTTACGTTATTAACTTGATGAAGTATTGTAGGTGCTGTAATCAAATGCCAAAGTATAAGATTACATATGATTGCACACCTGAAAAAAGCCAAACAATACTTGTTTGTGAAAAACATTATGCCGAAGAACCGTTTCATAGATTCATAATTAAAATCGAGAAATTACACGAGTAACATTAATAGTTTCGCACAAAAACGAGCACTTTGTGTACAAAGTTATAGTATTAACTGCAATATTTTGTCTTTTGTTTTACAGTTTTTTTGAGGTTTATGCACAACAACCACAACTTGCAACTTTTCAAGAAACTGCCCAAGTTATCATCGACCAACAATTATCAAATAATGTAGCTGCCTCAATAACCCTCCAAAGTACCAGTAATCAAGAAATACAAATTCCATCTGAACTGGAACAAAAAATTCGAGAAAATGAAAGAATTGTTTCAGTAGTACTGACTAATGAAGAATATTGTGTTCTTGGAGTCCAAATAGAATCATGTATTCTGGTAAACGTTTCAAGAGATGAATCAGAAAAAGGAGTAATAGCCATTCAAGATGCTGCAAGAGAAATTGGAAATTCAGTGATCAAAGACTTGAATCAAGTTTTTGACACCAATGCAAAATTCCATTCTGTTTTCATACATCATAAAGACGAAGTAAATGTCTTACTAGAGACCTCAGGGGTGGTGTCAGGAAGAGGAACTGTTTCAGCAGTTTATACCATGCCACTAGAAGATACTGAATCCATGTATGAAAAAATTTCTACTATGTTGGTAACACAAAAGATTAGAGATTCGGGAGGTTTTTATGAAATTGCACAAAGACTATCTGCAGAACCTACAGCTAGAATGACTATTTCAATTATACCTATGGAGGAATCTATTCTTTATCAGATAAGACTTTCAGTTGTTTATCCTAATTCAGCCTCAAATATTGATATTATTTGTCCACTAGAATTTTTGAAAACAGATGTTCTAAAAAGATCAGATTATTTTTCAGGCGATTTTTATCCTCTTAATTCTATTTTGAATGTTGTAATACTATCATCCGAATCAACAAATGTTAATCAAGTTAACACCAACATGCTTCAAACTCAAATAATTAATGAAACGAAATTTCCAACCGATCTTTCCCAAGATGGATGGTTTTTTGATCCAGAATCAGGTAACAAAATAGATGGAAAATATCTATTTGGCCACAAACTTTCTTTAGAAAAAAATGAATTGGTTTTTACTCTTGGCATGGCACAAATAAATCAAGTTCTTCCATGCGAGATGCCAGATTTTGATGAATCAGTTGTTATTTTGATTATAATAGTGATTGTAGCTGGTGGTGCAACTGCATTTTACCTTAAAGGATACAAAAAGTGAGTTTAGACCAACAAAGCGGCAGCAGCAAAAACTGATGTCCACCTTCCATTCTTGTCACCTATAGCGGTTTGAGTGATGTTTCTAGTTTTGTAAATTTCTCCAGAAATGTTCCATTGTTGTCTTTTTTCATCCCAGCTTTTTTCTATATCAAAAGGAATTCCAAGCGAAGATGCTAGCATCTGTGCTGCTACATCCTCTGCATAATCACCAGCCTGTTTTTCTGATTGTCCAAATGATTCGTATTCAGAAAGATAGCCATACCGATTTGGATCTTTTGGTTGAGCTATCCCAACAGAAGCTGCACATAATCTGTGTGGTTCATTTGTTTGGTTTCTAGAATAAATTGAAAATAAAATCTGACCAGGCTTTATCAGTTTTAGACCCTCTTTTTTTGAAATAAGTTTAGCTTGAGGCGGAAAAATACTCGAAATTAAGACTAAATTAGTTCCAGCGATTCCTGCATCCCTTAAGGCATACTCAAAGCTAGTTAGCCTATCTTCATGAACGCCTTTACCTTTGGTCAGAAATAACAGCTTTGGAACAAGATCAAGCAACTCTTTCATTTTTGAATGAGTTTAATTATTTATATTTTGACTATCAACAGATTTCTAATTAAGCTTTTTTAAAAATTCCAAGATCTCTTTGCCATGATTTTCAACATTCATATCTCGAAAATTTTTTCGAATAATCCCTTTCTTGTCAACTATACATGTTGAACGTTTTGCAAGTCCTGCAATGTTAAGACCTGCATATTTTTTGCATGTTCCTTTGGTGGGATCACTAAGGTGCAGGTATGGTATATTGTATTCATCAACAAATTTTTTCTGAGCCTCAACAGTGTCAATTGAGATTGCAAATAAGACTGAGTCAGTTGACAAAATTTCTTGGTGGGCAGAAATTACACTTTTTGCCATTTTGAATACTTTTTTTGAAGGACATGCAAAGAGATGATTTTTTGGATAAAAACACAAAACGATATTTTTTTTCTCCTTAAAGGAGTCTAGGCGAATTAGGCTTCCATCGTCAGCATTTAATTCAAAATTTGGTGCCTTTTCTCCTTCCTGCATGTTATTATTTTTCAATCAGGTTATATAACAAATGGCCAGGCAATTCCCAGAAAAACCAAATAGAGTATTTATAGATTAGAGTTAATGTTTTTTTGATTTGGTTTTAGATTTTTTAGAATCCGATATCTTTGTGATTGGGTATTATGTTTTAATTGTAGCTGCCTCGCTTCTACTAATCAAAGATACAAAAAAGAGATTGTCCGATCTCAAAAAAGGAATAGGATCAATTAAGTTTGCACCCATAGCTTTTGGCATGCTTATTGCATACATCTTTTTGGTTTATGACTATGTAGATCTTATCCCAATTCTTAATTGGAGTTGGCTAGGATACAATATTGCGTTTGGTCCATTAGCTGATCAAGGATTTTGGGGAATCGTCCCATTTGTGCCCTTGCTAATTTACATGTTTATTCACATAAACCATGTGGAAGAATTGTATTTTAGAAAATCAAAAAAGATGGTTGTGATTTGGGCTTTGATGCATATTGCAATGGGAATAAAGGTTCACACAGCACTAATGTTATTACCACTTGGATTTTTTTTCAAAATCATTTATGATAAAAAAGGAATTAATCACTCCTATGCAACGCATTTTGCAACAAACATTTTGATTGTAATAACCCTATTTCTTTCGTTTATGTTTTGAACGTGGTTCTTGGTTTAGAAACATCCAGCCAAAAAAACCGCCTAAACAGAGATTGATAACTCCCATAAATGTTATCATGAAAATTATTAGAGTTAGTCCAATTGCTATTCCAAAAACCCCCGTTCCAAAAAAAACCATCATCAGAACTTTAAGTTTTTTTGGTGGGACATATCTCATTGTAGATTTGCTTGGGTTACGTTATTAAAAATTGATGGGGATTGAAAATACGGGAACATTTGTTGAGATAACACTTTAAACCACCCAAACTTTCATTTTATTTCGTGCCAATGTAGCTCAGCCTGGCTAGAGCATTCGCCTTGTAAGCGAAAGGTCGCGAGTCCAAATCTCGCCATTGGCTTTATCACCTAAACTAAAAAGCTCATAAATTATTGACAATGGTTTATTAGGCCGTAAAAATGTCGTTGGAATATAGGAATAATGATAGACTGAGCAATGAGCTTTTTCTGTCGTTGCTTAGAGAAGAAAAAGAATGACAACATTTAATCAATTTGGAATTAAAGAATCCATTTTAAATGGGTTAAAGGATATGGGGTTTTCAAAACCATTCCCTATTCAAGAAGCTGCAATTCCGGTTTTGCTATCGGGCAGAGATGTTGTTGGTCAGGCACATACTGGAACTGGAAAAACTGCTGCATTTGCAATATCCATGCTACAGCAAATTATTCCTAAAAAACGGATCCAAGGTCTTGTCATGGCTCCAACCCGAGAACTTGCACTCCAGATTACTAGTGAGTTCAAAAAGTTTGGCAAGTATACAGGAATCAGAACCGCTACAATTTATGGAGGACAGGGAATGGGCATTCAGCTTGCGGCTTTGGCCAAAGGTGTGGAAATAATTGTTGCAACTCCCGGTAGATTAATTGATCACGTTAAACGTGGATCTATCAAACTTAATGATATTTCACATCTAGTGCTTGATGAAGCTGACACTATGTTGGATATGGGCTTCATTGAGGACATTCAATTCATTTTAGATCTTACTCCCGAAAAAAAAGTTATGTCACTGTTTTCAGCAACAATGCCCCCTGCGATTTTAAGATTATCAGAAGACTATTTGAGAAACCCAAAACAGTTCCTTCTTTCTGCTGATGATCTAAGTGTAGAGGGTATAGAACAGGCTTTTCTAATTATAAGAGACCGAGAAAAAATGACCTTCCTTGTTGACTTTATCAAAGAAAACAAAGCAGGCCAAACAATTGTTTTCTGTTCAACAAAACGCAGGACTAGAGACGTTGCCAGAATGTTGCATAAAAAATTCAATGTTGTGGTCATTGAGGGCGATATGTCCCAACACAAAAGAGAAATGTCAATGTCAAAGTTTAGAACCGGAAAAACTGAAGTTTTAGTAGCTACCGACGTT
>SDBS01006501.1_pt1 | contig 11360 bp, 10 predicted proteins | sample 2277091 | NCBI WGS metagenome assembly SDBS01 (sample SAMN10404972, study PRJNA504765) | marine sediment metagenome | isolation source: marine sediment core GS10_PC15, 163 cmbsf | place: Arctic Ocean: Southern Knipovich Ridge | collected 2010 | reverse complement strand
GTTGCACCCTGGAAAATGGTCGCGCCTAAAGATTCCGAACAGGTATCGGAGTTGCGCGAAGAGAACAAGGAATAGCGCAGGATGATGTCGGATCTTACGGATATGGCCAGCAAGATCTCTGCTCGCGGACATGACACCAGTGCCAAAAAGAACTTCCAGAATATGACCAGAGAGCAGTTTATGCCATGGGTACTGGAAAACCTGGGCGAGATCACTGAGATGCTGGTGGCGCGGCGCATCGTGACTTTCGTGAGCGAGGGGGCTAGCCTGAGCGCCGGGATGCGCATCGGGCTGATCCGCTTCGGCAGCCGGGTCGATGTCTATCTGCCGGAGGGTGCCCGCGTGCTCGTCAGCGCCGGCCAAACCGCGATTGGTGGCGAGACGGTGCTGGCGGCGCTTAAGGGCGGCGAGGCGTTCCGCGGGCCAAGCGCAGGAATCGAGCCGCAGGCCTAGTTGATGGTGGAGCCAGATGGCCATTTTCCCGCCCTTCGATCCGGAACGTGACGACGGTAAATCGCGCCGCCAGTCCTTGCTTCGCCGCGGGCAGGTGCCGATCAGGGTGCTCGTCCCCAGTATCTTCACGCTGCTGGGGCTGTGCGCCGGGCTGACCGCCATCCGTATGGCCATCGAGCATCGCTGGGATCTCGCGGTGGCGGCGCTCGTGTTTGCCGCCTTTCTCGACGGTATCGACGGCCGCATCGCGCGCCTGCTCAAGGCCTCGTCGCGTTTCGGCGCGGAACTCGATTCTTTGGCCGACTTCGTCAATTTCGGCGTGGCCCCGGCCATCATCATGTTCATCTGGGCGCTTGAGGATTTGGGGGGTCTCGGCTGGATCGTCGTCCTGGTCTTTGCCGTGTGTGCGGCGCTCAGGCTTGCCCGCTTCAACGTGGCGCTCGACCGCGCCGATCTTCCCGCCTGGAAGAGCAACTATTTCGTTGGCGTTCCGGTGCCGGCCGGCGCCCTCATCCTGTTGCTGCCCATCTATGCCCAGAATCTCGGCCTGCATCTGCCGAGCCTCACGCCGCTTGTGCTCGTCTATACGCTGGTCATCGCGGTCCTGATGGTGAGCCGGGTGCCGACCTACTCGGGCAAATTCATCGGGCAGAGGATCGCGCGGGAGCATGTGCCGCCGCTCTTCGTGCTCGCGGCGCTGTTCGTCGCCATGCTGCTGACCTTTCCCTCTCTCACGCTTGCGGCGGGCTCTATCGCTTATCTGGCGATGATCCCGGTGAGCACCTATCGCTATTTCCAGCAGGAGCGCAGGGATGCGCTTCACGTCAAAGCGCAGAACGGCAAGGGTGCCGAGTCACAAAAGGGCGGCGAGGATGCGTCTCAAGAGGAAGCCTCATCCCGGCGCAAGCCGGGATCCAGTGCCACACTGTCGACTTAGAAAGTGACGAGGTCGGCTTCGACACGAGATCGCTAAATGCGGGCGTCGCTGGCGCCGGGCGGAAGGCGGCCCGTGAGATCGTAGATCAGCCCGCCTGGTGCGAGCATCTCATTGAGCTGCTTCTGTCCGAGATCGGCGATAGGTTCGTGGGACACTGCGAGCACGATGGCCTGGAAGCGGCCAGAGGGAAATGCGTCCTCGATGTTCACGCCGTATTCGTGCAAGGCCGCCTCTTTGTCGGCAATGGGGTCGTAGACCGTCACATCGAGAAACGCGCCGAGCTCCCGCACGAGGTCGGCCACTTTGGTGTTGCGCGTGTCGGGGCAATTTTCCTTGAAGGTGAAGCCCATGACCAGCACGCGGGCGTCGTCCATCTTCAGCTTGCGGCGAAGCATGGCCTTAATAATGTCGCGCGCGACGAAGCCCGCCATGCCGTCATTGATGCGGCGCCCAGCCAGGATCATTTCGGGGTGGAAGCCGATCGATTGGGCCTTGTGGGTGAGGTAGTAGGGATCGACGCCGATGCAGTGGCCGCCAACCAGGCCCGGCCGGTAGGCGTGGAAGTTCCATTTCGTCGCCGCGGCTTTCAGCACCTCGCCGGTGTCGAGGCCAAGCTCCTTGAACAGCATGGCAAGCTCGTTAATGAGGGCGATGTTGACGTCGCGCTGGATGTTCTCGATGACCTTGGCGGCTTCGGCGACTCTGATCGAGCTCACAAGATGGGTACCAGCGGTGATCACGCTGGCATAGACCTTGTCGACCAGGTCCGCGGCTTCGGGCGTCGAGCCCGAGGTGACCTTGACGATGCTGGGGAGACGGTGGTCGAGGTCGCCCGGATTGATACGCTCGGGCGAATAGCCGGCGAAGAAGTCACGGTTAAAGACGAGCCCCGAGGCGTGCTCCAGAATGGGCACGCAAACCTCTTCGGTCGCACCGGGATAGACCGTCGATTCATAGACGACCACGTCGCCGGGCGATAGCATTTGGCCGACCGCTTCGCTGGCGCGCTCAAGGGCTGTGAGGTCGGGGCGCTTGGCCTGGTCGATCGGCGTCGGCACCGTGACGATGTAGAAATTGCAGTTCCGCAAACCGGCCATGTCGCTGGTGAAGGACAGATCGCGGGCAGCGGCAAATTCCTCTTCGGTGACTTCTCCGGTACGGTCGCGCCGCTCGCTCAGCTCGGCGACACGGGTTTGCTTCACGTCGAACCCGGTGACGGGGAAGCGCGCAGCCAGATAGATCGCCAGCGGCAGCCCAACATAGCCGAGGCCGATAACGCCAATGCGCACTGTCTCAAGAGTTGGCGGATTTACCCGGGCCGCGGCCGCCTGACGCTCAACCTGCGGGATCTCGTTCATGACGCGACTGAGTTTCCCCTCTATGAGAGTGGCTTAGCATTTCAGGCGAGCCGGCGCAAAGGGCGACCATTGCCGCAGTTAAGGACAAATTTGTCCTTCCTTGGGTATGGTGCTAAGGCACCAGCGCCCTAGAGGGAACCAAGCCCACCAATGAAGCCGACCCTTTCCAGCTATCTGCGCGAGCTCGAGTCCGAGAGCATCTACATCATGCGCGAGGTTGCGGCGGAATTCCGCAATCCCGTGATGCTCTACTCGATCGGCAAGGATTCCGCAGTGATGTTGCACCTGGCGATGAAGGCCTTCTATCCGGCCAAGCCGCCCTTTCCAATCATGCATATCGACACGACCTGGAAGTTCCGCGAGATGATCGCCTTCCGGGACAAAGAGGCGAAGCGGCTTGGGCTCGATCTCATTGTCTATACCAATGAGCAGGGCGTTCGCGACAACATCTCGCCCGTCACCCATGGCAGCGCCCTCTATACCGACATCATGAAGACGCAGGCGCTGAAGCAGGCGCTCGACCAGCACGGCTTCGATGCGGCGTTTGGCGGCGCGCGGCGCGATGAAGAGAAGTCGCGCGCCAAGGAGCGCGTGTACTCGTTCCGAAACGCTTCGCATACATGGGATCCGAAGCGGCAAAGGCCGGAGCTTTGGCATCTTGCCAATACGCATATCAAGCCGGGCGAGAGTGTTCGGGTGTTCCCGCTTTCCAATTGGACGGAGCTCGACGTGTGGACCTACATCTATCTTGAGGACATTCCGGTGGTACCGCTCTATTTCTCAGCGGAGCGCCCAGTGATCGAGCGCGACGGGATGTTGATGATGGTCGACGACGAGCGTGTGCCGGTCGACTCGGACGAGGCCCCGGCGATGCGCCGCATCCGTTTCCGTACCCTTGGCTGCTATCCTTTGACGGGCGCCATTGAGTCAGACGCCGCGACCGTGCCGGAGGTCATCGAGGAATTGATTGCGGCGCGGACATCCGAGCGCCAAGGCCGGGTCATCGACCACGATCAGTCGGGCTCGATGGAGAAGAAGAAGCAAGAGGGTTATTTCTGATGTCGCATTTGAGTGTCGTCGACAGCCCGCGCGAGAACGCCGAGGAGCGGCTCAAGGCCCGGCTCGCCGCCGAGGAAGACCGGGGCCTGCTGCGCTTTCTCACATGCGGCAGCGTCGACGACGGCAAGAGCACGCTGATCGGCCGGCTGCTCGTCGACTCGGCCCAAGTCTACGAGGATCAGCTCCTCAGCGCGGAACGGGATTCCAAGCGCCACGGGACCGACCCCGGCGGTGGGGTGGATCTTGCCCTGCTCGTCGATGGACTCCAGGCCGAGCGCGAGCAGGGGATCACCATCGACGTCGCTTATCGCTACTTCTCCACACCGGGGCGGAAATTCATCGTCGCCGACACGCCCGGCCATGTGCAGTACACGCGCAACATGGCGACGGGTGCCTCGAATTGCCACTTCGCCGTGCTTTTGGTCGATGCCCGCAACGGCGTGCTGACCCAGACGCGGCGGCACGCTTGCATCGTCTCGCTGCTCGGTATTCGCAAGATCGCGGTGGCCGTCAACAAGATGGACCTCGTGGATTTCGACGAGGCGCGTTTCGACGCGATCGTCGAAGATTTTGTGAGCTTTGCCGAGCCGCTTGGCTTCGAGCAGATCACCTGCATTCCCGTCTCGGCGCTGAAGGGCGACAACGTGCTGACGCCGAGCGCCCATATGCACTGGTATCACGGCCCGACGCTGCTTGGGCATTTGGAGACGGTGGAGGTCGGGGACGTAGAGCAGGAGCGTCCGTTCCGCTTTCCGGTGCAGTGGGTAAACCGGCCGCATCTCGATTTCCGCGGCCACAGCGGCACAGTGGCGAGTGGGACGGTCCGTGCCGGCGAGGAAGTGGTGATCCAGCCATCCGGCATGCGGGTGCACGTGGCCCGTATCGTCACCGCCGACGGCGATCTGCCGGAGGCCCACGAGGGCGATGCCGTGACGCTCACCTTCGCTGAAGAGGTCGATGCGAGCCGAGGCGACGTCGTGACCTCTCCCCATGCGCTTCCATCGATCGCCGACCAAATCGCGGCGAAGATCATTTGGCTCGACGATGAGCCGATGCTTCCCGGACGCAGCTACACGATCAAATGCGGCTGCCAAACGGCGACGGCGACCATCTCCAGCCTAAAATACAAGCTCAATGTCGACAATCTCGACCACGTCGCCGGCAAGACGCTCAAGCTCAACGAGATCGGCGCCTGCAATCTTGCGATCGGCAAGGCTCTCGTCTTCGATCCCTATAACGAAAACGCGGAGACCGGCAGCTTCATCCTGATCGACCGCTTCACCAATGCCACGGTGGCGGCGGGAATGGTGGAGTTCGGCCTGCGGCGCGCCACCAACGTCCAGTGGCAGGAGCTGTCCGTCGATAAGGCCGCGCGGGCGGCGGTGAAGGGCCAAAGGCCCTGCGTGCTCTGGTTCACCGGATTGTCGGGCTCCGGCAAGTCCACCATCGCCAATGCGCTGGAGAAGCGCCTGCATGCCATGGGGCGGCACACTTATTTGCTGGACGGCGACAATATCCGCCATGGGCTCAACAAGGATCTCGGTTTTACCGACGCCGACCGCGTCGAGAACATCCGCAGAGTGGCGGAAATGGCGCGGCTGTTCGTGGAGTCCGGTCTCATCGTCATGGTGTCGTTTATCTCGCCGTTCCGCTCGGAGCGGCGCATGGCGCGCGAGCTGTTCCAGGACGGGGAGTTCCTGGAGGTCTACATCGACACGCCGCTTGAGGTGTGCGAGGCGCGCGATCCCAAGGGCCTCTACCGTAAGGCGCGCGCAGGCCTGATCGCCAATTTCACCGGCATCGATTCAGGCTACGAGCCGCCCGAGAAGGCTGAGTTGTCGCTCAAGACGAGCAACACGACCCCCGAGTCCCTGGCTGAGACGGTCTTCGCCGAACTCAGGCGGCGCCACGTCATATAGAGCGAAATCGCTTTACGCATAATCTCTTCCGAAAAGTCTCCCAACGTTTCGGGATCATGCTCTCGAAGCGCTAGGCCGCAGCCGCCACCCCCCGATTTTTTGGTCCCTCGAGAAGCAGCTGCGGCCCTCCTCGCGCTAGTGCGACGCGCTAGCGAGGATCTTCAAGCGCTTTGTGGCGCCGTCATTGCCGTCCTTGGCGGCCCGCTCGTACCAGTCCATGGCGCGGGTCTGGTCTGCGGCCACGCCGATTGCGCCGAGCTCGGCGAGGCCTTCAGCGTCGAATGTGCGGGCAAGTGCGAAAGCCGCGCCCACTTCGCCGCGTTCGGCGAGGTGCCGTAGCAGCAATCGCGCCGAGGCAATGTCCCCCTCGCCGAGCAGGCGTTCCGCGCGGGCAAGGAGCGGGGAGGACCGATAGAGGCCGGTCTTGTGCTCGGCCGGGAGGGTCATCATGGCCATGTCGAGCAGGGCGGCTGGCCAGCTCGTTGAAGTCTCCACGGCAGCCTGGGCCGCTCCCTGGACGCGCAGGACGAAAATTTGCCGCGCCTGCGGGGTGTAGTCGAGACCGAGGACATAGATGTCGAGCGGATAATCGCCGCTTCCCGTCTCGCCGATCGACAGGGTGAGCTCGGGGACGTCCTCGTTGCGCACGATCCAGGCGCCGCTGGCGCTGCGGCTCCCCGCCGACAGCGTGGCTCCGTGTGGAAGTCCGCGCAGCAAGAGGTAACGCGCCTGCTTGCGCGGCAAGAGAGGCCCAAGGGCAAGCTGCCGCCCGGTTTGGGCGAGGATCAGATGAGGAGTCGATGCGGGTGGGGCTTCCCTTCGCAGCACGGCCTGGCGGAGCAGGTTGGAGCGGTCCTTAAGGGGCTCGACACGCACCGGAGTGAGCAGTGGCTCTCCCTTTCCTGTGCGGTTCACGGCCTCATGTACGAGGACGGGCGCGGTGAACGAGCCGTTGTGCGGTCCTTGCCAAGTCATGGTGGTGGCGCGTTCGGCCAGTGGTGTGCCGGCCGGCGGAGGAGCTGGCCGGGCGAAACTCACAAGGAGCACCATACCGGCCACCGTCAGGACGAAGGCCGTGACGATCGAGCCGGCAACAAGCACGTTCGCCTGGCGTTGGCGCCGCTTGAAGTCGAGCACCAGGGCTTGCACATGGGCGTGCGGCGAAAGATCTGGGGACCCGGGCTCAAGCCTGATCCCGGGGGTCACCCTCATGGAGTCCGGCGCGGTTTTTGGCAGTTCTCTTAGGTTATCTCTTGTCTTGTTTCTTGCCTTGAGCTTTGGACGCTCGGGCCCGAATTTCGCGATGGTGAGCAGGTCGTCCGCGTCAGAGGTCACGGTTTGCAGGCGCGCGCACAAAGATCCCGGGTAGGTGACCTTGGGTTTGAAAGTGACGATGCGGGCGGTCGGTGGAGAGTCCCGTTTAGGGCTCTTGTCCGGCTCTTGGTCGGCGGTAAGTGCCATGGCCGCCTGGGGCGGCCGACGCCAATCGAGCGTCTTGGCAAACGGCGTGGTGGAACCCGTCATGGTCTTGCTCCATAGCTTGACCTCACGCGGATCCTTCCGCGCAAAGCCGCAACACCCCCGGCGTCCCCTCTCGCTTTGCGTAGCGCTAATGCCCCTTAGCGCGCCGCCATTCGATGAATTGCTCGAACAATGTCTCCTTTTGCGCCTCGCTTGGCAGCGAGGAACTGCTTACGCCCGCCGCGCTGGCGGCAATGGGCTCGACGCGGTTTGCGCGTTGCGCCAGCCAAGCCTTGGCGGCCTCTGTCCGGGCGAGGCCGGGCAAGGTGGCTGCGAGATTGATGTCCCGCCATTTCGGATGTTTATCTTGCGCCTGAAGGTCGCCGAAGTGCGAGAACAGCGTGGTGACGAAGCGTGCAACCTTGTCGGTGGAGCCGGCCTTTTCGTGCGCGGCGAGCAAAACCATGCCGGCCGCCAGGGTCGGCACCGCGTCCGGCCCGGCGATCAGGTTGGGATAGTCGCGCTGCTCGAAGCGTGCCGGCAGGAACCGGGGCTCGGTGTCTGGGCCGAATTCGATGGGCAGGAGATGGAGGCCGAGGCCGGCCGGAATTTCGCTGATAAGAGGCGTGGGCTTGGCGCCGACCACCACCACGGCGGCGATGGTGCCGTCTTTCAGTTTTGCCATTGCGCTCTGAGCATCCAGCGAAATGGGCTCGACCGCGATCTTCAGCGCCTTGAACAGAGGCCCGGCAGCGACGGCGTTGCTGCTCCCGGCGGGTCCGACATTGACGCGCTTGCCGGCGAGGTCGGCGAGGCTGGCAACGCCGCTTCTCGCCACGATGTGGATTTCGTGCGGGGCAAGCTTGAGCACGAACTCAAGCTGGCTGCCAAGCGTGCCATCCGCGTCGCTTGTTAGCGCCTGAGCAAGGGCGTCTCCCGAGACGAAGGCGAGGTCCACGCGAGGGTCAATGAGGAGCGCTGCGATATTGTTCAGTCCTGCGTCGCCGGGCTTCGGGATCACACGTAAAAGTCCCTCCGTCCCAAAAAGTTCCGCTGCCTCGCGCACAAACACGCTCTCAGACCCGGCCGGCTCGCCCGCGAGCACGCCGAGAGCGGGGGTGTTCCGGCTATTTTCGGCCGTGACCCGTTCCGCCGGCACAAGCACGAGCAGGACGAGGCTGAACAGAAAACGCAAACCAAGCGAGGCCATGAAACCGTTCCCCCGTTGCAACAGCAGCGGACCGCTCGTTGTTTTAGACCGGAAGCCTCGACTCTCGATTTGCGCGCAGCAAAGGCGAAACCCCTCCATCGCGGAGGCTGGAAGCCAAAGCTTCAACCGGCGTTCGTGTGTGCGTAAGCCCCTGAGGGCTCGTTATTATTGATGAGAACGTAGCCCCAGACTGGGGCGCCACTTCGACCTCAATGCGGCAATGACGGGGCTTGGGGCCGCGGGCTCGTCAGCTCAGCGATCATGCGGACATAGATCTGGTGAGCGAGCCCATTGAGCCCGAGCTTGGCGGCGATCGCACTTGGCAGAATGAAGCGGCCATAGACTGAGAGAAGAAGCGGGCCATGCCGGTCCGGCGACAGCGCGGCGAGGATCGCTGGCGCCAGTCGATAATAGCGGGCGATCTCGGCGCGGCCGGCCGGTGTTGCGGCCAGCAGGCAATCGCGATAACGGCGCAAGGTTACCAGCTCGAAGCAGTCATCGGTCAAGCCCAGAACCTCGCAACAGGCCGAAGTGATGCAGCAGCCTTGCGGCGGGGAGCATCCATCTTCCGCATATTGCGTGGCCAGGGCGGTTTTGCGCTCCTCGGCCCAGTCGAGTGCTTGGCGCAAACTCTGGCAATCGAGCTTGAAACGGCAGTCGTCCTCGTCGCCGAGCTTGATCGTCATCTCGACGGACGCACTCTCGCGGAACAGGGGGGAGGTCGCGAGAGGCAGAACGATACTTACCTTGTCGTCGGCAATGTCGGTGCAGACACCGCAAAGCGGCTCGTCCACCACGTCCCCGTTATCGGCCTTGGCGAGAATCCGGTTCTCCGGCTTAATCAGGAATTCCTTCGGCAGCTGCGTCCCCTCAAGGTCCCCAAAGACGTCGAGCTTGCCCTCAAAATTGGCACCGATCTGGATGTCGACGAAGAGATCGCAATTGCTGCCCTGGACGAATTGAACCTCGGTGATGCGGGCGCCGGCCTGATCGTGCGTGGCGAGCGCCTTCCACGGACCGAAGCGCTTTGAGGCGAAACAGTCCTCTTTCTCCGCGGCGGCAAGCACCACAGGCGGCATGAAACGCACGCCGATAGCGGCGGCGAGGAGACCAAGCGCGCGGCGGCGCGTGTTGTTGAGCATGGACGGACCTTACGGAATCGCCAGGGGTTTTCGATCCGGAGACTAGCAAAGCAGGGAGGCGAGCGGGAGACGTGATGCCGAGCCGGTCTGTTCGCCGCCGCACAGGGAATCTGTTAGCGTCCAGGCTTGTGCCAGGAATGGCGCGCATTGGGCACGGGGGAAGCGCGATGGCCGGGTTCGATGCGGTGCCAGCTTCTCGCCGCACGGTTGCGGCTGCTTTCGTCGCGATCGGCTTTGGGCTCGGGCAAAGCGCACTCGCCCAGGATACCACCGGCACCGGTATCGATTATCCCATTCCCTCGACAGCTCGCGAAGCCTACAGCCCGATCGGGGAGGGCTTTGAAAGCCCGATCGCGCCGCGGGAGAATCTGAAAGGGCCGAAGCCCTATGTCGATGAGCGGGAAGAGCGGCTCAAAGCCAAGCGTGAAAGCTTGCAGGATCTAAGTCCGTTTTTTCGCGACACCGAGATCAAACTGAACAGCCGCACCTATTGGTTCGATGAGGACTCTTTCGGTCTCGACAAGCCCAAGGCGCTGACGAGCGGCGGCTCTCTGACCTACCAGTCAGGCTATATTGGCAATTTTCTCCAGCTCCGCGGTGCCCTCTACACGACCCAGCCGCTCTACGCGTCTTCGGACGCCGGCGCGACGCTCAACCTCTCGCCCGACGGAGATCAGATCACCACGCTCGGTCAGGCCAACGCCCGGGTGAAGTTCGCCGGGCACGAGCTGACCATGGGCCGGCAACTCGTCCGCACCGCGTTCGTCAACCCGTATGACGTGCGGATGATCCCGATCACCTATGAAGGTGTCGTCTTGTTGCCGGAGCGGGAGGGTCAGCAGACCTTCGACTATATCGGCTCCTATCTTTGGCGATACAAACCACGCAACACCGACAATTTCATGCCCATGTCGCAAGCGTTTGGCGTGGCGCAAGACCAGGGCATGCTCATCACCGGCGCACGGCATCGCACAAAAACCCTCAATTACGGTCTGGTGAACTATTGGATCAAAGATACGCTGAACACGGCCTATGGCGAGTTCGACTACCTCCTTCCCTTTTGCGGCAAGGCGCGTCCTATGCCGGGATGATCCTTGCGTCGTTCGACCGTGCCGGCGAGACGGGCTACCACGTCAGCCTGTCCTACGATTTTTCGCAGGTAGGTCTTGAAGGGCTGTCGTTTTTCGTCGGCTGGGGCCGGGGCGTCGGTGCCATCGACGCGATGACAGGGGCCGCGCAGCCTAACCAGGATGAGATCGACCTTCGCTTGGTCTACGAGCCGAGGCGCGGGCGGCTGCAGGGCCTCCGGGTGGAGCTTGAACATATCGATCTGCGAGAGGACAATGCCCTTCTGCCGAGCGATCGGTTGACGGAATTCCGCACGATCGTGAATTACTCGGTGCCGCTTCGGTAGGCCGGCTCTGCTCGCGATATCACGGTGCTTTCACAAGTTGCTCGCGAAGGACACCAGGATCACGACGCTGGCGAATGCCAGCGGGAATATGAGCCGGCACGCGCGGTCGATACGCATAGCCAGTTCAGCTTTTTCGGAGGAGATAAGATAGCTGGTGGTTATAGAGACAACCATCGCCAGGAAAATCAGAATTGTCGATGCGGTGATGAACAGGTCGAGGACTGTAAAGTAGCCGAGCGCGGGCAGCATGTTTGTCGTCGCGAAAATGAACGCGATCATGGTCAGCATGGACGTTGCCGACAGTCCGAGCTGCGGGCCGAACTTCGCCGGATTGATCCAAAATACCCCCCAGGACATCGCCACGATCAGGCATAGGGGTAGGATTACCTTCCATACGTAATAGCTAG
>SDBS01006500.1_pt1 | contig 11360 bp, 8 predicted proteins | sample 2277091 | NCBI WGS metagenome assembly SDBS01 (sample SAMN10404972, study PRJNA504765) | marine sediment metagenome | isolation source: marine sediment core GS10_PC15, 163 cmbsf | place: Arctic Ocean: Southern Knipovich Ridge | collected 2010 | reverse complement strand
ATCAACAGAAATTGAAGGAATTACAATTATAGGTTTACCACCCTTCGAAAGAGCAGCACCACGCATAAAATTTACTGACTCGCCAATCCCCGAATAAAAATTATATTTTTTTTTTGAAGCATTGACCTGTCCAGTTAAGTCAATTTCTAATGCTTGATTAATACTAACCATTCTTTTATTCATAGCAACATTTTTTGGATTACAGACATAATCAGATGGATAAAATTCTATAAAAGGATTATTGTCAACAAAATCATACAACTTCTTAGTACCTAAAGCGAAGCTTGTTATAATCTTCTCTGGATGGAAATTTTTTTTTTTACTGGTTAAAACACCATTTTCAATCAAAAAAATTATATTATCTGTAATGAAGTGAGTATGAATTCCGAGATCTTTTTTTTCTATTAAGTATTTTAAACATAAATTTGGTAAATTTCCATTTCCAATATGGAGTGTTGCCTCATTAGGAATTATGTTCGCAACATTTTGTGCGATTTTTTCTGCTACATCTCGATCCTTAAACCTAAATTCTAACAATGGAACATCATTATATATAAAATAATCGAATTCTTTCATGTGAATAAAACTATTTCCAAGGGTTCTTGGCATTTGAGGATTAATTTCCGCAATAGTTAGATAACTTACTTGGGCTATAGGTTTTGCAATGTCAACATTGATACCCAGAGAACAAAAACCATAACGATCTGGAGGTGTAACTTGAATTAATGCAACATCAACATGCTTTCTCCCTGATCTTATTAGATCAGGAATTTCACTCGCGTGAATCGGAGTGTAATCTGATTGACCTGAATTAATTTCTTTTCGCAACGTACTGCCAATAAAAAATGCATTATGTCGAAATAAATCCTCAGATTTCTCGCTAAAATACTTCTCAGGCCCGATAGTAAAATAATGTATAATCTCGATATCAACTAATTTTTCCGATTGTTTAATCAATTCTGCTGTTAACGCTTGCGGCTCTGAACAAGCAGTGCCTATAAAAACACGGTTTCCATGAATAATCTTATTTATCGCTTGTTCTGCAGTTATCTCTTTGTCTTTCCATTTAATTCTCCAATCAGAATGAATAGATTTTCCTCGGTCCATCCTTACTCTTTAAACTTAATTTTTAAGCTTTTATTTTAAAAAATTGATGTCCTATCTTTTTATTTTTTGTACTTCTATCCATTTAATCTTTTTCAAATTATAAATAAAACGTTTAAATTTTATATAATTCTTTTAAAAATTAACTATTAATGAAAATCTAAAATATAATTATATAAATTTAAAAATTAAGAAATTCAGAAGTGTTAAAATTTATGTCAAAAGAAGATTCAAGGATGGAAAGCATTCTTAATGAAACTCGAATTTTTGATCCTAAAGAAATAGATAGTGAATTTATCAAAACCGGAATGACATTTGAAGAATATCAAAAGCTTTATCAAAGATCTATCGAAGATATGGAAGGATTTTGGGGGGAACAAGCAAAATCGCTTGATTGGTTTAAACCTTATGATAAAGTTTGGGAAAAAACAGATCTATTTCCAGGAAAATGGTTTGTTGGAGGAAAACTTAATGTTGCTTATAATTGCCTAGATCGACATGTGAAAGCAGGAAATGGTGAAAAATTAGCTCTAATCTGGGAAGCAGACGAACCTGGACAAGTGAGAAAATATACCTACAGTGAATTATTGAAGGAAGTTAGTAAAGTCGCCAATGGTATGAAAAAGCAAGGATTAAAAAAAGGAGATAGAGTTACTATTTGGCTTCCTATGGTCCCAGAACTTGCAATAATAATGTTAGCTTGCGCTCGAATCGGTGTTATCCATTCGATTGTATTTGGGGGTTTCTCAAAAGAAGCAGTTAAAGGCAGAATTGAAGACTCTGATTCTAAACTCCTTTTCACAAGTGATGAAACAGTTAGAGCGGGTAAATTTTATCCAAAATTGGCTGATGTTGTTCAAATTATTGATGATGTACCAACTATAGAGCATGTTATTGTTGTTAAGCGCTCTGGAAGAGAAGTACCTCATACTGAGAAGGATATCTGGTACCATGATTTTATAGAAGGAATAAGTGAAGAATGTGAACCAGAAGAAATGGATTCTGAAGACACTTTATTCATTTTATATACAAGTGGAACAACTGGAAAGCCTAAAGGTGTAAAACATACAACTGCAGGATATATTCTCTATACTTCATTCTCTCATCGGGTGGTATTTAATTATCAGGAGGGGGATATCTGGTATTGTACAGCAGATGAACATAATAATTCGTTATGTCCAGCTGAAATATAGGATGGATTACCGGACATTCCTACATAGTCTACGGACCATTAGCCAATGGAGCTACAAGTGTAATGTTTGAAGGAGTTCCAACATACCCAGATATAGATCGTTTTTGGAAAATTGTAGAAAGGCATAAAATAACCCATTTCTATACGGCTCCAACAGCAATTAGGGCACTAATGAGGTATGGAGACGAACCAGTGAAAAAACATGATTTAAGTTCATTAAAAGTGCTTGGTACGGTTGGTGAGCCAATAAATCCAGAAGCTTGGACGTGGTATTATAGAGTTGTAGGAAAAAGTCGTTGCCCGATAGTAGATACCTACTGGCAAAAAATGTAAGCATTTCGCGTACATTGGTTATCAGAAACGGGCGGCTTTATTATGACACCGATCGCTACAGCGACTCCTACTAAGCCTGGTTCTTGTTGTATGCCTTTCTTTGGCATCAAACCAGTAATTTTCGATCTTGAAGGTGACGAAGTTACAGAACCAGATGAAGGAGGATATCTTGCTATTGCTCAAAGTTGGCCGGGTATGTTACGCGATGTTTGGAGAAATACAGAACGATTTAAATCAACTTATCTTGAAAAATTTCCAGGATACTATTATACTGATGATGGAGCCCGACGAGATGAAGATGGCTATTATTGGATTTTAGGTAGACTCGATGATGTTATTAAAGTATCAGGTCATAGAATAGGAACTATGGAAGTCGAATCTGCAATTGTGAGTCATCCAAAAGTAGCAGAAGCAGCAGTAGCTCCTTTCCCACACAAAATAAAGGGACAAGCTATATGGGCGTTTGTAACATTAATGAGTGGCATTGAAAAATCAGCAAAATTATCGAAAGAAATTAGAATGCACGTTAGACAAGAGATTGGCCCTGTGTTTCAGCCAGATGTAATCCAATTTGCTGATGCGTTACCAAAGACGAGAAGTGGTAAGATAATGCGCAGAATTTTGAAAGCAATAGCTTCAGGCACAGAAATAGGAAACGTTACAACGTTAGCCGATCCTTCAGTTGTTGATGAATTGTTAGAAGAACGGAAGAAAATGGATATTTAATACAATTAATCTTTTTTTTTATTACTTCTTTAAATTTTATGAAAAGAGATTTGATAGCTCTTCTTTTAATAATATTGCACTCATGTTATAAAACTTATATAATACTGATGTATTTATTATGAATCTTTGTTTTTCAAGCTCTGTTTTATCGTCATCAGCAATAATTATATCAAATGATTTCAATTGAGCTAAAGATAACTTTATATTTTTAGGAGTAAGCCCATGTTTATGAAAAATACCCAGAATTCTTAATTCATTTATTATATTTTTAAGTTTCATGGATTTTCCAATAAGTATTAACACTATTAGATTTTTTATATTTCTTTTTATTCCATTTCTATCTATTAAGCCAATATGTCTTGTAAAGTGTGAGGGTATCTCCATTAATGGATTTAGTTTACTATAGTAAAAATTATCTCTTCCAGAACGATACGAAACTAATAAGTTGTCCACATATAAATCCTTTAACTTTCTCTAAAATATTGACAATGATTCTTATATTTTTATTCATTTCATATTCCCGAAGATTATTTTAGAAATAATCCATTTATTTTTGATTTAATGAAACCATAATAATAATATTCATTTATTTAATAGACAAAATACAAAAATCCTAAAAGAACATTGTTAAGTTTCCACAGTTCTTTAATTTCGTGTAAAATTAATTTAATAAATTATTAAACTGAATTATATATATTCAATAAAATATAAAGAGAAATTATCTTGAAAGAATCGAAAACGTCTTTAAATACAGCTAATACTAAAGAATATAATCTAGGGAAAATGTTAATGTTTTCTATGGGGTATTTTTTAAACGGATTTATGCTTGTAGCTTTCAATAACTATGTGTGGACTTATTACGAGGGAGAACTCGGCTTAATAAGTATCGTTTCTTTATGGCCTCTCTATATGTTTATTGTGAATGTGATATTTACAATATGGAGTATGCTAATTAATCCTATCTTAGGTTACCTTACGGATAAACCAACAAAATGGACAAAAAAAAGAGGATTTCATACACCGTGGATTATCATTGGAGGTATTCCAGCAATAATTCTATTCTTCTTATTTTTTACACCCCCCGCTATCACAGGGGTAGAAAGTGTATTACCAATTTTAATATACTATTTAATTATTGTGTGTTTATACGATTTATTCTATTCACTTTATCAGGCACATTCCTTCGGAGCTTTTCCTGCACATTTTAGAGGAGATATTGTAAGAAGGAAAGCAGGCACGATGACTCAAATCTTCATATTCTTAGCAAACTTTTTAACAATAACAATATGGTCGCTAATAATCATCCCCGGGAAACCCAGAACATTTACCATTGCTGCATTTGTAAGTTTAATAATTATGGGAATTTCTTTGATATTTTTTATTCCTGGATCGAAAGAATCCGAAGAAATAAAAGATCGTTTCATTTTAGGTTATAATACTGCAGATAAAATTCCATTTATTAACACTATGAAAATGGCGCTCAAGCAAAAAAATTTCATGCTAGCACTTTTTACCTATATTTCCTTCATGGTAGCGTTGGGTTTAACTAGTATGAATGCCGTTAACTTTGTAGATGATGTCTTACAAGAGAGACAATATATTAGGTCTATTGGGTCAATTTTTTATCTATTTTTTTCTCTTTTAACAATTCCTTTATGGGTACGCATTGCTAAAAAAATTGGGCATTCGAAAACATATTCAATAGGTTTACTATTTTTTGGTCTTAGTTTGTTATTGAATTTATTTATTGCGAATGCCTTCGAATTTTATATTACCAACATTTTAAATGGCGTAGCTAGTGCTATGTTTTTGATTATGTTATCACCAGTGCTAGCAGATTGTTATGATGAAATCACAGTGAAAACTAAAAAGCACCATGAAGCTACATTAATAGGTATAAGAAACGTTTTCTTGCGTTTTTCTTTAACCATTCAAAGTTTAATTGTCGCAATTATTCATATGATCACGGTTTATAATCCGAATAATTTAATCCATGGAAAAGAGGTTTTAATAGGGCTTCGTTTGATTCAAGGTTTTTTTCCAGCCGTTATTTGCATACTGGCAGCTCTAATCTTTTATAAATGGTTTGATTTAAAAGGAAAGAAAAAACGAGATCTTATGCAAAGATTGCAAGAAATGGGATTATAATTTTTCTGAGGTAATTTTAAACAAAACATTAAATACAAAAAAGATAGAGTAAAAAGAAAGTTGAAAATATTTTGTAGTATTAAAATTTTAAAGTTTTATTATTCCAAGTTGTTCTAATTTTTCTTTGGAAGGAAAGCCCGTATCCCACTCCCAACCACGTTTTTCATAATAGACTTTTAAGTTTTCTTCTAAATCAACAGCGATTCCAGCTGAGCCCCCAGTTTTTAAAGCTGTTGATACAATCTTTGGTAAATAATCATCTTCTCGCCTGCATCCTAGTTTACAAGAAATTAACCTTTTTAAATTCGAAGCTCGTTCTCCTATTTTAAACAAAGTTCCAGAACTCCCTAACGGTTGAATTCCAGTAGATGCTTTTAGTAATCTTGCTAACGCATTATCGTTAATATGTGTAAAATTGCAGATTACTGCTGAATCGTAAACATTGGTTAAATCTTGATATGCTATTATCGCTTTCTCTCTTTTATTTACTGTAAATCTATCTTTTTTTCTAATTTTCGCATATGAAGCGGCATCGCCATCAATGTTAAAGAAATCACCTTTATTATGATTAGCTCCTGTGCAACTTGTCATATAAGTAAGTGCTTGCCCAAGATAAGCCCTGGGATCATGCATCGGTATTTCTAAACCTTTTACATGTGCTGCTAAATTGGGATCAACTCCTAGCTTTTCAGCCATTATTTTTACTCCCTCGGCTAATATGTTCCCAATGCCTTCTCTCCTAATAATTTGGTTTAATAATTTCAGAACAATTTTCTCATTTCCCCATCGAATTTCTTCAAGACTGATTTCATTTAGATATTTATCAATTTCATTCTTTGCTATGTTATTCTCTACTAGATATATCAAAAAAGAGATTGAAACTCCACTAGAAATTGTATCTACACCTTCAAGATTACATATGTGGTTTGCTTCGATTATTGGTTTGAAGTTAAGGATGCCACACATTGGCCCAAAAGCGGCAGTAGTTTCGTATTCAGGTCCATCAACTTCAGTTTCTTTTCCATCTATTTCTATAAGTGTTCTTCTCCCACAACCAATAACACATCCAGCACAGGCATATTTTAAAACCACATATTGTTCTTTTAATGCTCGCCCTGTTAGATCCTCTGCTATAAATTCAGTATTAGTAAAATAGTTTGCTGGAACATCTCCTATAACCATACCCATATCAGTATATACCAAAGTTCCATAGTGAGAAAACAGATTTGTAGCAAAAGGGATCATTATATTTTTTAATGTAGCTTTTCCTTGATTTCTTAATTCCTCCTTATCGAAATATTCGATTGATTGGCTTCCTTTAATCGCAATAGCTTTTAATTTCTTTTTACCCATCAGTGCTCCTAATCCGCACCTACCTGCCGCTCTTCCTTCATCATTAATGATTGCTGCATATTTTACTAAATTTTCACCTGCTTTCCCAATACAAGCAACTCTAAGTTTTTCATCATTCAGAAGCGCTCTAATTAATGTTATTGTTTCCCGTGTATTTTTTCCGCTAAATTGTCCAGCATCTTTGATTTCTATTCCTCCATTGTTAATATAGATGAATTTAGGCTCATCAGCTTCACCAGTAATTACTATTGCATCATATCCACTTCTCTTTAATGCAATCGGAAAAAATCCCCCTGAAGTTGACTCACCCCAAATCCCTGTAAGAGGTGAAATTCCTGTAACACAATATCTACTACTAGAAGGTGTAGCAGTTCCTGTTAAAGGACCTGTTGCAAAAATTAATGGATTTACTCTTGAGAAAGAGTCTTTTTGTAAGGTTTGATAATCATCTTCAGAAAGTAAGTCATAAGTAAGCTTTGCTGACAAACCCGCTCCACCTAAATAATCCTCGGCAATCTTCGGATCAAAATCCTTTACTTCTACATTTAAAGAACTTAAATCAATATATGCTATTTTACCATTATATCCATATAGTTTATCCATTTTCTATTCCTCCTATTTATAAAATAAATCCATTAAATCTTCTAATTTATTTTCATATGCTATTTCTAATATTTTTCTATATTGTGGACGATTAATTCTACGAGTAGAGGATAACGTACAGTAATCATTAAAAGCGAATTCAACCATTTGATCCATTTGTTTTATATATTCTTCCTTTGAGATGTTGGGATTATCAAGCTCTTGGATTGATAAAGGGCAATTTACCTCACGCATGAAATTCCTTAGACTGACTAATAAGGCTCTTACAATTTCGTCTCTCTCTTGATTTTGAATCTCTATTCCAAATAGCTTTGCAAGATCAAAAAATCGTTTAGTAACTTTTGCTTGAAAAGCAATGGATGCACATAAAAATAGTCCTACACATATTCCATGATGAACATGAAACAACGCTCCAAAAGAATGACCTAATGAATGTTCAATGCCACCAGAAATGTTTCCGAAACCTATACCCGCAATGTAAGCGGCCATTTGCATTTTCTCACGGGCTTCCATGTCGTTTCCTCTTTTAACAGAACGAGGTAAGTACTTTAAAATGAGCTCAATTGCTTTCAAGTTATGCATGTCTGTAAATAATGTACTCATTGTAAGCATATAAGAACCCATTGAATGAGCAAGTGCATCCACACCCGTTCCTGTGGTTAAATTAGGAGGCATAGTCTTTACAAAATCTGGATGAAGAACTACAAAATCTGGACACAATTCATACAATACAACCTCTGTTTTCTTCGGTGGATCTCTATCTGTGTCTGTTACAACTGCAACAAAGGTAGTTTCTGCTCCAGTTCCAGAAGTAGTTGGTATTGCTGCTAATAATTTAACCTTTTTCCGAAGGCCAGCGTAGTAGGGAGCACTCATACTGTTGATATTAATATTAGGTTGTTCATAAAAAAGTAGAATTAATTTTGCTGTATCCATCGCGGATCCTCCTCCGATAGCCAGAATTACTTTCGGATCGTATTCTTCACAGATTTTAGCCCCTTCAAGCACTGTGTATTTAGGTACATCAGGAAGCACGTTATCAAAAAATTTGCTATCGATATTTCGCTGACTTTTTAACCTATCAGAAACTCTTTTTCCAAACTTTTGTAAATCTTTATCAACAACAATTAATACTCGCTTTTCATCATCAAGTAAGTATGCCCCAATATGGTTTATAAAATCATTTAAACTGTTTGTACCAACAAATGTAGTCTTAGGGCTCACGATAGGCGAATGATAACCCCTAAAAGCATTACTTGCGCTTTTGATGTACATGTCTTTGAGTAATTCGTTCTCATACCATGCAATATCTCTTCTTGGCATTAATATTTTTCACAATTTCGATTGATTTTTTTAATGAATATTCGATATATTTTAACCAATATATATTTTTATATTCGTTTATAAATTACGTAATCGTAAAATAAGCTTAAGACAATATTTGTAAGAAATTAATATTTCTTAAAAATTTGATGTACCCTCTATCTTTATAAGTTAAATATCAAGAATATCGTATAAATATATTATTAATGATTTCTAATTTACTTAAAAAAGAGATAAAGTGCCATCTACTTTAGAAAAGATTCGAGTCTTAGGAGAAAATTCTAAATATGATATTTGTGCCAGTACTGCTTCCAGTCGTACTAAAAAATATCCAAAACTCTTTGGTGATTCAAAAAAGTGGATTGGAGCTACTGAAAGTGCCGGAATTTGCCATAGTTATACACCTGATGGGCGCTGTATGAGTCTTTTCAAAACACTTTATACAAATAAATGCATTTACAATTGTAAATACTGCTTTTCTCATAGCTGTAAGCAAAAGATGAGTTTCACTCCAGATGAATATGCTCGCACATTTATGAAACTCTATTCAATGAATGTTGTGGAAGGAATATTTATTTCCTCTGGAGTTTGTGGTAGTGCCGATGAAACTACCGAAGAACTGCTAGAAACAGTTCGATTAATTCGATTCAAATATAATTTTCGTGGATATATACACTTTAAATGTTTACCAGGTGTAAGTAAGTATTTACTTAAGGAAGCAATATCTCTCTCTGATCGAATATCAATAAATTCTGAAGCCTCTAATAAAGGCTATCTAGCTGAAATCGCAGAGCAGAAAGATTTTCACAATGATATCCTATTACGCCAACGCTGGTTAAAAGAAATTCGTATTAGACATAATGAAGAAACACTTAAAATCTTGAGAGATTTAAAACAAGATAGTCAATTGAAATACCAAGAAAAAATGATCAAGGACCGACGAGTAGATGGATATAAAAAATTTCGATGGGATTCTGCTCCTATTCTCAATAGTGGACAAACAACCCAGTTTGTAGTTGGAGCTGCGGAAAATGAAAGTGATTATGATTTACTTAAAAGGATTGATTGGGGGTATCGAAAAATTGATCTAAGGCGAGCATATTTTTCATCATTCATTCCAATCATAGGTACTCCATTAGCAGGTAAACAAGCAGCCCCACTAGAGAGAGAACATCAGCTATATCAAAGTGATTGGCTATTACGAATATATCATTATAAATTAAATGATTTGAAAGAAATACTAAATGATGAAGGTAATTTACCAAAAGGAGATCCGAAAATTCATTTAGCAAGAGATTATTTTAAAGACCATGGATTAGTTGATCCAAACCAAGCCTCTTACAATGATTTAATCCGAGTTCCAGGAATAGGTCCAATTTCAGCAAAAAGGATAATTAATCTGCGAACTCGAAAATTTATATTTAAACGTAGACAAGATCTAAAATCTATTGGTGTGATATTAAAACGGGCTGACCCCTACCTCTTGATTAATGGTCGAAACCAATCAACTCTTCATAACTTTATCGATCTTACTGAGAGTAAAATTTCACAGAGGGGAATCCATTGAACAAGAAAAAAAGTGACAAGGACCCATTGGAAGTATTTGGGTGCGCAAAAGGATATTCTCATAAAGAATTTATTATCAATCTTCCACGCCATAATAAGTGTTCTTCTGCTCTAATCAAACAAATTAAAAAAATTCCGGAAGTGATTTTACGCAATTCAGGAACTCCTTTGGCAAAGAAGGTCAATCGTATGATACGAGAAGTTTTTACTGAAGCGTATCGTGCGAAACAATTTACACGTACAGAGATAAATAATCGCGGCGTGCTCTACGGAGTAGTTTTGCTCAAACATCGAGTAATGGATCTAGTCTTAGAATACTTTCATGAAAGATTTGGAACGCAATGTGTAATTTGTTTATATAATGAACATACCCATAAAACTGCAGTAAGTGATGAAAAAGGAATAATTCAGGAATTTGACTCTCCTCTAAAAAACATTGTAGAATTCGTTAGTAAAAACCGCCCAATTATTCCATATTTTGATGACATCCAATTTTCTGGTGAGGAAATCTTTGAGACATTATACAATTCACAATTTATTTCTGAACGCGAAAACCAAGGTTTTTTTAAAAGAATGATTCCTAATAAGTGTTTTGAACTACCCGGAATGAGAGGAGGAGTAGAAAAACGTTTTAGAAATAAAAAAATTAATGATTTTTTGTAATTACCTAATCCAATTATAATTAATCATCCCTCTCTCTATCTCTGAACATAAGGTGTCAGGGAAAATGTTTAGAAAATTAATGGCAGAATTGAATAGAGCTTTTTAAAATTCATTTCAATATAATTGACAAATTTTATTGCAAAAGAAAAAAAAAGTCTCTAAGCAATATTAACACTTCAAGGATTTTTTCTTTATTTTTCTAAGTATTATTACTGATAATGAGACCATAGAAAATATTAACAAGATAATATTGAATCCAGAAATAGCATTTCCATCTCCTTTATTACTTCCTTCATCATTCGGATCAGTTCCATGAATATTAACCTCATCGCCATCACTCAAACCATCA
>SDBS01006499.1_pt1 | contig 11361 bp, 8 predicted proteins | sample 2277091 | NCBI WGS metagenome assembly SDBS01 (sample SAMN10404972, study PRJNA504765) | marine sediment metagenome | isolation source: marine sediment core GS10_PC15, 163 cmbsf | place: Arctic Ocean: Southern Knipovich Ridge | collected 2010 | reverse complement strand
CCCATCAGCGCGCCGCCGGCGATCAGGCCGGCGCAAATGGGTTCCTGGTTTTGCACCAAGACTCGATGCATGGACGAGGTCTGGTCCTTCCACTTCTTGCCGGCGAGCCAGAAGAACAACGAGCCGAGAAACATCGCCAGGCAGGTGCTAAACGGAATCACGGCGGCCAGTCCGACGCCCACGCCGGAGAGCGGGAACCGACCTTTCGTCGCGATGCGAAGCACTTCGAAGAGGATCCCGATCAGGGCCGCCAGCAGCGCAGCCCATTGGGCCGACTTGGGTAACTCACTGAGGCCTTTGGTCAACAATTCGGCGACCGCCTTCCAGACGGTGGCCGACGGCATGGGATACTTCTCAGTGATCAACTGCCGCGGCGCCATGCGGGAATCCGCCTCGGCGCTCGACTCTTGCGGCGCCGCGGCGACCGATCCCTGATTGGCAACCGGAGGATACTCGCCGGAGATCAACTGCTGCGGGCTGATTTGCAGGAATACCATGTAGAAGATGGGCACGGAAACCACCGCCCCGGCCAAGATCCCCAGCACGTGGCCGATTGCCTGCTGTCGTGGTTTGGCGCCCAGCATATAGCCGGGCTTGATATCCATCAGCAGGTTCGACGCGTTGCCGGCGGCTTCCCCGGTAATGCTGGCGGTGGCGATGTTGGTGGTGATATTCCCGGGCGCCAGGGCGCCGTAGGTCAGTTGCGTGAGTTTACCCAAAGCGCCGGTCGGAGTGATCGACGTCAGGGCCGTAGAATTCACGGCGATCAGCGTGAAAATGAAGATCAGCGGGATGGCAATCACCCCGTGCCAGATCTCCACGTCGAAGAAGTAATAGGCCAAGGCAACCACCACGGCCCCCATCACCGGAATCCCGACGACGAACACGCGCATGGGGAGTTCGATATGTTTCAGCACATCGTCCGACTTCGTCTTGTTCCGGCCAAACAGCCCGGTGAAAGCGCTGATGAGTATCTTCGGCTTCGAGAAGAAGGCGAACAGCGAGGCGGTGGTCATCATGGCCACGCCGCCCCAGAGCGCCCACAAGGTGATTCGACTGAACCCGTACTGCATGACGCCCTCCTGCATCACGCCCTGGATGTCTCCGCGCCGATCATCCAGGGAGCGAGGATGCAGTAGTTGATCACGGCGCCGACGATCAACGAGAAGCCGGTGCGGATTCCCATCAGCCCGCCGGCGGCAAACATCACGATATCCGTATCCGGTCGGACGCCCAGTTGGCGCAGGTCCGTACCCCATATCCGCGGTCTGAAAACATACTCATAAAACCAGTCGTCGATGTAATGGGGAATCGTAAGGAACCCGAGCCTGATCTTTTCCATGATGGCGTGACTGCCGCCCAGCGTGACCAGCGCCGAGAGAGTCCCGCAGATCGTCAGCAGCTTGGCCTTGAACATCCCCTCGCGGGCGTCGCCCGTGTGCAGCGAGTCCATGACGATTCCGGCGGCCCGGCCTTCGGGAAAGGGGTGCTGTTCGTCGTTGATGAAACGCCGTTTCAACGGGAAGGCGAAGAGCACGCCCAGCAGGGCCAGCGCGATAATCCACAGCATGGTGGTGCCCATGGGGATCACGGTCTCGGTGATCATCATATAGGCGGCCAGCGAGGAGATCATGGGCGCGGTCATATAGCCGGCCGCCGTGGCGATCGACTGCATGCAGTTGTTCTCCAGCACGGTGAACTCGTCGCCTAGGCCTATCCGCTGAAGGACTTTGAACATGGCGAAGGCAAGGATCACGGAAGTAATCCCCACGCCAAGCGTCCAGCCCGTCTTGGCGCCGACGTAGAGGTTCGTCATCGAGAGGACCCCGCCGATCATCATTCCCGTCAGCGCCGAGCGGAACGTAAGCTGCGGCATGTCGCCCTTCCAGACGTTATCGAGCCACCACTGGTCCTTCTGCTGAAGCGTCCAGTCGCGGACTTGTTCTTCGCTTAATTGCTTGATCGCCATAGAGCTATGCCTGTTACGTGGATAGTTATTGCGTGAAGGGACGATGTGTTTAGTGATTTACAGGATTCTCGCGTGGGTCTTCGTGCCTCGACCCACCCTACCTATCCCCGTGATCGCGAAAAGCTGTTTGGCAATATACCACGGCGCCGATACGTCGTCTATCCGGGTGCCATGCCCACGCTTGTGTGGTCATGTTCGGCCGGTGACGAGGCGTTGCACAACATGGCCACGCAAGCGTGGATCATGGCACCCGGCGTGATACGGAAGAGAAAAGGTTCCTGGCATCTTTATTCGCCTAACACCTCTATTTGCTCTTGAGGCAAAGCCTAGTGTTTGAAAGTGTCAGTCGTCTCGCTCTTGGGAGGTTGGCGTTTGCACTAATACGCCTTTCTCAGGATTTGGGGGAAGGTAGTAGAATGCCTGTCCGAGAACGGAGGTCAAGAGTTCACTTTCCTTGACGTTCTGACTGAACATGCTCTTGTACCGAGAGCTTTCAACTGCAATGATAGCGTCCGCCAAACGCTGGCACCCAGCCCGGTAGTCCAGTAGCATTGTCGGATCATGCAGCGCTTCGCCGATCACTTCAGAGAAGGCCCGTAGCTGGTCCGATTTGCCCTCATCAGGCAGTGCGTCAATCGCAGCCTTGATCTGCTCAAAGAGATCGCGGTTCTCAACGAAGAAGTCGTCCAGGCGACACTTCTTTCGAGTCCTCTTGCACACTGGCGAATCCCAGACCAAACGCCCGTCACGGCGCTTGTGGACTCCACGCTTTGCCCAATAGCAATCGGTACCGTTCTCCAGAGGGCAGTCGCAAAACTCATCGACGAATGCACCGCCAAGTTTCATCAAGCGACGCAGATAGAGCGTGGCGCGTTCCGTGCATTCTGCCTCATCCCGGCCGTAATGCCCACGAAGAAGGTTGAAAGACCATTTGACCTTCGGGTGATGTGAGCTATGGCGAAGCACATTGCCGATGAAGTCAAGGGTCTTTTCGAGACTCCCAAACTCGTCGATTTTGCGCAAGAAGTATTGGACTTGCGCAAGTACCACATTGCCATACTCGACTTTGGTATAGGTGGAAGTGCCCTTCCAATGAAACAAGCGGCAGACCTGGGAGATCCGCTCTTGAAAAAGCGATCCCTTCAACCTGGAACAGTGGATGGAAGTGTCCAGAAACAGTTCGGCCGAAAGCGGAGAATGTTCGTCACTCAATTCCTCTAAAGACATCAAGGCCACCATTTAGCAGTTCAATCGTAATTGCGTTGATAGAATCGTCGTCAAACACGGATTCTTGGCAGAGCTTGTCGAAGGCGGATCGCAGGCACCTGAGCTGATCGGTTGCGAATTCCTCGACGGTTCGCTCGACGAAAACACCTTGAAGCATATTGATTACTTCGGCGAACTGCTCTTCACGTTTCGATCGAATCTCCCATAAGTCGGCCAACGAATCTTTCACTTGTTCAAGCGCGTTGTTCCGTAAGAAGAAGTCTGCATCGTGGTCAAGAGCGCGATTCAAGTTATCAATACACGCTGCAAGGAGCGCGTGACAGCGGTGTCGTACTTTGGGCAAGACCGCGGGAGCACGTGAACAAGTTCGCCCAGCGCGCAACGCGGGTCGCGAAGCAGCGCCTGTCGCTCGGGTTCCTGAGGTCACGAGCGTCGGCGCATACGCGTCACCCGAGACAGGTCCGCCCGTAACTACACGCTGATTCACGCCCCCGTTTGGCGGCGACGCAATGTCAGAACCCGTTGGATTGTCACTCATGATAGCTGGAACGTCACTCATGATAGCACCTATCGTGAACTGGCGGCTTCCAAGACCACTTTCTTAGTCTTCTGGAAATCCTCGAAGGAATTGGCCATGAAGTCACTTATTGAGAGCTCGTCAGGATACGGCGGATCTTCGATATAGGCGTCGAAGTCGAGTAGCAGGCCAAACTGCGGGTAATGCCGGATTGTCTTTTCTGCTTTCATTTTATCAATCAACACTTGCTTTTGACCGCGAGAATGGTTCCGGGCTTTGGTCCTTGCTGCGCGAAGGACACTAGGAGGAAGATCGACTTGCTGCTCAAAAGGAGCGACAGCAATACGAAGCATGTGACTTGGGCGGTCTATAACCAGCCGATGGGAGATCTCCGACGGATTCCCCAACGATTGTGTCGCCGTAGAATCGAGCGTAAATAATTTCAAGTCCTGGACAAAACCGTGCGATTCATCCCGGTCAGCCGCAGGATACAGAAGCCATGCCCGGAAGCCAATCCGTGGAAAGGAGTCGATTTCCAGATGCTCCGCGACGATGCTGGCCGTCCTGTCAGCAATTGTCGCAAACTCCTGAAACGGCAGTAGTTCTTTCACGTCAGTAGTTTGCGTTTGTGCAAAATCAAGCTTCTCATGCCCGAAATTGAATTCCAGGTTAGTGGACCTACGTACAAGTTGGCATCGGTTGATGTCAATCGCGTTGAAATCCCATTCTTCTTGCTCCGCGAGAATAGCTTTAGAGATTCGGCCAGCACGATCCCAATAGACCTGTCCAAAGTCGTATCGGAGTTCAAAAACATAGCGATGAATCACTTCTGTTTTCAAGTCAACGACAGTTTCCATGGAGAGCACCCTAACCTACGTATTCACAATCCTAACCGCTGCCCAAACTGCAAGATACTACCACGGCGCACACAGTGCAACCGAGACCACTCCGTTATCATATAGCATAGATGCCACCCGTACAAGGCTATTATCGGGCCAAATACATGTGTAACTCCAGGACTAGTAACGGGTTAGATCGGAATCCGCCAACGGCGCAAGACCTGCACAATTCGTGTCGAAGAAGCCCAAAGGACCCATTGAAACGGAAGCCACTGCCGGAATACGGCTACTTCTACTGCGGAAGGTATCTCCACCGCCACCAAGGCGTGCGAACAAGACGGGGCCACAAAGATGGGACATACCATGCTGCTCTCGGCCAGGTATGCGTCTTCTTGCCAAATCTGCCATCATAAGGCCCGGTGCCATGCCCGCGCTCGTCGTGGGCATGTTCGGCCGGTGACGAGGCGTTGCACAACATGGCCACGCAAGCGTGGACGATGCCACCCTACTACTGCTCGCCGCAATCAATCGACCAATTCGATTTCGATCTCTTCGAGCGTTTTCCCCTTGGTTTCGGGGAGTTGGAAATAGACGAACAGATACCCGGCCACGCAGACGCCGCCAAAGATCCAGAAGGTGACGGCCGGTCCGAGCCGGGCATTGGCCACGGGAAAGACGAAAGTCAGCGCGAAGTTGGCCGACCAGAGCGCAAAGACCGAGATCGACATGGCCGCCCCGCGGATCCGGTTGGGGAAGATCTCCGAGAGCACGACCCAAGTGACCGGTGCCAGCGAGAACGAATAACAGCCCACGGCCACCAGCACCAGGATCAGCACGTGCGTACCGGAACTGCCCAGGAAGTAGCTGCCGCCGATCAGCGCGTAGGTCAGGGCCATGCCGGCCGCTCCGACGAGGATCAAGAATCTTCGCCCCACCTTGTCGACCGTAAAGATGGCCACGAACGTGAACACGAGCATCATCAGGCCGGTGACCATGGTGTTGAAGAGGATATCGCCGATCTCGAATCCCGCCTGGGAGAAGATCTCTTCGGCATAGTAAAGGATCATGTTGATCCCGCACCACTGCTGAAACACCGCTAAGATCACACCGATGGCGATGATCTTGACCATCTTCGGTTCCCAAAGGTCGCGGAAGTTGACCTGCTCGATCTCGTTGACCAAGGTGTCCTTGATTTCCGCCACGGCAGTTCGGCCATACTCCTCGCCGCCGACTTTGGCCAGGATCCTTGCGGCTTGGTCGTCCTTGGCGTTCTTGACCAGCCAGCGGGGGCTTTCGGGCACGAAGAACATCAGCAGGAAAAACAACAACGCGGGTATGGTCTCCGCACCGAACATCCAACGCCAGCCGAATTGCCCGTTCCAGGAATTGAGGATGTCGGCCGTGGTGGCCCCTGCCGCCATCTCCTCGGCGATCAGCCAGTTGACCACCTGCGCGCTGACGACGCCGAGGACAATGGCCAATTGATTGATAGAGACGAACCGGCCCCGCATTTTCGCGGGCGAGAGTTCGGCAATATACATCGGCGAAAGGTTCGAGGCCAAGCCGATGCCGATCCCTCCCAGTATACGATAGGCGACAAACCACGAAAACGTACCGGCCATTGCCGTGCCGATGGCCGAGGCGGTAAACAGCAACCCGGCCAGGATCAGCAGCCGTTTGCGCCCGAACTTATCGCTTAACACCCCGGAGACGACCGACCCGACCAGGCACCCGACCAGGGCGCAGCTCGTGGCCCAACCGATCAGGAATGGGGTATGCAGATCGAAGTATTCCTCGTAGAACTGCTTGGCCCCGCCGACCACGACCCAGTCGTAACCGAACAGCAGCCCGCCCATGGTAGCCACCAAACAGACCGTCCAGATGTATCGTGCGTTTACTTTCATACTTTTCCTGTCGAGGGTTATAAGATTCCAGGGAACATCAACCTATAAAGCCGCGACCGGTGGTCGCGCCGGAATTCGGTTTCGAACAGATTCGTCCAGCACCACTGGGCGCGACCACCGGTCGCGGCTTTATACGCCTATTTGACCACAAACCCCGCCACTTGTACATACGCATCGGCCGAACCCGTCTGCTTCTTGCCGGTGACGTGGATCTTGACCGTGTGCTTGCCGGCCGGGAGGTCCTTGGCCAATAACGTGCGGTGGTTCCAATCGACATCCGCGCTGAAGGTGTCTAACTGCTCGACCAATGCCGGTTGGCCGTCGACGGTGATCTTCGCGATGCCGCAGTCGGGGCCCGTCTTGTGGATCAGCGTGACTTCTTTACCCTCGAACGTGAACTCCACGGTTTGGTCGGCCTCGTTGGCAAAATGGAGTGTGCCGCCGAGCGCCTGGAGGCCGTTCCACAATGTCCAGCCGGGACTGAAGCGGACCGACTTGGCCGTGTCGTTGACCACGCCCGGGCCGAGGTTCGGTTGCGAGTAGTCTTTTGCCGAAAAGTCGATCTGCTTATCGGCCGTTGCCTTACGGATGGCTTCGACTTCCTCTTTGTCATACGGCGTGCCGTCTTTGTGAAACACGTCGTGGAACCAGACCTCCGGCTCGGGCGAGCCGCGTTTGTTGGACCAGCCGAATTGACACTGTATGCGCCCGTTGACCAGTCCCCAACTGTAGCACGCGACTGCTTCCTGCTTGAACAGCGGCAACTCCGTCTCGAACTTCGAGCCCAAGGTTCGGGACATCCACTCGGTGCAGAACACGGGCCGGCCGTGTGTCTTCGATCGGGCGATGGCGCCGCGCTGGCCTTCGAGATCGACGTAGGCGTGGTAGCTGATCACGTCGGACATCTCGATCTGGGCCACGTTCAGATCGAAGTACCCGGCAAACCAGACTGCAACGGTCAGCGGTTGGCTCGGCTTGACTTGACGGGCCCAATTGAACGCGGCCTTCACCAGCGGCAGGCTCTTGTTGCCCATCCCGCTGTTACCCGGCTCGTTGTAAAGGTCCCAAACGATCACCCGCTCGTCCTGCCCGAACGTGCCGACAATATCTTTGATGTACTTCTCCAAACTGGGCCATTGCGTCCGGTCGGTCACGGCCTTTAAGCCCGGGCTGGGCGTCCAGCTTGGCAGGATCATGCCGGGGATCGGATCGCGCTGTTTGCCCAGGAAGGGTTCCGTTTGCCGCGGGTCGCCGAAGCTGCAATCGTCGAACAGCACGAGCATCACCGAAATGCCGTGCTTTTCGGCGATGCCAAGGAATTGATCGAGGCGTTTCTTCAAACCTTCCGGATCGTGCTTCCAGACCAGGTATTGAATAAACACCCGCGTCGTGTTGAATCCCAGGTCGGCCGCGATGCCCAGTTCGCGGTCGATCGTTTCCGGATCGAACGTTTCAGCCTGCCACCATTCGGTCGTATTGCAGGCCGTGCTGGGCACGAAATTGAACCCGACCAGCCAAGGATATCTCTTGTACCAGTCCCAGGCTTGTTGCTTGCTCCACCGCTTCGGTCGCGGTGGTACGCCCGCCTTGACGGCGACTTCCGCGGCGAAGCCGGGGTTAAGGATCGCGGCAATCTCCAGCGGATCGCGGCAGGCGCCGTCCGCATAGACCACGCCCTGGACCTCAACCCCCGGCCGCGAGAACTGGGTTTTGCCCAACATCAACTCCCAGAAGTACCAGCCGATTCCCTCGTCGTGGATCACGGGCATGCAGTCCCAGAACTGCTGGCCGCCGCCGCGGTGGGCCACCTCGTTGATCAGCACCGGCTTGCCGTGCTTTCGGCCCAGCGATTTCACCAAGCGGATATTCGCCCGAAAGGCCTCCATGTCGGCGGTGTAGTCGTGGAACCCTAGCACGTCGACCTTCTCGATGACGTAGGGAAGCAGCGCACTGGAGGAGAGTCCGACGGTGGTCGGATGGTTCGGGTCGAGCCGATTGACCACGTCCAGGAAATGGTCCAGGAAGGTCCGGATCTTTTCGCGCTCTTCTTGCTTCGTGGCCCAGGAAGTAATCATCGGTTCGTTCATGACGTCCCAGATCAGGATCCGCTTATCGTCGCGATGGCCGCCGACCACGTCCTGGACGTACTGCTCCAGCTTCGCCCAATGTTCCTTGCCGATTCGGTTCTGTCCGGGATTGGCCATCCAGTCCGTGTCGCGATACGTTTTCAGATCCGGAAACTTCCCGAAGCAAGAGTCGAAGACCACGGGCATGGCCCGAATGCCATGCTTTTCGCACAAACTGAGGAAACTCTCAAACTTGTCGAGAAACGCCTTGGGGTCATGCTCGTAAACCGCATACTGCAAGAAGATCCGCACGCTGTTGAGCTTCAGCCGGGCCGCGTAGCCCAACTCCCGATCGATCACATCCGGATCGTAGTCCATCCAGATCTGCACGTCGTTTCGGGCGTACGAGGGCACGTAATTGGCCCCGCGGATCCAAGAGAAGTCATCCGCCTCGGCGGCATAGAGGCTTCCGGCAAGAAGCAACACGAGCAGTTGACATACGGCAAAATGGTGCATGGGTCGTCCTCCTGAAGTTCAATGTAAAATGTAACACTTGCTGTTGCCCGTTTAGCGGTCGGGCTTGCCCGACGTTTTTTCTTTTTTCCGGCCGCACTCATACGCCAAAAAACGTCGGGCAAGCCCGACCGCTAAACGACGGACGCTAAACGGTGATGGTGATGGTTCCGTCATGGTCGATAATCAAACGATCCCCATCGCAAATCGTATCATATTCTTCACCCAATACAATAATCGGCATCGACTGCCCGTAGAGCTCGTCGGCGATGATCGCGCCTAGTGCGAGGATCGGGTCGGTCTTTCGGGTGATGATCGCCGCCGGGGCCGTGCCGCGTTTCAAGGCGTCCAGCAGTACGGCACTGCCCGTGCTGGAGCCTTTGCTATAGGGAAAGACCAACACGCGGCCTGCCGCCAACTCGCCATGCCGGTCGTGACGCCGATCGATCAGCCGGCCCGTCGCCGCATCGTAGCCGCCCCAGAAGCTCAACGGCTTCTGCGACACTAGTGCCTCGCCACGGGCCGTGCCGGGAATCACCGCTCTGCCAGTTAGACGCTTTGCCATGGCAACTCCTCCCGACACACGCGTCCCTCGACGGCCGAACGGACACAATCGGCCATGCTGCCGAAGCTCACGTCGACGTTCAAGTCGCCCGGGGCGTAATAGGCACACTTGCCCGAGTCGGTCATGATGACCTTCGCCTCGGCCGGCACGATCGGGCAATGCAATACGCACGTGTCCCGCGAGATCTTCACGCCGAAACTTGCAAGTTTATCCAACAGTTCGGTCCGCTCTAACAGCGAATAGGATTGCTGCCCGGTGATGACGACAAACGCCACGTCCGGATGCAATGATTGTGGTTCTTGGGCTTCGAGCAGTTCGGCCAGCCTCCGGAACTCGGCGAACGAATAGTGAGGGCAACCCAACACGACCGCATCGAGTCGGTCGCCATCGGTGCCGGTCGACAGGTCGGCGTAGGAGTTACAAAGATCGTCGACCGAAATGTCCACGACCCGTTTCGGTTTGTCTCCTTGGAAAGCCGCTTCCGTAGTCGGTGCTTCCGGCGTCAGGCCTACGCCGTGGAACAAGGCCACGGCCCCGGACGACGCGGCCGCCGCGCCCAGCGCCTTGAGCTGATCGTCGGTGGCCCAGTCGGGTAGCCCTTCGATCACGGGAATCTGGTCGCCAGCGACCGAACCCAGCAGATGACCGAACGTGGGCCAGAAGCGATCGTCGTCGAACACTTGCGGCGGAACGTCGACCAACCGCAGCAAGAGTTGCCCCTTGCGGTTTTCGGTCAAATGCAAGCCCTGCTTGGGCACGCGGCCGGTGATTGCGGCACAGATATCGAAATAGTCGCCGTACCAATTCGTTCTGGCGCCGAGCACCGAATTGGCATAGACCACCGCGTTCGACTCGCCCCAGCAGATCTGCTGTCCGAACCGGGGCGTCAGGTAGCCTTGATACGGGGCACAAGTCCACGTGGGGATGCAGCCCATCTGCTCGTACGCCCGACCCTGCCGGATCGCTTTGGCGGCAAACTGCTGCGGCACGTCGAACTTCCGCCAGTCCTGCAAGTCCAAGGGGCCCATGTTCAACGTTGTCGGCACGCGGACCTTCCCGCCGCCGGCCGCCAAGGTTTCGGCGAACTCCAGCCCGGCGTCGCTGAGCAATCCACAGGCGTCGATGTGGGCCTGCGTGACGTTCATCAACTCGGTCGCTTCCAACACGTCGGCCATCCGCGCCACGACCGACATCGCCAGCCGCGACGCCTCGCCGTGAAGGCCGTCGAGCATTTCCTGGTCGGTTGTGGTCAGTGAAATGGCCATCCCGTTAGCATATCGTATTCCCCCCGCAATACAACCGCCCGTCACATTGCACTCGGGCCTCGCTTGCGATATGCTGGCCTCTTGTTGAAGAAATACTGCAACAATGATGATTTCCATTCGGTGCCACTGGTGGCTTGCCCACCAGTGCTCGGTGCCAGTGGTGGCTTGCCCACCAGTGCCGTCCCGTTGCTGATAGCACTGGTGGGCAAGCCACCAGTGGCACCGAGCTATCAGCGCACTGGTGGGCAAGCCACCAGTGGCACGCTACAATCGAGGACCTACAACCATGCTTATTCTTAACGCCGAGGACGTGCGCCGGGCACTGCCGATGTCGGTGGCCATTGAGGGGATGAAACGGGCGTTTGCCGCCCTCTCGCAAGGCAATGTGGAGATGCCGCTTCGCACCCACCTTTCGGTCGAAGCCCACCAGGGCGTGAGCCTGATTATGTCCGCACTGGTAAACGACGGGCAAGGCGAATCGCTGGCCGTGAAGGTT
>SDBS01006498.1_pt1 | contig 11361 bp, 16 predicted proteins | sample 2277091 | NCBI WGS metagenome assembly SDBS01 (sample SAMN10404972, study PRJNA504765) | marine sediment metagenome | isolation source: marine sediment core GS10_PC15, 163 cmbsf | place: Arctic Ocean: Southern Knipovich Ridge | collected 2010 | reverse complement strand
CAAAGATAAGCAACTTCCCCCGGTGGCACCAAAGGCCCCCAATGCTTAACAACACAACCCTTCTTACCACAATCACTACATTCTTCGTTTGAAAAATCTCCTCTTACTGTATCAGCCATTTGACCATTCCTTAAAAAATTTACATTTTCTTATTTCAATGAACAGTATGCAATATAATAACTTATACCTATTCTCTAAATATGTCAAGGATTTGAACTATTCCCAGACTACTCTTTCCATAAATTCTGCGCCCTCACATCAATGAATATTGTTAGTGACGGGTTAATTAATTTTCTGCCTCGTAGTGTGCTTTGCTCTACTATCGGGGTTTGATTTTTTTGCTCTTAATTATTTATTCTGATTTAATTGGTTTATTGCGTCTTTGTACCAAGAACTAACAATCTCTTTAGCTTTTTTACTGGTGATCCTATTAAACATCCAGTCAAATTTACCATTTATTTTTTCTGCATTTACCTTGGACACAAGCTTTATAAAATTCGTAACATTATTTTCAAAAAAACTTATACTATCAGCGTCTTTTAATAAATCCTGGTCATCATTTCCACCAACCTCATGTTTTGAAATAAGCATCTTCACCCTTTTAATAAGTCTTCTATCAGCACCTTCTCTCTTTAAAAAATCAGCAATAATTTCTGCTCCTTCTCGTTGATGAGGACCAATATATTTTTTATCGCTAAAACCTTTTGCTGATTTCTTAATCTGTTCGTGAGAAATAGATTTTCTAAAAGCTCTTTCTATATCATGGGCAATTGCAGCAATCAGCAAAGCTTCATCAGCGTCTGGTTTTAGTTTTTTAGTCCAATAAACAGTTCTTTTAAAATGCTTTATTTGATATGTCTGTCCTACCCTATTGAATGAATCTATCACAAACTTTTCCGCTTTTGTATATAATTTAGAGATCATAAAATTTAATTAATTTTTTTCCGCCTGAGGCGGATCCGCCTTTGGCGGAGATTTTTTTAATTTTGAAGGTTCAACCTCCAAAATATTTCATGAAGATAAGTATTCTTTAATCGGTTCTGAGGTGGTTTGAGTTAGATTTGATGGAAGATTGTTCAAATTAAACCATTTAATTTCTTCAATTTTTTCTATCTCCAAATTTTTCGGCTCTCCTTTAATAATTTTTGCCAAATAACTAAAAGCTACCCAGTGTTGATTTTCAGGTTTTATTATATGATTAGTAAATCCTAAAAAATTAACTAACTCAATATCAACACCCAACTCTTCTTTTATCTCCCGTTTAACCGCATCTTCCACATTCTCATTAAATTCTACCGTCCCGCCCGGCTTTGACCAAAAACCAGCTTCATTTTGACTTTTGGGAGTTCTTTTAATTAATAAAGTTTCATTTTTATCATTAATAATCAACGCTCCACAACCAATCCCAATAAAATCAACTCCTGGTTTTTTATTTGTATTATTTTCCATAAATTTTATTTTTCTAAATATTCAAATCTTGGAATTTTCTTTCCATCAATCAAAATATTTTCGAAAAACATCTTTTTCGGTCTAACCCAAACCTCACTTTTATCATTTTTATATATTACCAATTCTTCTAATGTTTCGCTATGTTTCCCTAATCCAACAACCTCATAAACTTCACCCTTAAAATGCCTATAATTTCCTAATTTTATCTCCATAAATTTTAATTAATTTTTTGATTTTTTAAAATCAGAGTTGGCACCATTTCTTACAATAACTTTCTGTTAATAATTCTCCAGCCTAAACGAAATTTTGTATAATTTAACAGAAACTATATTTTGTATTTCACTTAGCGCCAATTCTAATTTATTATCTCTTTGCCCCATAATAATGATTCCTCGAACATCTTCGTTGTTTTTGGCTAAATTTTTACGTACCCATGCGATATAACGAAGCATTTGACCAATTACTTCATCATTTTTTCTGCCTTTTTTTAACTCGAAAACCACAAATTTTTTTTTATTATCTTTCGCAAGAATGTCGATATATCCTGCATCTTTTCCAGTTTCGCTACCTCTAGCATAATATTGCTTGCCCTCGTTGCCATTTTCATCAACGAATTTTGTAAGTTTTTCACCAAAATCAATTTTTTCCCAGTTATCCCAAATAAAATCTTCTAGATATTTTTCAAGCGCAAACTCCATTTCTTCCCGTGGCTGTTCTGCCTGAAGAAATATGTCAGGTTCTGTACCGAGAATAAGGTTGTAGTCTCGTTCAGAAATACGACTCGAAGATCCCATAGCCGGCCTCCAGCTTAAACTTTTGAAGTTATGACGTGGTTTCAGTTTTAAAAAAACAGAAACTTTATCTAAATCGATACGCAATACATCAGTGCTATGAAACCAGCCCCTAGACTCACCCGATTCATCTTTATAAGCACCAGATTTTAATTCAGCGCTACCAACAAAAACCTGATTATCTTGACCAGTTAAATAAAAAATAACCTTATCGCCAGGTTGAATTGCTACACGATTTGCAGCACGAGGTCCAAAACCCCAAACATTTTTCCCTACTACAAGATGTTTAAACCATTCATAAGCCGACATCCCGTTTACCTCAGAAACTTGAAAAACATAGTAATTCATATTATTAATTTAATTATTTTAATCAAATTTTTCTCAATTTTTGGATAAATTTTTTTAATATATTTCTTTCAATACCTTCGCTATAATTTCTGATATATTCTTTAATTTACTTTTGTTACGTAAACCACGATCAATCTCTAATTGAAATGAATATGTTGGAATTTTAATCAATTTTTTGGCGAAATATTGTATTCCATTTGTTCTGGACCAAGCTGCAAATTGCAATTTTCTTCCTTTTTTATCAAATCTTTCGGCCTCGCCAAATCCAATCTCCCATCCCTGTTTAGATAAATAATAACCTAAAGTAATCATTAATTTTCGATTTGCTCTAATCAAACCGGTGTTAGAATCAGCTTCGGGATGTCTTGGATATTTTTTAGTTCCTTTAGTTCCTAACAATTTACCTTTATATTTTTTGGCGCCAAAACCAATATCTATATTTATTCTATCTTTTCCATTTCTCATTCCATGGATAAAAACAATAACGGGTTTTTCTTTCTTTTGATGAATGGCTTTTATAAAATGCATAATATCATTATAAAAATTTTTCGCATCTTGACTCGCCTTTTTCTTTCCAAAAAAATATCTTCCATTTTTAAAAGACAGTTTATTAAAATCTCTCACCATATTTGGTTTTGATTTAGCCCTAGAATTCGATCGCTTTATATAATTTTTATTCACAACAAAAGATGCTTTTAATTGATTTCCTATAATTTCAGCAATTTCTCTAGTTTTAAAATCGTCTCCAGCAGCATGAGGAGCAACTATAATAAATCTCGATTCCCCTTTTTGTTTTATCCCGTAACTTGTTGTTGCCATAAATTTGTAATTAAATTTTTCTCAATTTTTGGATAAATTTTAATATTTTATCGTTTTTTTACAATTTTTATCACTACATTTACACTCAAAACCAACAGAAGAATCTTTCTTATTGTAATCAGAATAGTCAGATGTTATTTCTTCGCCTTTTCTTATATCTCTTATAGCAACATCGCATTGATTTTTCGCTTCGGTATTTGCATTACAAGAGTGATTGATATATTTTTCAGGAGCTTGCATTAGAAAATAATCTCTGTTGCTATTCCGATACAAACAACGCTTCTCTTTATCTGACAATTTTTCTATCTCTTGTTTTTTCAAAACCTTAGGTTTCCATTTCAAAATAATTTCTCCTTTTTTGAAATTCTTATTAGCAAAAACCCCTTTTCCATGAATTTTAGATTTTTTTATAACTATATCCTTCATAAATTTTACTTAATCAATTTTTTGATTTTTTGCTTGTCTTGGTTGTTTTTTTTAAATATGCGCTTCTTGACCTAAAATATTTATTAAGACCTTTTTTTATTTCCTCATCTCGTTCAGTCTTCCCATAAAAATCCTTAAAAAGCAAAACGATAAGCTCTATAATTTCTTCGTGTTTTTTGTTTAAAGACGAGAAGTCAGAGGAGGAGGTGGAAGAAAAGTGCATTATATCATTCCGACAAAAATCCCAAACTGTCTTTGTTTTGGCGACCAATCTTCTGTCTTTGATTTTTTGTCGCACTTTTTGGTCCTTCTTACCAAAAACCTCTCCAATTGTATCTGATTTAGCCTCCTGTAACTTTTTTCCCTTTATAACTTTATTTAAATAACCCTCTAGGGCTTTAGCGGCTGGATGTAATTTATATGTTTCATCCGAAATACATCGAAGACCTTTAATGTTGGCGTATAATAGAATTTTGCTATCCAAAAGCAACATAAAAATATCTTTTCCCAAAAAATCTGTTAATCTTCTACCCAGCTTATCCGCTAATAAGTAAACCTCTTTTTTAGAATAACCATATAAAAAACTTAGATGCAATTTTTTCATAATTTTATTTCCTTGCCCTCACACCAATGAATATTGGTAGTGACGGGTTAATTAACTTTTTGATTTTTTATTTATTTTTTATTTAAAAAATAGAGCTGACATTATTTTTATTTTTGTTGAATTTTAGGGTATAAATGCTGGAATACTGCTTTATACTTAAGCTCCATCTCTTTTATTTTCTTTGCTAAAGCCTTATTATTTTTCTCGATCCAATAATAATCCAAAAGATATTTTCTACACCTTTTTTCGAATAAACGAGCGAAAAACATTAATCTATATTTTACTTCATCTGGTACCGGAAATATTTCTATTAAATAGACCCACAATTCATCAATTTCATCAATCTCTTTGCTGCTTTTAATCTTGCTATGATTTTTATTATTATAATATCTACTTTGATAATGACCATATAACCGTTTCAATAAATCATCGAACTTATCTAACTTATAATCTTTTACTTCTTTAAGCTTTTCCTTCAATTCAAATGGGTCGTGTCCTTCTTTTAATTTTTCTTCAGTTTCCAAAAAAATAAAAGCTTTTAATATTTTTTCTATAGATTGACACGATAGAATAAGCCCTGCACTAACTAATTTATTTAATATACAACACCTAGAAGCAATATAATCATTGCTGGCAGTATCAAACATCATTGTTGCATACTGCTTTTTATAACAAAAATCTCTTACGTCTTTTTTTGATAATTTAAATCTTTTTGTTTTGTGTTTTGACACTTGTTTTGTATTTTTAAATGACAAACCATCGATTTTTTAACTCATAATATCTTACTGGGTTTCTCTCAAAAAGGCGAACAATTATTTTTTTGACCTTTTTTAAAATTTTTCATAATACTTCATAGGCGCCTTATCTTCTATAAATTGTGGTTCATAAAGCCAGAAGTTAATATTATTATTAGGATTATAACTATATAGACCTTTTTTGCCCTTTAAACTAATGCCCATTTTTCTTTTTTTGCAATTATCAATTAAAAAGTCTAAAACTGGAAATCTAAATTTCTCCCTGTTCGTGAATTTACTTTTATTATTTCCATTATTAAAAAAAGATTTCTGTTCACTATTGATGCTTAACCATTGACTATATTTATCAAAATGACCATATGACCAGGCTCCAAGCCCGGCAAAACAGTCAGCTATTTGTATAAACGTTTCTCTTTCGGATCTGGATACTTTTATAATTTTCAATCCTAATTTTATAAATTTTTCTTGTGGCATATCAAATAAATTTGCAGCTTTTTCATATTTCTTCAAAGATAAACATTTAGCAAGTATTTTCCAATCTATGGACGATTGTTTATCTGGATACCAACACCAAGTACAATCGCAATCCCATCTTTTCCCAAGAACACAACATAATAAATGATAATACATCCTCGCTAAATTTGCATTATCATCTCTATGAATTATATCTTTGTGTCTCGAGTCTTGAATGTCCCAAACCAAGACGTCTATTCTTATATTATTAATATTTTCGAATATAAAATTTATTATCCCTTCGGCGGCAAATCTATATTTAGCACCACTGACTTTTAACCACTTAAATTCCTTTTTTACATCCGACCTAATTAATAAATCTTTTATTTTAGAGTTCAATTCTTCGTGTTTATTTCTAGATAAACTAACTAAACATAAACTATTATAACGTCCATCTTTATGCTTAGAATCGTCAGAAAATGCTACATGAGTCCAATCAATATTCATACTCTATTTTTTTATTTTCCATAAATTTTAATTATTTTTTGGATAAATTTTATCAGAAAAACTTAGCCTCCAAGCTAAGTTCTATTTTAAACCTTTAAAAAAACGGGTCAAGCTTTTTTAAAAAATAATTTTCGTTGATTTATAGTTGCGACCTCTCGAATATCTATTTTTTCAAATTTAAAGTCGGGAGCCACTTCACTCTTTTTTGTTTTTTCAATCAAAAATAAATATTCTTTGTTTTTAATATCTTTACCATTTATGTTATTAATCCAATCATTTGTCCAAACCATAGTTGACATTACATTCTTTCTATACTCCATTTCCAGAATAGAACACTTCATTTTCAATTTTTTCAGCACATCTATTATTGTTTTCAGTGTAGCCCTGCCATTATTGTTATATGATAGAATAATATATTTTGCTTTTGTTTTTTCTATCAAACTTTCAATTGCTTTTATGACGATATATCGTCCGTCAGAATTTTTTCTGTAATCCTCAAATATAGATGCAGAAACTAAATCGCTTACATCCTCACGTCTATTAGCTACGCCCACAACTTTTGGTTTATCATTTAAGCATATAGTTTTCCAAATATGATAATAAGAAGCGTAACGCACTCTTGATGGTGGCATAAGTTCGTTTGAAGAGCCGTATGGCGGGTCATAATAAGCTAAATCAACTTCAATATCTTCAACTAAATCAAAAATATCTTTTTGATAAACTTTATGTTTCTTATTATCTAAGATTAATTGGGGAACTTCCATGTACATCATATTATAAGCCCTCGGAGCCCATCTTTTTAAATATGAAACTTGATGGCCAACAGAACTATCAACTTTGTCCATTGCCAGAAGAAGACTAGTGAGCAAAACAGACTTTTCTGCATTATTTTTTGCTACATTATCAATCTCATCTCTGACCGCATCCAACTTCATTGTATTATGAAATTGCCACATTCTTTTCTTTCCATCCTTCTCAATAGCACTACCATTATTCGGCTTCCCACCGTAATGTTCAGAAAACCAACCATGTTTTCCCTGAACATTATTTAAGTGATCAATTATACCTTGATAATAACTAGCAGGCTTTTTATTTAATAAATAACACCCTCCAAACACTTTTGACCATGGCGCTATATCATTAGCATAAACAGTGTAACCATTTTTTTTAAATGCTTGTGCTACTCGTGTAGTACCAGAAAAACCATCAAAAACGGTACGCACTTTCAATGGTCGTATTAGCTCTAACAAGACTGGAATTATTTTCCTTTTAGAACCAGCGTATTTTATACCTTGTGTTTTCATAAAAAAATACTATTAGTGTTCCTCTAATAGTATTTTACCATAACTAAAATTTTCATTCTACAATTTACTTGAACATTTTGAGAATTTTTTTATGTTTTTCTTTTGAAGATACCAAAATCTTTGACATTAGATCTATCAAGGACTGATTAATATCGTAAGATCCTTCTAGGATTTCATCGAAAAATGGTTTTGCGTTTTCGGTATTAGTCCACATTCCTCGTTGAAGCGCATTAGCTTTTGCATCTCCATACCTTACTTCAAAGATATATTGGTTATCTTTACCAAAAAATTTATAGATTGGAAATGTCTTTTTGTTTTTTCCATATTTTCTTGGCGGAAAATATTTTATTTTAGAAACTGATAAATACGCCTTCTTTAGGTCAAATACAATAATTTTAAAACTTTTCTTTTTTTCGTTATAAATAAGTGGCAAAATATTTACCTTGCCAAGATTAAAAAAACAAGGATTATTAAGAATACTGCTGATTCTTTCTAAATCGCTTAACCCCCTTTTACCAATTACCTCGCTCAAATACGAAAACATTGAACTTTCTTTATTTGTTGATAACTGAAGCGGCCCTGATCCATAAGCTTTTATGCTTATAGGAATTTTTTCTCCTGTAGCTTTATCAATTACTTCTATATCTTCTTCATGTATTTTTGCACGAAATTTTTCCTTACCAGTATGCTTTGCTTTATATCCAACAACAAGTTGATTAATGTATTCCGTTAAAGCTATTTCAGCAAGATCACCATGGGTCTTATTTCCAATTATCCTCATTGAGAAAATATTAGCCATAACGCCATTAATAACTGCATTTTTGCCCTTAAAGCTTTTTTCGAATTTTATTAAAAATTTATCAAATGGATTTAACATATTATTTAATAATCTTTAAAAAAATCTGATATGTTAATCTTTAAAGCTTTTGCAATTTTTTCTATATTCTTAAGTGTGATATTCTTTTCAGCTCTTTCAATCATACCAATATAGGTACGATGAACTTTCGCTCGAGAAGCTAATTTTTCTTGAGACAAATCTAACTTCGTACGTTCTTCACGCACCCTTTTGCCGAATTTGATTAATACTTCTTTTTTCATAAAAATTCTTTATTTTATTTTATCAACTTGCTAACTTTAAGTCTACATACTATAATTAGCATAAGGACACGTTGTATATAATAAAAAACAAATAATATGAAAAAGGTTTTGTTTATTATTATAATTTTATTTTCCTTGGTTTTGGTTGGAGGAAGTTGTGAAGATTCGACGAAAACGGGGGCCTCACGGCTTTACGACGACTATGATGAATATAATTGTGAAGATTTTGGAACGTGGGAAGAAGCACAGGAAGTTTTTGAGTCCGCTGGAGGAATTGAAAATGATGTTCACCGGCTTGATCGCGATAAAGACGGCATCGCCTGCGAAGCATTGCGATAATAAAAAAAGACCCAACTTGTGCTGGGTCTTTGATTTTTAAATTAATCTCTCATTAAATCATCGCCTGAAAGAAAAAAACTCCTAAAAAAACAAGCAGATGGCTATCTATTCTATCAAGCAAACCTCCATGGCCAGGAATAATATATCCTATATCTTTTACTCCTAATCTCCTTTTATACCAAGAGACCATAAGATCCCCTAAAAAGGCTAAAACTCCTATCATTAAAGAAAAAACTGCTATTTTAAGCCAGTTCAGAAAAAGAAAATATCTTCCTATTATCACAACAGTTAAAACCGGGCCTAAAAAGCCACCTATTGTTCCTTCCCATGTTTTGTTTGGACTCGTCTTTGGCGTAATCTTATTCCTTCCTATGCCTTTACCGATGAAATAAGCCAAGGTGTCATAAGCTGAAGTTCCAATAAGCGCTGATATAAGCCACCAGATATTAGTTTTCCATCGCAACTCGCCAACTACCCAAAAAAGCGAGAAAACAAGGTAAAGAGCCGACAGAATAAAGAAAATGTAAAAAGAAACCTTTGTTTGATGCTTATTCTTATTAACCAGCCAAATTTCTCTTATCCCCCAAACAGTAATAACCGTCAATAATAAGTAAAACCAGGGTTTTCCTATAAAAAACATGCCAACTAACAACAACGCAAGCACTGCGCCGCTAATTACTCTTTTTTTTAACATTTCCTATCTCCTTTTTTTAAAGAACATTAAATTTACTAATTTACTTTAACTCTTTTTTTGATTAAATTCAAGCTAAAAAAATAAAAAAGACCCAAATTAGCTTGGGTCTTTGATAAAATTACGCTTTCACGCGCATGCAAACCATCATAGAAATGGTAAGCAAAATATAAGCCACTGCCCAACTAAATGTCGCTATATTCTGGACTCTCCGCGACCACAGTAACCCACGACTTCCTAGCATCCTATCAGCTCTAACCTGCTGAATAATACCGAATGCACCAAATATCCACGATAACGCAACAAATAACCTTACATACCCCATTTTATATCTCCTTTCATTTTTAAAGAGCTATTTGATTTTAAACTTTAACAAAATCAAAAGATATTGTCAATTTTTAAGCAAGTAATAAAAAAGGACATCAAATTTGAATTGATGTCCTTTAAAGAACTGAAGATTCAGTTTTCCCGTTAGGCAGCAACGTACTGTTGGCCAATCCAGTGGCCTGAAGCGCAAATATCGTCGCCATCTCCGAAGAATCCACCGCAAATAGTACAACGGCATGAGTTGAATACCCCACAGGTAACCATCTTAGTTGCTACGGTTTTTACCGCAGCAGTTTCTTTTGGTTTCGGCTTCTCATCTGGTGGATAGTAGTAGGTCTGACCCTGCTGATGTCCATAGTTACAGATACCACCTGCGTCAAAATGCGATCCACAGATAACGCAACGGTTGCCAAAACCTTCGTTCCTAATTTCCCGTCCTCCGGGAATCGGTTCAGTACTTGGTTGTGTAAACATTTTACACCTCTTTTCTTTTTGTTAAAGGTCTTTTTTTATGTCAAAAGACATCCTACTTCCATAATAATTCTTATCACTTAATCTTGTCAAGTTTTTTTGTGATTAGCAATTTAATTTTTACAGGGTTTTAAACATTCCGCCGTGGCCGGGGATTATGTAATCAGCCATTTCTAAAACTTTTTTCCTGCTTTCTTCTAATTTCTTTTTATCCGAGGCATAAGGGTCGTCTTTTGGAAAATTCTCTTTCCAGAAAACATCGCCGCAAATAGCAACAATCCCCTGTTCTGTTTTTACAAGAAGGGTAATTGAAGAATAATCGTGGCCTGGCGTTTTTATAATCCTAATGTCGTCTGTAAACTGTTCCTGCCAATCATCAACTGTCTGTCCATCCCATAATCCATAATATTCCAAGGTCTTTGCCTTAGGAAACATGCCTATGTTTCTATAGTGATCAATATGAGAATGAGTTATGCAAACAATATTTACATCGTCTATGGTTAATCCTTCCTCTTTCAGCTTATCAATAAGTATTTTTTGATCTTCCAAAACGCCTGGATCTACAACCATTACAATATCTTTGTCTCTAATTAAAGTAGTTGTTGAGCAGGTTTTTTCTTCGCCACTTTCGGCGGCAGAACCTTCTGACGTATAACCTTCTATTAAAATTTTAACTTCAGCCATAATAATATAAAAATCTTTTATTATATTTTACCCTAACTCTTTTTTGGGTTATTTTCAAGCTATTTTATAATAAAAAAGACCCAAGTTATTTTGGGTCTTTAAAACAGAATAATTCTTAGATGTTTCCTTTTGGCGGGATTCGAGGCGGCCCCGGCTCCCGGTTAAAAACTTTTGCGTCAAGCTCTTTTGCTTTTTTAATATGTTCAGCGCACTTTTCAACATTTCCTTTTTTTTGATAATAAGCAGCGAGATTTCGATGAGTTAGAGCAAACTCTGGGTCAAACTTAAGAGCTTT
>SDBS01006496.1_pt1 | contig 11362 bp, 7 predicted proteins | sample 2277091 | NCBI WGS metagenome assembly SDBS01 (sample SAMN10404972, study PRJNA504765) | marine sediment metagenome | isolation source: marine sediment core GS10_PC15, 163 cmbsf | place: Arctic Ocean: Southern Knipovich Ridge | collected 2010 | reverse complement strand
GATTATGGGGACGGAAATACAGACAGCTTTCAGGGTAATTTTAGGAAAGAAATGACTGCTTTTGATTTATTAAAAGAGAAAACTGAAGAATCGGGTTTAACTTTAAAAACAAAAACTTATGACATCGGCGTGTTAATTGAAGCAATAGGGGATAAAGAGAATGGACAAGACGGGAAATATTGGCTATATTATGTTGATAGAGAAATGCCGATGGTTTCAGCCGATAAAAAAGAATTAAAACCTGGCAGCAAGGTCGAATTTAAATTTGAGGCATCAATATTTTAAAAACATGAAGAGATTAACCAAAAAAGGAAAAATCTTAGAACTAATTGTTGCTTTGCTTCTTGTTCTAATAGGAGTTAGTTTGCGGTTTTTACCTCATCCACCGAATTTCGCTCCAATTTTAGCCATTGCCTTATTTGGCGGAGTTTATTTTTCCAGAAAAATAGCTTTTGTTTTGCCTATTTTAGCAATAGCGATTTCAGATATATTTATTGGTTATTATGGGATTGTTTTGATGATTGCAGTTTACGGAACTTTTCTTTTGTCTGTGATTTTGGGATTTTGGTTGAAGAAACACAAGAAGTGGTACACAGTTTTGGGAAGCACAATTTTATCCGCTGTCTTATTTTTTCTTGTTACTAACTTTGCAGTTTGGGCTTTTACGCCTTGGTACGCAAAAACGCTTTCTGGAATAATTCAGTGCTATTTATTAGCTATTCCTTTTTTCAGAAACACCATTTTGGGAAATTTATTTTATGTAACAGTTTTCTTTGGAGCTTATGAAATAGTAAAAGTGTGGATTGAAAAAAGGTTTGAAGCAACCAAAGCAGAGCTTGTTTCTATTTGAGTTAAAAATCTCTAACCATTAAAAAACCCTCCGCTTGGCGAAGGGTTTTTGGTTAATAAGTGAAAAATACTCTTTTTTCTTTTTTGGAACGAGTTTTTCTGATTGTGCCGATAAGCGTGCATTCTTGACGGTAAGATTGAAGAATCTCTTTTATCGAGTAAAAATCTTTAAATTGGGCAATTAAAACCATACCAATACCGAGATTAAAAACTCGACGCATTTCTTGCTTAGATACTTTTTCTATCTCTTGAATTAGCTGAAAAACAGGTGGGATTTTCCATTTTTCGGAAATTTCAGCGCAGAGTTTTTCTGGCAGAAGGCGTGCAATGTTGTCAATTAACCCTCCGCCCGTGATGTGAGCAATGCCGTGGATTTCAATACCTAATTCATCTAAAAGGGGATAGACCATTTTGAAATAGCACTTGTGGATTTTAAGTAATTCTTCTCCAATTGTATGCCCGAATTCAGCGACATGAGTATGAGCGTCAAGATTTCTGGTTTCAAAAAAGGCTTTTCTGGCTAAAGAATAGCCATTAGTGTGAAGGCCGTTTGAAGGCAAGCCGATTAAAACATCTCCATCAGCTATTTCTGATCCGTCAATAAGTCTGCTTCTATCTACAACGCCGATGATTGATCCCACGATATCATGCCTATTTTCTTGATACACGCCAGGCATTTCTGCTGTCTCTCCGCTTATAAGCGGGATTTCTGCTTCTCTGCAGGCTGTTGCCATGTTTGCTATGATTTTTTCCATGGTCTTTGGGCTTAGCTTTGATGATGCAATATAGTCCATAAAACAAAGAGGTTTTGCTCCAATTGTGAGAATGTCGTTAACACAATGGTTAACAATGCATTGTCCAACAGTCCACTGATCCATCATTTCAGCGATCATAGTTTTTGTACCAACTCCGTCAGTACTCGGGACAAGAATAGGCTGGCAGAATTCTTTCATAAAAGATACATCTAGGAGGCCGGCAAAGGCTTTGAGAGATGATAATACTTTTGAAGTGTGTGTTGATACGATGTGGGTTTTCATACGGCTTAGTGCCTTTTCTGCTTGGTCAATGTCTACACCAGCGTTAGCGTAAGCGTCCTTTTTAGTATTTTTCGTCATTTCTTTCTCCTTTTAAATTTTTAATGTTCAAGTTTCTTTTCAATTCTTTTTTTAGCAATAAATAATGTTTTTGTCAATGTCAGCTTCAGCTCAAGAAATACTTGACAGCTTGTCAGTGTCGAAGTAACATACAAAATAGCACTCTAAAACGGATGGGAAACACCGGTGACTTGCTTGTTAGCAGGCAGGAATTCCGGGGCTGTGCCGCAACTGTTAACCCGCCTAAATTTTTTAAAATTTTGGTGGGTAAAAGCCAGAATACCATTCAAGTATTAACTTTTTCTCTTCGAGCAAAGAGAGCAGTCAACTAGAAAACAAATTATGGTTCTAGTTAATTTTTCTCACTTGAAGTGAGATTTTTTTATGAAAAAGAAAAATTCCAGCCTACGGCTGGTCAACCGCAAGATGATAATCGTTTCCTCTGTTATAATTTTAGTCAGCTTGCTTTGTTTGAGTAATTTTTTTGAAGTTTCTTCAGAAAGCCAGTCAGAAATTGATAAAGCTGTCAGTTATCTTAAAACCCAGCCACAGACAGCTTGGAGCACCATGGCTTTGGCTGGAGCCGGAGAAAGCGGGATTGATTTGAATCATTTAAAATCTGTCCCAGATGGCCAAAAATCTTCTACTACTTACGCAAAGTATATTTTGGCTTTGAAGGCAGCTGGCGAGAACCCTGCTAATTTTGGGAATGAAAATTATGTAGAAAAGCTTAAAGCTTTTTATCAAAATGGGCAATTTGGTGAGGAAAATTACATTAACGATGATATTTGGTCAATTTTGGCTTTGGGCTCAATTGGCCAGGAGGATTTAGCAATAGTTCAAGATGCCAAGGATTATATCTTGAGCAATCAAAATCCAGATGGGGGATGGAGCTATGATATTTCTTTTTCTTCTTCTGATACCAATGATACGGCAGTCGCTATTATGGCTTTGTTAAAGGCCGGAGTTTCTAACTCATCGTCTGCTATTCAGAATGCTCTTAATTTTTTGAAATCTCTTCAGAATGAAGACGGCGGATTTGCCTACCTTGCAGGTTCGGTTTCTGATTCCTGTTCTGATGCTTGGGTAGTTTCAGCTATTTACAGAGTGGGTCAGAATCCTGGCAGTTCAAATTGGACAAAAAATGGAAAAAACGCTTTAGACCATCTGAAATCTTTACAAGATGAAGATGGCGGTTTCTGGTGGCAGTCTGAGGGAGATAATAAATTTTGCAGCCCTTATGCTGCAATCTCTTTATTGGAAAAATACTATCCAGTTCAAGCAGTTCAGGATCTTCACCATTTAAGAATTGAGGGAAAAGATAGCAATATTTGTGATATTAAAACCAATGGGGGAACTGCTATGGATTTAATAATTAAAGGTTCGGAAATATGCGGTTATGATTACTTAATTAGCGAATATCCCGGAATGGGTCTTTATTTGGCAGAGATAAATGGTCAGGCTGACTGGATGTATATGGTAAATAATATCTCTCCTATGAGGGGAGCAGATAGTTATTATTTAGAAGCCGGGGATGAGGTTTTGTGGTTTTCTGGAGGATGGCTGGATAAGGGTTGGTTCCAAACTATGGTTGAATTGACCGAGACAGAGGACATGGTTAAAATCCAGGTTAAGTATTATGATTCTACAAGCAACGATTGGCAAAACTTAGAGACAGAAGGCGTAAAATTAAAAATTGGAACTTCAGAATTGACAACAAATAATTTAGGCGCAATTGAAATTTCTTTAAACAGCATAGAGAGCGGTTTTTACCGGATATTTGTTGAGACCCAAATCATAGACGAAACAGGTTATATCAGGAGCGAGAAAGTTAATTTAACAATCGGAGAAGCCCCAAAAGAGCATCAAGCAGGGTTAAGGGTAGAGATTGAAAAAATTGAAGTTCCACCTGGAGAGCAAGGAACAATTAGTTTTTTAGTGAGTCCAGATATACTGGATTTCGGAAAATTAAAACCAGGCGAAAGCTCCAGCCAAAATTTAACAATTAATAATAAAGAAAGCGAGATTTATTTAGAAGTAGAAGTGAACGGCGCTGATGTTTTTCAAAATAATTTAGAAGTAGATGAAGAATTTTGGCAATTTTTCTTAACTGAGCTTGAAGCAAATCAAGAAAAAACCCTTCCGGTCAAATTAAACATCCCCTTTAATTATGATGGAGATTTTGGCCAGCAGGAGGGAGAATTAACTTTCTGGGCAATTAAAAGATGAAAAAATTTATAGCAATTTTAATCGCATTTTCTTTTTTAACTCCTAACGTTGTTCAAGCAGCGGCAGTTAAAATTAAACCATCAGAGATAAAAGTTGAGATTAGCGCTGGGGCATTAGTTAAAGAAGAAATAATAATAGAAAATCCAGGCGTTGACGTATCTTTGTTTGAAGTTTATTTAGATAACTTTTCTGAATGGATTAAAATAAATCCAGAAAGTTTTGTTTTGGAGAGCGGTGAGTCGCAAAAAGTAGTTTTAGAGATAAAAAACCACGAAGCAGGGCTTTATTCTGCTATGATTTCTGTGGTAGCGAAGCCCTTGTCAGAGAGAAAATTCAGAGCTAATGCCGGAGTAAAACTTCCCTTAGAGGTTAGAATTACTCAGGGCAAAAAACTTAACTTTTCTGCTGCTATTTTCCAAAGCATGAGAGATTTTTTGAGTTTCAAAAACTCAATTTTTATTCTGGGCATAGTTTTAATATCTATTTTTGCTGGAATCTTTATTGAAAGAAAAAAACAACCAAAAGGCACATCTTAGAATTATTCAGTTTTTTAAAAAAAGAGCCCTTGCTAAGCAAGGGCTTTTAATATTAATTTTTTTCGCACCATTCTCTGGCATTTTGAAAAAGTTTCAGCCAGGGACTGGCTTTTAGATTTTTTTTCCAGTCAGGAGGCATCCAAGGTATCCATAAGCAATTTACTCTTGTCTGACGTAGTTATTACTTCAATTAACTAATACTGCTCGAAGAATTCTCGAGCATTTTGGAAAATCTGGAGACAGGGCGAACTCTCAAGTCTTTTGAATTCATCTGGCATCCATGACCATTGCCACATTTGGAAACCACGGTCAATCAGGTGTGGCATGCATACAGTATGGCGTCCATCAGGACTAGTTAGTCCAGCAATGCCATAAGGCGAACCATTTGGGTTAAATGGATATCTCTGAGTCGCATTTCCATTATGGTCAACATACGTCATTGTTATGAGATTTTTAGCGCGCACTTCCTCAAGTATTGTTTCATCCGGGAAGTAAAAACGTCCTTCCTTATGTGCTACCCAAGCACCAATAATTGTACCAGCCATTTTGCGATGAAGAATAGATGGCGAATCAAGGACTTTTAGAGTAATCCACATGGATTCAAACTTTCCTGACTTGTTAGTTATGAGTCGAGGTTGTTTAACTGATTCAATGCCTTTCCATGGAACTAATCCAAGTAATGCATCCTTTTGACAACCATTACATACCCCAAGCGTTAGAGTGTTGGGACGTTCAAAGAAACGCTGATGCATTTCCCAGACTTGTTCGTTGAAGATGATCTTAGCTGCAGATCCTTTAGCACTTTGAGGAACATCTTTGTGAGAAAACCCACCCGGTGTAACCAGAAACAGAAAGTCGTCTAACGTAGCCTTACCCTTGATCAAATCGGTCATATGTAATTCTGTTGGATTAAGACCGGCCAAATGTGCAGCTGCTATCATTTCTTCATGTCCGTTCGTTCCTTCATCTCGAAGTATAGCTGTTGGATAATTCTTCGCTTTCAGCATAATTTCTGGAGCAGTTGGTTTCGGCTCAAAAGAAAGAACGTATTTGGGTCTTTCCGCTTTGTTCAAGTTTTCGTATTTCTCTTTTGCTGTTTCAGAATTAGATTGCAAAGCTTCCATTTGGCAAGATGTTTCCATCCACCACTTTCTAAGAGTAGTCATTGGCAAATCAAGCTCATCCACGCCATTATATCTGAAGGATACATTGTTTGAACAGGTTGTTTTGCCAACTACTTGAGCTGGTATGTCGGCCTTATCTAAAAGGCTAAGCACCTGATCTTCATTTTCTGGTGCTACTTCACAGACCAATCCTGCTTCTTCTGCTAGCATCTGCTCAAGAGTTGGGTGTGCACCCAAGATGTTTAAATCAAGGCCACAATTGCCACCAAAAGCCATTTCCAGAAGAGTAACGATTAATCCACCGTCGCTTCTGTCGTGACCAGAGAGGATCAAGTCCTTTATAATAAATTCTTGAGTCAATTGAAGCATTGCTATTAGCGTATCCACATGTTCAATATCCGGACTTTCGTTACCGATTTGTCCATTATGGACATGTGCAAGAGTGGATCCACCAGTACGTGCCTGACCGAATGTTGGGTCTGCAAGTATCAAGATAGAGTCACCAGGACGTTTAATATCCGGAGTAACATATTTAGTAATGTCTGAACATCCTACATATCCGCCAATAACAAGTTGTCTTAGAGAGATAACCGTTTCTTCAAGAACTTGTGTGGCCATAGACAAACTGTCTTTTCCACCATCAATTGCAACACTTAAAGCAATCATATAGTCACGTATTGCCACAGCAGTGTCATACATAGCTGCTCGTTCACCCTCTACCTTGGGTGCCCACATCCAGTTAGCCGAACACTTAATATCTCTTAGGTCAGTAATAAGTGCCCAAACCATATTGGTGAGCATTTCAGTTACTGCCATACGTCCGCCAGCTTCTGGACTAACCATCAACTTATAGGGCTGTTCTCCAAGAGCACTAACACTACCTACTGTATCTAGAGGACTGAGTGCTGTGATGCTACAATCAGCTAAAGGTAGCTGTAAAGGACCAACACATGGTTGTCGGGCTGTACGGCCACCTACAGTTCGATCAGCTTTATCAGTTAGATGAAGCTTACAAGCAACAGACGGTTCTCTAAGAACCCAATACAGAGCTTGCTTAAGCGTGAGTTTAGGTGGCAATTCTAATGGTTTTAGATTCGGTTTGATTCTGATATCAGTGAAAGTTTTTTGTGGAACGTCTCCTAATACGAAATCAAGATCAATGTCTACTGGAGTGGAATTGTCATTGTCATCTATTACAGTGAATCGTCCGTCACCAGTAACTTCTCCAAGTATTTCGCAGTTTACATTTTCACGATCACATATTGCTTGGAATTCTTCAATTCTGTCTTCGTGAATAAGGAAAGCGAATCCTTCTTGGTATTCAGCGACCCAGATTTGTAGAGTTGACAATGTTGGGTCGCCGAGATTGATTCTTCGAATATGTACCTTGCCACCAGCTTTTTCTACTAATTCTTTCAAAACATTGCCTGGTCCACCAGCACCTTGATCGTGAGCAATAATAATTGGGTTCCTTTTACCCATTGACACGCAGGCGCGAATGACTTCACTAGCTTTCCGTTCCATCTCTGGATCACCGCGTTGGACAGAGTCAAAATCAAGTTCTTCTTCGTTTTCACCTTGATGCATGCTTGAAGCTGCACCACCACCAAATCCAACATTATGCGCAGGTCCACCAATTCGAACAATCTTTAATCCTTTTACTGCTTCACCTTTTTTAATGTGTCGATGGTCAATAACACCACCACCACCGATATAGACAACTGGTTTAATAGGTTCTACTCGTTGGCCACTTGGTAGACGGGTGCCAAAAGAGCGGAAAAAGCCACCCAGAGTTGGTACACCGAAACAATTACCATAATCGGATACACCGTCACTAGCACGAATCGCTATTTCAAGTGGACTAGCTAAATTACCTGGGTATTCAAAATCAGAAAAAGTTTGTTCCCATGGTAATGGATAGCCAGGAATGCATAGGCGTCCTACGCAGTAACCTGCTAGAGCAAAAAGAACCAAAGATCCTTTTCCAGCACAAACAGCATCACGTATCCATCCTCCAATACCGGTTTGAGCCCCTGCGTAAGGATCTATAGCAGATGGATGATTATGGGTTTCTGCGGTGAACGAGAGAGCATAGGCTATCATCTGTCTTATGAAATCAGTGATTCGTCCAGGGTTTGTTGGTATTAATGTTGAGCACTCAAAACCTCGGATTGCACTAGCGTTATCGTAGAAAGCGATTACTGAGTTTTCAGGATTAGCTTTCCACGTGCTTCGCACTATATCCATAAGAGTCTCTGGCATTTCCTGGCCATTAATAATTATTCTGCCTTTAAAGTCGTGATGGCGTGAATGATTAGAATCAGCATTAGCTAGGTCAAAGATTTCGACACAAGTAGGATCTCTGCCTAATTTCTTAACGAAATAATCATAATATCTTTGTCTGTCGTCTGCATCAAAAGGTAATCCAGATATTTCTAATAAAGCATCTGGACCTTTTTTCGTCATTGGAATTGTCCAGACCGGTTTGGGCTTAATGCCACTATCATAAGTATCAAGCAGTCCAGGATATTCGCACTCAGTCATTCTATCAACATTTGCAGCGATGAAGGAGTTACGATCGTCATTGGGCTTTAACACATGATGTCGGAATCTTTCAATGCGAGAAATCTGTGGAATACCACAAGCTTGGCAGATTGTAACTAAATTTGTAGATTCTGGGGTAGCAAAGTTCATGCGTGGCCCAAGTATCACAAGATTGCCTGTAGGTAACTGAGTTTTCTCTCGAATTGTTTTAATAACGAAACCATCAGCTAAAATTAACTCCAATCTTCTTAATTGTTCAGATGTTAATGGAGCGGATGCTTCAATACTAAAACGTTCTTCCACTCGTTAGCTTGAATCTTTGAATAAATGAATCATCTCTATCTCCTTTCCAAAAATATTGTCAAAGAACTTCTGTTTGTATGTGCTTTTTCACATACGATATTAAAAATTAGAATATTTTATCTCTTTTGTCAACTTTTTTATTCCAAAATAATCTATTTGCCTTTTTGATTGAGAAAGTATAAAATTAAAAAAGAATATTATAAACATTTATTTTCACAAAACTATACTATGAGCAAAAAAATAATTATCATAACGGTTATTAGTATTATTATTTTAGGACTTGTTATTTACTGGTTTTTCATTAAAGAAGACGGGATAGAGTTTATTTTAGAAAAAGCAGCCATAGGCACTGTTATAAAAGAGATTTCAGAGACCGGCACTGTTAAAATTTCAGCAGAAACAGAGCTTGGTTTTAAAAGTGCAGGCAGAATTGAGAAAATATATGTTGAGAAGGGGGATATAGTTGAAGCCGGGCAGGAATTAGCTAAACTTGATGCCAGCCAGTTTTATATTGAATTAGCTGAAGCTCAGGCTGCTCTTGAAGTAGCTCAGGCAGATTACAATAAACTTTTAGCTGGCTCTTCTTTTGAAGAAACTAAAGTTGCTGAAGCAGAAGTTTTAAATGTCCAGGTTTCTCTTGAAAATGCTCAGCAGAATTTAAAGGATGTAGAGGCTGATGCTGAGGAAGATTTGGATAACGCATATGAGGATGCCCTTGATATTTTGGATGATTCTTATTTGAAAATTTACGATGCCTATAATATAGTTTATAAAATTCAACAAGATTATTTTATTTTCTCCGATGAAAAATCAATGGAAGTGGTAGAAGAAAAGCATAAAATTAATGGTAGCTTAGGGAGAACAGAAGCTTATATTGATGATGCTAAAGACAACCCTCAAGGGGAAAATATTGATTTAGTTCTTTCTAAGGTAAAAGAGCAATTAGGGGCAGTGAGTAATTCTTTAGAAATAGTTCGAGATGCTGTAAGAAGCGGAGCTTATCGTAGTTCTGTTTCAGCTGCTGACAAAACATCTTTAGACACTCAAAGAACAAACATAGTCAATGTTATCACCGATGTTGTTAATGCCCGGCAAACCATCTCAACAACTAAAGTTACCAACGAAGCAAATATTAATACTGCCAAAGCTCAGGTTTCAACAGCCGAGACTAAATTACAAAAAGCTCAAGATGAACTCGCTCTTAAAAAAGCAGGTCCCATTCAAGAAAATATTAATTTGTATTTGGCTAAGATAAAACAAGCTCAAGCCAGGGTTTCTCTTTTGCAGAATCAAATTCAGGATGCTGTTTTGAAAAGCCACACAGCTGGACAGATAACAAAAATAAACAAAAGAGAAGGAGAAATGGTTCAGCCGACTGATTCTGCAATTTCTTTTCTTCCAACAACTCCTTTTCAAGTAGAGGTAGATATTTATGAGGAGGATATTGTTGATGTCAAAGTTTCAAATTTGGTAAAGATTGCTATTCCTGCTTTCCCCGACGATATTTTAGAAGGTGTCGTAGTTTCAATTGACCCGGCAGAGAAACTAATCGGAGGAGTGGTTTATTATGGAGTGACTATTAGCTTTGAAGAAGAGAAAGAGGGGATTAAGCATGGCATGACGGCTGATATTATTATTGAAAGCGCTAAGAAAGAAAATGTGTTGGTTATTCCAAAGGGGACAGCAAAGAAAATAAATGGCAAAAAAATAGTTCAGGTTTTTAAAGATGGCGAGGTTGAAGAACGAGAAGTAGAGATTGGTTTGGAGGGCAATGACTTTATTGAGGTTATTTCTGGATTAGAGGAAGGCGAGGAAGTAGTTGTTGGTGAAAAAATATGAAAGATGAACCATTAATAAAATTAGAGAATGTTTGGAAGATTTACCAATTAGGCAACATAGAACTTACGGTTTTAAGAGGAATAAGCCTGGAAATATATCCAGGCGATTTTGTCACTATAATGGGTCCATCGGGCTCTGGCAAATCAACGCTTATGCATATCATCGGTTGTTTAGATGTTCCTACCAAGGGAAAGGTTTTTTTGGAGAAACAGGATATTATAGAACTTTCTGAAGATGACTTGGCCCAGATTAGGGGGCAGAGAATTGGGTTTGTTTTTCAACAGTTTAATTTGCTTCAGAGTCTTAACGCTCTTGAAAATGTAATGCTCCCAATGATTTTTCAAGGCGTTCCTGAAAATAAAAGAAAAGAAAGGGCAAAGAAACTTCTTGCTTCTTTGGATTTAGGGAAAAGAATTTATCACAGGCCCTCTGAACTTTCTGGAGGAGAACGGCAGAGAGTTGCTATTGCCAGGGCGCTATCCAATAATCCCGAGATTATAATCGCTGATGAGCCAACTGGTAATTTAGATTCTACTACCGGTAAGATGATTATGGAGATTTTGATTGACCTTCACAAAAAAGAAAAAAAGACCATTATTGTTGTAACTCACGACCCTCATATTGCAGAACATACCGATGAAGTAATTAATATTAAAGATGGACAAATAATTTCTAATCACCTGGCAAAAGAAAAAGGTCTATGGGAAAAACAATAAAAGAATATATTAAAATTGCTGTAAGAAGCTTAAGAAAAAGGAGCTTGAGGAACTGGTTGACTATGATTGGTGTGTTGATTGATGTTTTTTTGAGTATGTATTTGATTTCTTTAAGGGAAGGAATGAAA
>SDBS01006495.1_pt1 | contig 11366 bp, 8 predicted proteins | sample 2277091 | NCBI WGS metagenome assembly SDBS01 (sample SAMN10404972, study PRJNA504765) | marine sediment metagenome | isolation source: marine sediment core GS10_PC15, 163 cmbsf | place: Arctic Ocean: Southern Knipovich Ridge | collected 2010 | reverse complement strand
TGCACCCCAGGGGCATCTGAGATTTTGCCTGTATTTACACCTGAATGAATCATCATAGACCGACCTGTTAATAAAAGATATCAATCTCCTGGTAAACTTTTCTGTACCATAACCCAGGCGCAGGAGCATCTCCAGCGCAATCCCCTGCTTGCAGGACAGTACCCCGTTAGCCTTTGAGCCTGAAGGAAATGACCCGTTTTTATCCTGCATATTTGTTACTGTCAACTCCACGGCCCTATCGATCCCGTCTATTTCCCTGTTTATGCCCAGCTTGGCCAAAAAGAACAGCTGCCAGAAAGTATTCTTATACAGCGGGTTAAATGAATGAGTGTTTTTACCCCACCAGCCTTTCTTGTCCTGTAGGTTCAGGATAGATGCTGCCGGCTCGCTGTCAGCAATACTTGCGACTATTTTGCTAAAATCTTTTTTACTTGTTTTTTTGCCAAGAATATTTTTATTGGTGAGGTATTTCACATATGGATTATCATCTTCTGTCAACCAGGAAATAATTAAATTCATATAAAAAATTATTGGTCCAATGTTTAATAGATAAGTGCGCTGCCTTAAAGCAGGATATCGTTTATATTAATATAAAATATAGAAATATAAAATAGGATCACCCGGATTTTTATAAAGTTCTTCTTTTTTCATCCAGGATCTTTAAATGCCTTATATCCTCCCAATCATGCCCGAGCACTTCAGTTCCGGTTTTATCAGCTTCCAGGGCATCATATCCGCAGATGATCATATTCTTAGAAGGCGAGCAATGCCTTCCTCCTGCCATGTGGCTCCCCTCCTGCCCTAATCTTCCATCGATTAAATTCATATCAATATCTACATAAGTGTTCAGGTCCACTACGGCATCATGCACACCTACGCGGTGGACATCACTCCTATTATAGCTCCAGTAACTGCCGTAATGCTTTTTATGAAGAAGCCCGACAAGATTTTTCAATCCCAGGGTCACTGTGGTGATGAGATGGTCCTTTAGTACCGGCATGGATATAAAGAACCTGTCAAATATGACTTCCGGAAGGTATATTTCTTTATAGACCAGTGCATCTTCATTTTTTAACTTTATTATCCTGGACTCATCCACATCCATCAGTTTGATATCATATTTTTTTTCCATTTCTGTATATCCCAGGGAATCATAAGCCTCGCCGGTACTGCAGCCGCCTGAACCTTCAAGGACAACAATATCCATGCCGCTTCTTCTTTCTAAAATATATTTGACCACGGCTTCCACACATATGACATCTGTTGTACATGGGGGGCCGGAGTTCTCAAGAAGGTTCGGCTTGAGCAATATTTTATCTAAACCTTTGAGTTTCTCCTCAAAATCCAGTTGATCTAAAATTTTTGGTATCGAAAGAGAATAACTTTCAAATTCGATCTTTACAGCTTTATTCATGACTTTTTGTGACCCTTTCTATCTCTTTAAGATTTTCAAGCGGAGTATTTAGAGGTACGGCACATTCTGGCCCGATGATCTTAACGCCGCAATTTATTGCATATTCAGTTTCTTTTCTTACATCATCTTTTTTTCCAAAAAGAAGCGTGGAAGGATTATTGATATTTCCCACCATTATTAACCTGTCCCCGGCCGTCTTTACAGCATGGCAGGCATCGACCTTTGATTCAAAGTGAAAAGCTTCAATTCCGGTCCGGGCTATATAGTCGATCCTGTCAGAAGTATCACCGCAGATATGAAGTATAAGAGGGGCATCTATTTCTTCTGCCAGTGAGCTGTGTACAGGGATCAGGAAATCCCTGTAAGAATCCGGGCTGCACAGATCCCTGGTAGCATGGTCCGCAACAGTAATAATATCTGCCCCTGCATCGATCTGGGCACGGGCAAACTTTACAGTAATAAACGCAAGTTTTTTTAATATGTCTTTTACTTCCCCGGGATCTGTTATTGTCTTTATTAGAAAATCCTCAACTCCAAAAAACTCATATGAAAGCGTCCAGGGGCCAAACACCTTCCCGATCACAGTTATTTCCGGATACCTGTTTTTTAGCATGGATATGCACTGGATCACAGCCTTTGCCGGCCGGCTCTGGAGGAAATCATCTTTTATGTCTATATCCCGGTATTCTTTCCACAGTTTTCCGATGACACTGGGCATCGTATCTATCTTACCCCAGTCGATCTTACATCCAAGTGAAGCCGCCTCGATTACTACGGAGAATACCGGCATGATACCGTCATATCCCAGTATCTCATAATTTGCCCGGGCAAGTTCATACATCTTCCCGGCATCCGTATGAGCATCAGGAAAATAAGAATCAGTCATCTTCATCTGCTGCACAGTAGTAGACGAAACAGGATTTAGCACTCCGGGCCTTGGTGTTTTCTTCCCGGATAAAATATTTAATATTAATTTTAAAGGGGTCAAGGGTTTATTTTTCTCCATCCTCCATCTGGTTCAATATTTCCTGTGTACAATATATTATGGCCTTTTTACAATAGCTATTATCATCTTTATGAACCTGACAAGGATTCCAATGCCCAGCCCCACCGAGATCAAGATCAAAAGTATTGTGACCGCCGGAACCAATACGCCTGTCAGGTCATTATTGGGGAACACTGAAAAATCAAAGGGAAAGATCCTGAGCAGGGTGATGGTCGAAGCTAAACCGAATAGATCAAGCACCATTTTTGTTACCTGGCGGAACAAATATCTGTCATAAAATATCAGCAGGATGTTCCCGGCTATTGAGACAGCAAGTGCTACCGTGACAATAGGGAGCCACCTGCTAAAATCTTCAGTCAAGAAAGGGTATCTTGTCCATATCCCCGTTGCTGCATCCTTGCTGTAATATGCGATAAACTGGCTATAATAGTTAAATAATATTATAAATACTGCACCCCAGAATATGGAAAATGCATAGCCTACAGTCCGACCGCCCCTGGTCTCATTAAAATATCTCTCGACCTTCTTCCCGGATTCTTCCATTTTGTTCCCGAGTTCTTTACCGGCTTTTTCGGCTCTCTCTCCAAACTCATCCATTTTCTGGTCTAATTTTTCTTCCCATTCATATTTTTTTTTTGACGGATCCGAGGGATCCTTTTCACTTTCTTCGGTAAAATAATCGGATACGCTGCTGCCAAATTCCTGGGTGGCCTTCCCGAAATCCCTGAACTTGCCTTTCACCTCTTCGTCTTTAAACCTGCCCCCAAAAGTCTTGGCAGAGTTTACTGCACTATCGCCAAATTCTTTTGCTTTCTTCTTTAACTCCGGGTCATTGAAGATCTCGCCCATGGCCTCCCCAAACTTTTTAAACATCTCTCCAAAATTTTCCGCCGGGCTTTTGCCCTTGTCCTTGCCAGGCATAATATACCTCCTGTTCAAATAACTTTAGTATAATGGCTTGATGGTAATCCTTAATATAAAAAATAAAACATATAAATTCTAGTATGATAATAGTCTTTAGTCAATCAATATGGGGGTTAAATTTGTCCCCGAACCCGGCTGCAGGAAAACAGGTTTGCACCATGCATAAAGAATGACCAGCAGAATAATCAATATGAATATCATTATTTCTCTTTGCCCTGTCCATAATAGGCATCTTTGCCGTGCTTTCTCAGATAGTGTTTGTCCAGCAGGCTCTTTTTTATATTACCCAGCGAAGAATCAAGGAGTGTGGATAAATATGCAATATGAGCCGTCTCTTCCAGGTAAACACTGGTATTAGCTGCATCCCCGGCATCATCTCCCCAGCTGAACGGGCCGTGGCATGCTACGATCGCTGCCTTCATGCTGTGGTAGTCTATATTCTTGAAGGTATCGACTATCAAGCTTCCGGTTTCGGCTTCATAATCATCTTTTATGCAACTGTCGCTTATAATACCGGTACAGGGGACCTCGCCATAAAAATAATCAGCATGGGTGGTGCCGAGGCAGGGTATGGGTATTTTAGCCTGGGCCCAGGCAGTGGCAAACCTGGAATGCGTGTGGGCGACCCCTCCAATATCTGGAAAGGCCCTATAAAGCTTAAGATGGGTCCTTGTATCAGACGACGGATTGAGCTTGCTGTCTATAATATTTCCATCCAGGCCGATAAGCACAATATCTGAAGGAGAGAGACTGCCATAATCTACTCCGCTCGGTTTTATGGCTACAGTGCCACTTTTCCTGTCTATCCCGGAAACATTGCCAAATGTTCCGATCACTAAATCATTCTCTACCAGCATCATATTAGCTTTATAGACTTCATCTTTTAACTTTTTTAACCTGCCGTCCATCATCTACAGGCTCCTCAGCTGTTCTTCTATTGAGTTTCCAAATTTTAAATATTTCTGGTATATATCCTCATAAGCCGCGGCATTATCTTTATCAGGAACATATGTCTTCAGGAATCCGCCGCTCATATTTTTCTGGGCATCTAAGACTGTGTCATAGTGCCCTGCTGCAACAGCAGCAAAAATAGCTGCCCCGAGGGCCACTGATTGGGAAGACTTTGCGACCTTTACGGGCATATTCATCACATCAGCCAGTATCTGCATCACCAGGGGTGATTTTTGCGGTATGCCCCCGATTGCCACTACTTCCTTTATTTCCACATTGCATTCCGTAAACCTGTCTATTATCGCCCTGGAGCCAAAAGCTGTTGCTTCTACCAGCGCCCTGAATATCCTGGGTGCAGTCGTCCCGAGGGTCAGGCCCATTACTGCCCCTTTCAATTCCTGGTCGGCATATGGGGTCCTCCTGCCGTTTAGCCAGTCCAGGGCTACGAGTCCCGTGTCCCGGGGATCGATCTTTGATGCTTCTTCGGACAGTTTATCCATCAGGCTATCCTCGATCCCGGCAGATAACTTCCCTGCTGTTTCAGGATCCACCAGCCTGGTAGAAGATAGCAGATTCCTGGTGGGCCAGAGAAGGACATCCCTGAACCAGGCATATACATCTCCAAAAGATGACTGCCCGGCTTCAAAACCGATAAGTCCCGGCACTATGGAACCATCGACCTGCCCGCAAATACCCTCTACGGTGCTTTCTCCAACTTTTTCCCTGGAAGACACCACCATATCACAGCAGGAAGTGCCTATGACTTTTACAAATGTCTTATCCTTTATCTGTGCCCCTACCGCACCCATATGCGGATCAAAAGCACCTACTGTAACTGCAATACCTTCATTTAAACCAAGTTTATCCGCCCATTCTGCTGAAAGGCCGCCTGCAGATATATCGGAAGTATAGGTCTTTTCATACAACCTTTCCCTGAGGCCTGAAAGCAGGGGGTCTATCCCGGACAGGAACTCTTCTGATGGAAGGCCGTCCCATGACTCGTGCCACATGGCCTTATGCCCCGCGGCACATCTGCTTCGCTTCATTTCTGATGGATCTATATTTGAAGTCAGGATAGCCGGTATCCAGTCTGCAAGCTCTACCCAGGAATATGCTGCTTCCCTGACTTTTTCATCCTCCCTTAAAACATGCAGTATCTTTGCCCAGAACCATTCTGAAGAGTATACGCCCCCTACATATTTTGTATAATCCGTGCCTCCCCATGACTTCGCAGCTTCATTTATCAACCCGGCTTCCTTCACTGCCGTATGGTCCTTCCACAGGACGAACATGGCATCCGGGTTTTCTGCATATTCTTCTTTTAGTGATAGGATGACTCCCTTCTTATCTACCGGAGCCAGTGTGGAGCCAGTAGTGTCGATGCCGATGCCTATGATCTTACCGGCAATATCCTGTTTGGCTTCCCTGATCGCTCCCAAAACTGATTCTTCCATCGACTGGGTATAATCCAGCGGGTGGTGCCTGAACTGGTTCTTTGCCGGATCCGAATATTTTCCCTCTCCCCATCTCCTGTAATTTGAGACACTTGTAGACACTTCCTCGCCGCTTTCAATATCTATGATTATAGAGCGTACCGAATCCGTACCAAAATCGAGCCCTATTGTATATTTACTGTCACCCATAATCATCCCCTCCAGACGATCGATTTAAATTTTTTATAATTATCAACCATTTTAATCTTAAAATAAATAGTTTTGTTTATTAAAGCTGCTGCCTTCCAGCTGCCTTCTTCTTTATGGCTTTAAAGATCTCCATGACTGCGATTATGCTACATGCTATAAGAAGCAAGATGATCCAGTTTGAAAACTTGACCGGCGAAGTCTCAAGCAGGTCACGCATAAAAGGCATATATAAAGAAATCATGTGAAGTCCCTGGGCCGCAATGATCCCGAAGATCAAAATATAATTCCTGTTTATGGGTATCTTAAATGCTGACTCCCTCTCTGACCTGCAATTAAAGACATGTAAGTTTTGCAGAAGCACCATGAGCAGCAGTAAGATATTCCTGGCTTCTGCTACTTCCCAGCCACTGCTCATAAGGTAAAACCATGCACCCAGGGTCACAGCCCCCATAAATAATCCGGAGACCAATGTCTGCTGTATCATAAGCCTGTTAAATATTCCCTCTCCAGGCTCCCTGGGATGCCTTTTCATAACATCCGGTTCACCCTTTTCAAAAGCAAGAGCAATGTCCTGGATACCGTTTGTCACTAGATTTAACCATAATAACTGGATAGCAAGCAGGGCAACCGGCAGCCCGGCAAGAAGCGCCCCTGTAAAAAGCAATACCTCGGCGGTCCCGGTCGAGATCAACAGATAGGTGACCTTTCTTATATTGTCATATGCAAATCTTCCCTCTTCAATGCCTGTAACAATTGAAGAGAGGCTATTATCAGTTACTATTATCGAAGCAGTATCCTTTGTAACATCAGTGCCGGAACCCATGGCCACCCCAATATTTGCCCTTTTTAGTGCAGGAGTGTCATTAATACCATCACCTGTAACAGCCACATTATTCCCTATTTCCTTTAAGACTTCTACAATGCTTAATTTTTGGAGAGGCGTGACCCTGGCAAAAACGCTTGAGGACCTGATTTTATTTATAAATCTTTCCCTGTCAGGTTTTAATCTATCCAAGTCATTGCCTGTGGCCACATCATCAACCGAAGTTGCAATTCCCAGCTCCCTGGCAATAAATAATGCAGTTTCCGGATTATCTCCCGTGACCATTAGCACCCTGACCCCGGCTTCCCCGGCCCTTTCAACTGCTTCCCTGGCTTCCGGCCTCAGCGGGTCCATAAAACCCACCAGCCCTAAAAAGGTAAGCCCCTGCATATCCTCCTTTTTATAATCATCAAAATTCTTATTCCCGGTGACCCTTCCGCCTGCAACTGCAAGGACCCTGTATCCTGATTCTGACAGCTGCCTACTTTCTCTCTCGATTTCTTTCCTGTCTATATTCCTTGTACCTTGAGTGGTATTGATCTTGCTGCACATCGGGACAATGACCTCCGGCGCTCCCTTGGCAGCTATCATGATGGACTTCTTTTCTTTATACAGTTTTGCTGAAAACTTGTATTCAGACTCAAATGGGATCTCACCTACAATGGGGTAAGCTTTCCGGACCTCTTCCGGGTCCAACCCTATTTTATAGCTAAAGGAAAGCAGTGCTATCTCTACAGGGTTTCCCCTGCAGTTCCAGCTGTCGCCTTTATGTTCCAACCTTGCTTCATTATCAATGATGCCAGCCCTTGCAAGCCTGGCTATCTGGTCCCTTTCCCGGTCATTCAGGATATTTTTTTCTTCCGGAAGTATGTCCCCCTTATTATTATAGCCTTCACCTGTTACCTTAAATCTTCTGCCTGGTTCAGTAATTATTATTTTTGCGGTCTGTTTGTTCAGGGTAAGTGTCCCTGTTTTATCACTTGCGATGACCGTACAGCTTCCGAGGCTTTCAACAGCGGCCAGTTTCCTGACGATCACATTACGTTTTGCCATCCTATTGGTACTGATTGACAGCGCAACAGTGACCGCTACGGGAAGGCCCTCCGGGATCGCAGAGACTGCAAGGGCTATAGACAGCAGGAAAACGTCCAGGTATGCAAAACCCCTGAGTACTGCAATGACTGCCAGCAGTGCTGCAGTACCAATAACCACATATCCGATCTGCTTCGCAAATCTGTCTATTCGCACAAGCAGTGGCGGCTTTACCTCCCTGGCAGCATAAACAGACTGGGCTATCTTTCCTATCTCAGTGGCCAGGCCCGTTTTGGCCACCACCCCGGTCCCCCGGCCGGTTGATACCCTGGTCCCTGCAAAAGCAAGGTTTGAACAGTCATTGATTATTGTATCCTCATCCAGCTTTGCAATATTTTTATCAGCTGGATTGGATTCACCGGTTAAAATCGATTCATCTATTGTAAGGTTTTTAGTTTTTATGAGCCTCAGGTCAGCAGGTACGATAAATCCTGGCTCGAGCAGTACGATATCCCCGGGGACCAGTTCTTCAGCATCGACTTTTATTTTCTGCCCATTCCTTAAGACTTCGCTGAAGACCTTAATATAATCCTGAAGCGTCCTGGCACTCTTTTCTGCCTTCCATTCCTGGAAAGTGCCGAGTACCGAATTCAGCAGGATTATGAAAAAAATGAATATGGAATCTTTTATTTCCCCCACTGCCCCGGAAATGATTCCAGCGATTATCAGTATATAAATAAGGGGGCTTTTAAATTGAGATAATATTACCGACCAGATGCTCCGGGCTTTTTTACCGGGAAGTTTGTTCTTGCCGTATTCTTCCTGCCTTTTTTCAACTTCGGCGCCATCAAGGCCGCCACTGCCGGACCCCAGCTCCTCCAGGGATTCTTTTATGGTTTTGGCATGGCATTCCAGGATCTTTGTTTTTTTATCTGGATCTTTTTTTTTCAAATATTTTAACTTTAATATCCCGGGAAATAATCTTTAATGATCATGTCTTCTTTAACATTTAAGCCTAGAAGAACGTTCCTGATTATTTCAACCATTTTGACAGGTCCAGAAATATAAAAATACCTTTCCGTGACATCAGGAACATTTTTATTTATGACATTTGCATCTATGAAAACGGGTTCAATGATATAGTGGATCTTTAAAGCCTTATTTTTCTGTGCTATTGATTCAAGTTCCTCTTTAAAAACGATTTCCTTGTCTTTGTTTCCGTATAATAATACAGTATCACAGAGCTCATTATTATGGTCCGCATCCAGGAGGATCGACCGGAATGGGGTAATACCGATACCCCCTGCAATAAAAACATATTTTTTCTTGAAGTCGCTGATTATAAATTTTCCCTCTGGCAGTCTGGCTTCAATAGATGCTCCCACAGTTAATCCAAAAAGGGCTTTTTTGAATGAACTGCCCCCGGAAAGATCAAATTTGGTCGTGAGCCTTATATCTTTTTCATATGGTGCGGAGGATATTGTAAAATGCCTGAGTATTCCGCGCTCATCTGCATCTTCATGGGGGATCTTATAGAATATAAACTGTCCCGGTTTCCATTTGATATCTTTATCAGCTTTAAAGATAAAAGAATAGACATCTCCGGCTTCCTTTATTTTCTCTGATAAAATAACTTTCATAATAGAATTTAGCTATTTTTAATCTTATTTATATATTATTCCAAAAGCACACGGTTAACAAGAGAAAGATAAGCATTAGAAATATAAGGTCATGATCTGGTCGGCAGAGTCGTTTTGCTCATCCATCAACCAGATATTATTGTGACCTGGCTTTTCTATATATAATCATAATGATATAGGTAAGCAGGAATATAAATGAAAGTCCAAAATATATGAACATTGCTATATTTCCATATCTGGAGTAAAAAGTCTTACGGGAATTTAAGAATATAGTCTCATATAAGACTTCCCTGCTGTCCAGCTCTGCCAGTGAGACTATCCCGCCTACAGGGTCTATGATCGCTGATACTCCCCTATTACTGCTGTGGACGACATAAACCCCGCTCTCAATTGCCCTTACCCTTGAAAAAATAACATGCTGCCAGGAAGCCAGGCTGTCCCTGAAACCAGCATCATCGGTAAAGACAAATATCGCTTCTGCCCCATTATTCCTAAAGGTCCTTGAAATCAAAGGCAGTACAGATTCAAAACATATATTTATTCCTAATCTGCCCTTTAAAGGATATTCGATCATTGCAAATTCTTTTGCCGGGGTTATATTTGTCCTGGCTGTATGTAAAAAACTAAAGATCCCTAAAACATCCGGATACGGCATATATTCTGCGCAGGGCAGTGGATGGATCTTATTATATCTCCCGGTGATCCCTAAATCCGGAGAATAAAGGACGACCGAATTATAATAGTTTTCTTCATCATCCCACAGGATATGGCCCGTGATCAGATAAAGGTCTTGTTTTTTCAAGGTTTTTTTGGCCCATTCACCGAAAGTCTTATTCCGCTCCAGGCTTCCCCATAAAACACTTTCAGGAAATACCACGAGTTCGGTATCTTCCCTAAAATAATTTTTACTATCATAAGGATCCGGTATTATTACACCGCTATCTTCCTGGAATTTATTATCATAATAAATATTAGGCTGGACCATTGCAATATTTATCCCTGTATCTTCTTTTTCAACAGCATTATTTCTGTATGAGTTTATATTTATAAATCCAGAAACTACAATTATTACTACGAGGCAGACTGCAGGCAGCAGGTATTTTAAACCTTTAAAATTTATTTTCCTATTTTTTATAAAATTAATAACTGTCTCCGCAAGAACAGTATTAATTAGGACCAATATAAGTGATACTCCGTATACACCTGCTATTTTTGCCATTTGCATGACTGCAAGATAATCATGCTGCGAATAGGCGATCATTCCCCAGGGGAATGCCAGGAAGGTCCTGTTCTTATAAAACTCTACTGCCAGCCATGCTGCTGAGATCAGGATAAACCTTAAAGCCGGCCACTTGATCTTTGAATAAATAAAATATAGGACTATTCCAAATATTATAATATAAGATACTAAAATGCCTAAAATAGGCAGCCAGAAGAGAAAACTGTACTCTAGAAACCAGTAAGTGGCTCCGGCAAAATATATCAGTCCCAGTATGAAGCTAAAAAAGACAGTTTGTCTTAGATCTGAATAATATGCAGCAATAAAATACGGGACCAGGCAAAACCAGGCCAAAAAGCCCGGACCATAGAAACTTGATGCCAGCAGGACTCCGGACAGTAATACTAATAGAAATTTTATGCGAAATCTCATATCAGCTTTTCATGGTTTAAATATTTTCTGTATATGTAAATAATAAAACGTATATGCTGTATATTGCAATGATTGTTTTATTGCAGGCTTGGTCATGAGGGTCCCCCAAAATCGATCATCTTTGCCCCAAGTTTTATATGTATGCTGTATAGGGGGTCTTATTCATTTTTTTATTTTCCTTTTTTGGCTCCATTTTCTTTTCTTTTAAGTCCCTTAAAAATATTATCAATAAAAAAGGACAGGATAATATTTATCCCTAAATACTATCCTGTCCTTTTACTT
>SDBS01006494.1_pt1 | contig 11366 bp, 8 predicted proteins | sample 2277091 | NCBI WGS metagenome assembly SDBS01 (sample SAMN10404972, study PRJNA504765) | marine sediment metagenome | isolation source: marine sediment core GS10_PC15, 163 cmbsf | place: Arctic Ocean: Southern Knipovich Ridge | collected 2010 | reverse complement strand
CCGTCAGGTATTCATGCTGAGAATGTATTGGAACTTATTCGCTTCAACAAGCACTTTGTTGTGGAAAAGCCATTGGCGCTGAGGCTTGATCATATTGACAGAATAGTTGAAGAATGCGATGCAAATGGAATCAAAATATTTGTGGTTCAGCAGAATCGTTTCAATCCTCCTATCCAAAAGCTCAAGGAGGCGCTGATAAAAGGCCGATTCGGAAAACTCGTCCTGGGAACGATAAGGGTTAGATGGTGCAGACAGCAGGCATATTATGACCAAAAATCATGGCGAGGAACATGGGTATATGATGGGGGAGTTTTTACTAATCAGGCTAGCCACCATATAGACATGTTAATCTGGTTAATGGGTGAGGTTGTAACTGTGATGGCAAAAACAGCTACAAGACTTGTCAATATAGAGGCGGAAGACACCGGCGTTGCAATTTTGAGATTTAAAAACGGTGCGTTGGGCATACTTGAGGCGACAACCGCCACGAGACCCAAAGACCTGGAAGGCTCCATAAGCATACTTGGCGAGAAAGGTTCAGTTGAAATTGGCGGTTTTTTTATGAACGAGCTTAAAATATGGAATTTTGAGGAAACCGATGACATGGATGCTGAAGTATGGGATAAGTTCTCAAAGGTTCCGAACCAACCTGCATGGAATCATTCTCAGTTTTTTAAAGATGTGCTGGATAGCTTGATAAATGGGAAAAGAGGATTAATTGATGGCCTTGAGGGGAGGAAATCTATTGAGTTGATAAACGCAATATATGAATCAGCAGAAACAAGCAGAGAAGTGGCATTGCGATTCACGCCTAAAAAATGCAAACTTGGAATGGCCAATGATAAGTAAAACAGCAATTATTCATCCGGGTGTAAAATTGGGGGAAAACTGTGTAATAGAGGATTTTGTGATTATCGGGGCACCTCCAAAAGGATCTGTTCCGGGAGAGCTTGAAACCGTTATCGGCGATAATGCCATAATAAGATCGCATACGGTTATATATGCTGGCAACAGAATTGGTAATAATTTTCAAACAGGCAATAAGGCTAATATTAGAGAGCTAAATGAAATAGGCGATGATGTTAGTATTGGGACATTATCGGTTATTGAACACCATGTAAAGATCGGGCATGGTGTAAGGATTCATTCACAGGTCTTTATCCCCGAATACTGTGTTCTCGAAGAGGAGTGCTGGATAGGCCCGAATGTGGTGCTGACAAACGCAAAATATCCTAAATCACCAACGGCAAAAGCGGAATTAAAAGGTGTTTATATTATGAAGAATGCAAAGATTGGGGCTAATGTAACGGTGCTGCCCGGAGTTACGATAGAAGAAAATGCGCTTGTTGGCGCAGGATCTGTGGTTATCAAAAATATTTATAGGGATACTGTCGCAGCAGGAAATCCTGCAAAGATTATCAAAGACATCACAAATATAAAAGCTTACAGGTTGTGATGATATAAATGCGAATTACATACATACATCAATATTTTTCGACACTGGATTCTGCTGGTGGAGTACGTTCTTATATCTTTTCGAAATATCTCGTTTCTAAAGGACATAAAGTTACGGTTATAACCTCGGACAATTTCTTGCCTGAGAAATACAAGAGGATGAAAAAGTTTGAGGTAGATGGAATCAATGTCATAACTGTAAAAACCAGGTACACTACCAGACTCAATTTTGTGCAGAGGGTATTGGCATTTATAAAGTTCATGATTTTATCCAGTTACCTATCCCTAAAAACTTCACCAGATCTTGTCTTTGCTACAAGCACCCCTTTGACAGTGGCTTTCCCTGGATTGGTTGTTAAATTTATAAAAAGAGTGCCATTTGTTTTCGAGTCCAGGGATCTATGGCCTGATGTGCCGATTGAACTCGGAATAATAAAAAACAAACCACTGATTTTCCTGTTGAAGTTATTTGAAAAGATTACATATCGTTTTGCAGATAAAATAGTATGCATTAGCGAGGGTATAAGGGAGAAAATTCCTGCTCCTGACTGGAAGAAGATATACGTTCCTATTGGTTGCGATCTCGACCTATTCAACGGTGCCAAGGATACCAGATGGAAACAAGATGCCGGTATTGCAGGTAGCACTCTATTTATGTTCACAGGTGCTATAGGAGTCGCAAATTGTCCGGAATACTTGATGGAGGCTGCAAAGATATTAAAGAAAAAAAAGGGAAATGATATTTCTATAGCTCTTATTGGCAAAGGAAGCGCTAAGGAAGAAGTGCTGAAAATAAAAGATGAGTATCACCTTAATAATGTCTTCATATTTGATCCTGTACCCAAAAGAAGACTGCCTGAGATCTTAGCTTCAGCCGATGGTGGAATAATTCTCCATGGATTGAGCCCTACATACAGAGAAACAGCTTCACCCAACAAATTTTATGATTATATAGCTGCCAGTTTGCCTATAATTTTCAACTTTCAAGGACCTTTAAAAGATTTGATCTTGGAGGCAAGAGCAGGGTACTATGTTGACTACCAATCGCCTGAACAATTGAGTGATGCGCTGTTGCATGTCTCGCGCAATAAATCAGAAGCTTCGGAGTTTGGCAAAAATGCACGTCTCTTGGCTGAGGAAAAATTTGATCTAAAAAAAATAGTTGTTCAATTCGAAGATGTTTTGGTTGAAAGCCATGAAATAAAGCAAATGCAGAGGCATTGTTGAGTTGAATGCTTAAATCATATCCGAATTATACTAAGCGCCTCTTTGATCTGGTGGTTGCTGCTCCCTTGCTGATTCTTCTTTCGCCGGTCCTTGTCCTGATCGGCTTTTTTGTGCGGATGAGAATCGAATCGCCCGTGCTTTTCCGGCAGGTGCGGCCGGGGCTGCATGGCAGGCCTTTTGCCATTTATAAGTTTCGGACTATGACGGATGAACGGGATGAGGACGGGAATCTGCTGCCGGACGGGGAGCGGTTGACCCGAATAGGGCACTTTTTGAGGAAGACCAGCATGGATGAACTACCGGAATTGTTTAACGTGCTAAAAGGTGATATGAGTCTTGTGGGTCCCAGACCCTTGCTGATGCAATACCTGGATCGCTATACTCCAGAGCAGGCTCGCAGGCATGAGGTGAAACCCGGCATAACCGGATGGGCACAAGTGAATGGCCGCAATGCAATCACCTGGGAGCAAAAGTTCGAATATGACGTTTGGTATGTAGACAATCAGTCGCTTCGGCTTGACATGAAAGTCCTCGCCCTGACCATATGGAAAATTCTAAAACGCGAAGGAATCAGCCAGCCAGGGCATGCTACAATGGAAGAATTCAAAGGGATTACGCAAATTACACAAACTTCAAGGATTAATAATCGTGAATAAAAATCTAAAAAAAATTGCAGTTTTTGGTGCTGGTGGATTTGGACTCGAAGTTGCCATGCTTATCGAGCAGATCAATGAAAAGTCTTATGAGTGGGAGCTTATTGGTTTTTTTGATGATGGAGTTGATGTGGGAGAAATTCTTAATGGCTATCCTGTTTTGGGGGGAACAAAAGAGTTAAATCGGTGGGATAGAGAATTGTTTTTAGTCTTTGCCTTGGGGCTACCTGAAATAAAAAAGTCCGTTTTTGAAAGAATTCAAAACAAAAACATATACTATCCTGTGTTGATTCATCCCAACGTTGTTATTGGAAAAAGTGAATATGTAGCCATCGGTGAGGGCTGTATCATTACTGCAGGAAATATCATAACTACCAGTATATCTATTGGAAAACATGTAATCTTGAATCTGTCTTGCACAGTGGGACATGAAACCGAAATTGGGGATTTTTCGTCATTTATGCCGACCTGCAATATTTCCGGGGAAGTTAAAATTGGCGAGGCTACTTTCTGGGGGACCGGGGCAAAAGTTATTAATAGAATTAAAGTGGGAAATAATGTGATTATTGGAGCAGGTTCTGTGGTGACAAAGGATATTCCTGATAATGTTACAGCAGTCGGTGTCCCAGCCAAAGTGATTAAAAAAAGATAGCTTTAGAAGATATGCAAAGACAATATTTATAAAATTTACATCGCGGATTTAAGAAATAATCCATTACCCATTTCAGCCCAAGGCTGTTTTGGGTAAATTAAATTATGTATAGGTGTTTAAATCAATTCAAATTTCGAAAATCTACATTCTAAATCAAAACGCATCTTTCTTTCTCCACCGCATATAGGCAATGAAGAATTAAAATTTGTTCATGATGCATTTGAAAGCAACTATATTGCACCTTTAGGACCGCAAGTGGATGCCTTTGAGCGGGAGTTTTCCGAATATGTTGGGATAAAACATTGTGTGGCTCTTTCAAGTGGCACGGCAGCCATGCATCTCGCTTTACGGCTTTTGGGGGTTGGACCGGGTGATGAAGTGATTGCATCATCCATGACATTTATCGGGAGCGTTAGTCCCGTGACTTTTCTCGGCGGTGTACCGGTTTTTATTGATTCGGATCGAATATCCTGGAATATGGACCCTGATTTGCTGGCAAATGAGTTGGAGGCATGCAAAAAACGGGAGAAACTTCCCAGTGCTGTTATTCCAACAGACATTTATGGTCAATGCGCCGACTATGATCAAATTCAGGAGATTTGCGACAGTTATAATATCCCGATCATTATTGATGCGGCAGAATCATTAGGGGCAGAATATAAAGATCGTAGCGCCGGCTCTGCTGGTCGTGCATCCATCTTTTCATTTAACGGCAATAAAATTATTACAACTTCCGGTGGCGGAATGCTGGCTTCTGAAGATAATGAACTTATTGATTATGCCCGCAAGCTATCACAACAGGCGAGAGAAGATTTTCCACATTATGAGCATACTGAAATCGGGTATAACTATCGCATGAGCAACATCCTGGCGGCCATTGGGCGGGGACAACTTCGGGTGTTGGATGAACGGGTTAAAAGAAAACGGGAGATTTTTGATTATTACCGGAATGTACTGGGGGATGTTGCCGGAATTGAGTTTATGCCTGAAGCGCCCTATGGGAAATGCAGTCGGTGGCTTACGGTGATCTTGATTACACCTGAAGAGTTCGGGGCGGATCGGGAGGAAGTTCGAATAGCTTTGGAAGGTGAAAATATTGAGTCAAGGCCGGTATGGAAACCGATGCATATGCAGCCAGTCTTTGATTGTGAATCAGCCACCCCGGAGAAATACGCTTCGCATTTCACAGGGCAGGCAGACGAACACAGGCCAACACCCCGGAGGAATATGCTACGCATTCCACCCCAGTACGATAGTACCTACCTACGGGGCAGCCAGGGCAGGCAGACTTTTTCCTCGCGGACATCGCGAGGAAAAAATAGTCGCCGTTTCGAGGAAAAATTACCAAAGAAAAGAATTAAAGCAAGGGTAATTGGGGGTGAAGTGGCGGAGGATTTGTTTGACCGAGGGTTATGTTTGCCGTCTGGAACTGCCATGACTGAGGAAGATCTGGATCGGGTTATCGAGACAATATTGAAGTGCCGAAAATAGCAATTAGCAATAAGAAAAATAGCCACCCCGGAGAAATACGCTTCACATTTCAGTGGGCAGGCAGACCCACACGGACGGACACAGACATTTGAGCCGAGCGACTTGCTCGGATCAAAGGGTTATCGTTTGTGCCTGAGATAAAGAAACCATGCTTAAAATATAGGCGTGGCACCCCTACTTTTTACCCATTTCATCCCAAGGATGTTTTGGGTAAATTTTTCAAGAGAGCTGGATCGTGAAGGAGTTTAAATTATAAACATATACAGCGTGTTGAGTGGATTTAAATTGACTAAAGCTGCGTGCTTGCCGCCTTGTATCTCTTAAGTGGACATTCAATTTGGCAGCGCTAAACCGCGGATTTACGGGGGTGGGATGCGATTATGCGTTACAATTTAATAAGTAGAACTACTTATATGAAAATACGTAGTTTTACGAATTGACTTTGTTGATCATTTTATTTTAAAATATGCAATACACTAAAATCAATTATAAAATTCCAAGCATTGAATAATGATATTTAGACCACATAAAAACTTTTTTGTTATTCTGGGAGCTGACGTGTTGCTTCTGGCGGGTTCCTTTTACGCTGCCTACCTAGTACGTTTTGACTTTAATATCCCGCGTCCGTTTTGGATTTTGCTCAATCAGATGCTGCCTTTTGTCTTGATAACAAAAATTATCAGTTTTTATTTTTTTGACCTTTATCGCGGGATGTGGCGCTATACAAGCATTACTGATCTTGTTAATATCATCAAGGCATCCAGCTTAAGCACTCTCATTATTACTAGTTTCATTCTTTTCAGTACCAGATTCGTAGGGTTTTCCCGTTCGGTTTTTATAATTGATTGGTGCTTCACGATTCTATTTATCTCCGGATATCGCATGCTTATACGCATTTATTTTGAGCATTTCGGTGAAGATAAGCCCGGGTTGATTTCCATAAGGAAAGCTTTGAATATCTTTAATAGAAAACGGGCCGGCAACAAAAGGCTCCTTATTATCGGCGCAGGTAATTGTGGCGAGAAGATCTACAGGGAAATACGTGACAATGCCCGGCTTAAGTACAATGTAGTGGGGTTCCTTGATGACGATTCCGCTAAAGTGGGAAAGAAGATTCATGGAATTCCGGTGTTGAGCTCTATTGGAGATATTAAGAACGTTATAAAAAAAGTAGAGGCTGATGAGGCTCTTATTGCTATTCCGTCGGTTAATTCCGGCCAGATGCGAACTGTTGTTGCAAATTGCAAGGAGAGCGGTATTAGGTTCAAGACTGTACCGGGCATGGGCGAACTCATAAACGGCAAGGTAACAATAAATGCCATTCGAGAAGTGGCTTACCGGGATCTGCTGGGCCGTGAAGTGATTAATCTGGATGAAAAACGGATCGGGGGATACATTCAGGGACAGTGCGTGCTGGTAACCGGGGCCGGCGGTTCCATCGGTTCCGAACTTTGCAGGCAGATATCCCGTTTTCGGCCAAGGGACATCATACTGTATGAAAGGGCTGAAAGCCCACTTTTCGAAATCGAGCTGGAACTCAAAAGGAATTTCCCTTATATCAAAATCTTTGCTGTGCTTGGAGACATACGGGATCGGGCTCAGCTTTCCCATGCCTTTTCGAATTCTCGTCCCCAGGTGGTCTTTCACGCCGCCGCTTACAAGCATGTACCCATCATGGAGCTGCAACCCTGGAAGGCTGTTAAGAACAACATCCTGGGCACCCGCAATATGATCGACATTTCAAGCCGGTATTCAGTCGAGCGCTTTGTTTTCGTCTCCACCGACAAGGCGGTTCGACCGGTCAACATCATGGGCGCTACCAAACGGGTGTCGGAGATCCTTGTCCAGGGGCAGAACGGCCCCGGCCTTTCGAGCACTCATTTCGTGATCGTCCGGTTCGGCAATGTGGTGGGAAGCGTAGGCAGTGTGGTTCCGCTTTTTAAAAAACAGATTGAAAGAGGCGGTCCGGTCACAGTCACAGATCCTGAGATGACGCGATACTTCATGACTATTCCAGAGTCCTGCCAGCTTATCCTTCAGGCTGGAGCCATGGGTGAGGGTGGCGAAATTTTTATTCTTAATATGGGCACGCCTGTTAAAATTGACGATATGGCCCGGGATCTTATCCGTCTTTCCGGATTTGAGCCTGATGTGGACATAAAGATTGAGTACGTCGGCCTCAGGCCCGGGGAAAAACTATATGAGGAGCTTATAATCGAGGGCGAGGGTATTGTTCCTACCAGCCACGAGAAGATTATGGCGCTTAAAGGAAAACCATACGATCAAAAATTCCTCAACGACAAGATTGATGAACTACGTAGTTTAGCCTACCAACAGGATGCTGAGAAGATCAAGGAGAAACTGCAAGAGATTGTGCCGGAGTATACCATATCAGATGATGAAGCGGTTGTATGAAGTGATTGTAAGTTGAATTTGAGAATACAGGTTCCTCATGTCTATATTTCACTGCAAAGATCGCAAGGCAACGTAGAATTTATTATTGGTGAACTCAGGATGGCATTAATTCAGATGAATCTAACACTGCTAAGAAAGTATTTTCTTGCCATTTCTTATACGGTTTTTATGCTCGGATTTTTTATTTTTCCATCAAGTAGATTCCATAGTAATTTTTTTTATGTGGCCATAGCGTTTCCTTTCCTTATCCTCATATTCATGAAAAAGATAAACCCCAGAGTGTTTTTTTCGAGCCGAATATTTCTACTCAGCACAATATTTCTTGTCTATATGTTTTTTACGCTGTTTTGGGCGAACAATTATGAAATGTCAGATTTCTTTAAATACGGACGTCGGGTGTTCTACATACTGATTTTTATTGCTATTACGATATACTTGTTTCAGACGTATCCTAATTTATTTCAAAAGCTGCTCATGCTTTTATGCTGGACGGCTGCAATTATTGCCCTGGGTTATTTCTGGGTCTACTACAGACGAGATATATTTTGGGTGATGAGGTTGCATGGTTATGGCCAGCTTAATAATCCAATATTGGCATCATCAACATACGGATTTATCATTATCGCAAGTGTTCACCTTCTCTTTCAGCAGCATGATATAAAAATGAAATTTTTCTATATGGGTACATCGCTGGTATTTTTTTTATATATGCTTCTCACTAAGAGTCGTGGACCTTTGCTTGCCCTGTTTGTCACCATGATTGCATGGCTGATAATTGTTTGGATGGTGCCCAGACAAAATATAAATATCCGCCAAAACATAAAAAACATAAAATGGGTCATTTTACTACTTATCGCTGCTACCGGCTTAGTCTGGCTGATGAACCCAGAATTCATCAAATCGTTTTTCAGCAGCGGATTTTCCTATCGGTTTGAGATCTGGCAAAAAATATTGGCGCAAATCGCGGAATCGCCGTGGTTTGGACATGGCCTAAATGCAAATGCCCAGACCATTATGTCGGACAGAAAAATGATGATCCACCCACATAGTATCTATCTTTCTACAACTTTTTATGGAGGAATAGTAGGGTTATTGCTGCTGGTCGCAATGCTAGGTTTTGCGGTGTGGACCGGATTTGTGCAGGTTCGGAGGTCCCAAAAGTTTCTGGTCATCTGCCTGCTTCTGTTTGGGGCCCTTTGTACGGTGACGGATGGAAACACGCTCATCAATCATCCGAGACCGTTCTGGATTTTTTTCTGGTTCCCAATTGCCGTAGCTGCAGCATCTGAATTGCCGGAAAATCCTTTGAGTGATAAAAAATCGGGGGCAACTCAAGGTGCTTAATGATGTTTAGCCTCATGGAAAACTCGTCCCGCCAAATCCGCCTTTAAAAAAGTGCTATCCAAATCCGGTCCATTTTTATTGGAAGAATCGGATTAATTTCATCCGGTTAATTCATTACAGCGATATATTCTTTGGCCATGGCCGAGGTCATTTTTTCCTTTGTAAATTCGCTCGCAACTCGATTTCTTAGAGCTTTGCCCAATTTATTTCGTTTTTCATGGGACATAACACGCAGTCGCTCCATCGCCAAAGTCAATTCTTTTAAGGAAGATGGAGTAACCAACAATTCCGAATAACGATGATTCAGAATTTCCGGCACACCGCCAACACGGGATGCAATAACGGGAATACCTGTTGCCATAGCTTCCACCAGGGCGAGACCAAAACCTTCTGAAATGGAGGGAAGGACAAAAACGTCATAAGCATGCAATACTTCAGGAATATCCATTCTGAACCCCAAAAAGACAACACGCTTATGGATATTAAGCTCCATTGCGAGACTCCGCAACTCTGTCTCCAATGGTCCCTCACCTGCAAGAACAAGCCAGGAATCGGGATATTTCCGGCAAACCCTTGCGAAGGCCTGGAACAAAACTGCTTGTCCTTTTACTTTTTTTAGTCTACCGACGGTTCCAAACACAAAGGCATCTTTTATCGCAAGGCCGAGGTGGGTTCGTGCCTCCTGCCGGGTAGAGATGGAATCGCTGAACTTATCGGTGTCTATGCCATTGTAGACAGTTGCTACCTTATCGGGAGAAAGATTCCAGTTGGTTTTTAGTATGTCATCTCGAACAGCGTTAGAAACCGAAATGATGCGCGAAATTCTTTTAAAAAGTACATAATTAGTAATTTTGCGACTTAGTGTTCGTGTACGATTTCGTCCATGGACGGTTGTCAAAACCTTAACTTTTCTGCTCGCTAACCAAGACGCCAGGGTGCCGTAAACGGTGGGTTTATGGCGCTGGCAGTGAACAATATCAACGTCATGTTTTTTTATAATTTCGGCAATTTTAAATACCACAGAGGGTCGAAAGCGTTTCAACATCTTCTTGGGAATTCCCAGGTTAATAACTGGGTAGCCCCATTTTTCGAGTGAACTTTGCTTCCTATCACCGCTTAAGAAACAGATCATTTGGGGAAATACTTGTTCGTCAAGTCCTGTAACCAGATTTTCGAATAAAGAAAGAGGTCTAATTTTATTGTACGGAAAAGGACTAATTTTGTTGTACGATAATAGATGAAGAATTTTTACCTGAGAAACCGATTTGCCACTTCTTTTCTGATGCATGTTTACCCTCAATCAGAACCATGATATTAATAGGTTGCTTTATCCATATCTTATTTTTAAATAATAGTGTAACCCCAGTCATTAGCTGCCGTTTTAAGAGCCCAAAATCCCTTACGCTTGCTTCTTTTCTTGGAACCGTTTTCCAAGTGTTTCGCTTGATCTTAGCTGTTTTTCTTTTGATCCAGAACCATTGTAAGCGGTCTCTCGAATTAGGTCTGTTTTTACCTCTTAAGTCTATTCTTGCATTTGTAAGATAGAAAGTGAGTGTTGTCAAATTTTTTGTGGAAAAGTATGATGTCTGGCAGCGAAGGCGTCTTTCCATGAAGCCGGGTCTTACCTGCATCTGGCAAACTTGCCCAAAACGGAATGAAGTGAGCTTTGAAGAGTGGATGAACATGGATCTTTCGTATATCGACAACTGGTCCCTGGGGCTTTATTTTAAGATATTGTTCAAGACAGTGTTTGTGGTGCTTTTGGGGGCAGGCCCCAGTACCATCTTCCAGAGCTACGGGGTAAACGGGGCACCGCGTTGCGGCATCTTCGACAGGCGCCGATTGACGCAGATTAAATATCTCACGCCCCGGTACCATCTGCCGGCCTGTCCCGATATTTCAACGGGGAGCTACGGGGCAGGCGCAGATTGCACAGATTATGCAGAAATTAGGCACCCCAGTACCATCTTCCGGCACCGTCCCGGTCGTTCCACGGGGAGCTACCACAGTGAAATGCGCCCCAGTACGATTTTCCGAACTTACCCCGGTTAAATACGCTTCGCTCCTCACTGCGTGAATTTAACAGGGCAGGCGGGATAAACTTCGCTCCTCATTGGCATGCCCCAGTT
>SDBS01006493.1_pt1 | contig 11367 bp, 7 predicted proteins | sample 2277091 | NCBI WGS metagenome assembly SDBS01 (sample SAMN10404972, study PRJNA504765) | marine sediment metagenome | isolation source: marine sediment core GS10_PC15, 163 cmbsf | place: Arctic Ocean: Southern Knipovich Ridge | collected 2010 | reverse complement strand
TATGCGCTTAAAAGTGCCTGGTAAGCCTTGACTAATTTCATTTGTATCCTGGTATTGGCCGCCCTTTGTTCTTCTCTGGCCTTGGCGAGCTCGTAAGCTGCCCGGAGCTTACCTGCCTGATTTTTGTCTGAGATTGGCAGGGGAATAGAAATGCCAAATATTACTGCATTATCATCTGTTTCATTGAATCTCCGCATACCGCCGCTAAGGGTAATATCTGAAATTGCCTTGGCTTTTTCCAGCTCCAAAGACGCTTTGTTTTTATCAATTTCCAGAGACCACCGTGCAATATCCGGATTCTGCGCAATCAAATCAGTCAGCTCATCGATAGACGGTATTGGTGACAAGGAATCAAGCTGGCCTGCAACACTTTCAAACTTTGGTTCTTTGCCTGTCCATGTAGCTGCCAGTTGTTTACGAGTGAACTCAAGATTCTGCACAGCCTGTTGATGCTGGATCTTAATATTCGAATGGGCTACTGTGGCTTTGGTTTTTTCCAATGGCGAATCTTTGCCGGCGTCAACTCTTTTGCCAACGGTGTCCACCAATTCTTCAGAGAGTTGCAGCAGTTCTTCATTTAATTTAAGCCTTTGCTGTGCAGCGAGCACATCGGTAAAAGCCTTGGTAGCTTCAGTAAACACATCCAGCCGTTTGGCCTCGTAATCCCATCCTGCCAGCTCTTTTTCCAGTGAAGCCAATTTTGTTCGCTTACTGCGTTTATCCCCCATCTCTATCAACTGACTCAGTCGTATCGTTGTTTCCACGGCATCAAAATCACTACGCTCACCTGCGCCACCGAATTCTTCAACTGCAATCCCAAGAGCGGGATTTGGCCAAAGGCTTGCCTGCAATTGCCTCGCTTCTGAAGCACGAACATCCCAGGAAAAAGCCTTCAGCTCAGGATTGTGCATTAATGTCAGAGCCAGAGCTTCTCGCAAAGTGATAACGCCGGTTGGCTCAGCAATTTCAGGAATATCTGCAGTTTCCATAGGCTTGGCGGGAGATTGGAAAGTGCTGAATTCTTTTCCCAACGACCGGCGTTCGGGCAGTACAGCTTCGTTACTGTGCTCGGTACAGCCTGGAACACCAAGAGCAAACATCATAACTAACAGTAAAAAATATCTAATCCACATCACAGTAATCCTAAAATATTTAACTTCCAGATTCAGATTCTTATTAAGAGCTCCAATTGACAGAGTATCAGAATAATGCAACTATCCGGCCATTTACAGTAATTGTTTTGTAAATGTTAAAGAAAAAGAAATGTCTTTTGAGCGGATCACACCAACAGAATCACTGTGCGCAGAGGGGTAAAGTAAGAAGTGGCAACGAATGTACTTGACGCAGAATTATATGCAGAAGAATCAGGCTTGTAGTTACTTATAATTATGTTTGTCGCAGGGACCGGAAATGTGGGATTCAACTCTTTAGGTTTATGGAAAATCTTCGCTAAGCTAATGTAAATCGGGATATCTACGCAAGGTTCACAATGTTTATGTTTGGCTTTTTCATGATTAGCGTTGTAGGAAAGCTGATTTTCCTCCGGAGCATGGGAATGGACCGGGTCGTTACACCGTTCGTGAAAAGCAGATTCAATCTCAGTATGACCGTCCGCACCAAAACACAGCACGGTTCCATGTGCTGAATTGCCGGCTATCAAAAAGCAAATAAGCACAACAATACATTTTTTATATATCTGTTTCCCGGCTAACTTCATTGTCATTTCGTCATTTTACCACGTCCAAACCCTAAATGCAAGGTTTATGTGCTGGTTTGCATAAAAAAAGCTCACTCAATTTACGTTGCACACTTATAAAAGTTCACTTTATTCGTGCCTGAATAGTGTAGAATAAAGAAAACAAAACCTGAGGATATCAATAACAAATCAAGGAGCTAAAGTCTAATGGGACAACACATAAAGACTTCTCTGGCAGTATCACTTGCAATTGCCTTGTCGACTTGCCTTGGCCTGTTCGCCAGTTCCCGGTCTGTCCAGCCCACCCGATACATGATCATTGTTACCGGCGCCGAGCTGCTGTCAGGCGTCTATGCGGATGGACACACCTATTTCCTTACCCGCACCCTCCGCCCGTTGGGCCTGCAATGCATCGGCTCGATGAGTGTCGATGACAAGCAGGCCGACCTCAAAGAGGCGCTTCGCTATGCCACAGACAAGGCGGCTCTGGTCATTGTCACGGGAGGCCTCGGTCCAACCGACAACGACATCACGCGTGAAGCGCTCTGGGGCTTTACGGGAATCACACTAAAAGAACACCCGGAAGTGCTGCAGAAGATGGCCCGACGCTTCCGTGTGTCACCTACTCAGCTTCGCCCTAACTTGCGCCGGCAGACACAGGTGCCAACACGGGGCACATATTTGAAGAATTCTGAAGGTACGGCTGTCGGGCTCGTTTTCGAATCGGCCGACGCTGTGATCGTTGCGCTGCCAGGCCCGCCTCGTGAATTGCAGGCCATGGTTCGCAATGAGCTGGTCCCGTATCTGAGCCGGCGGTTCGGCACACGGCTGCCCGGGTGCTCGCTAAGGCTGCGGTTTGTGGGCCTTGGCCAGTCCCAGATTGACCAGACGCTTAGCGACCACGTACCGCTGGCATCCGACATTACGGTTTCCTCGCAGTTCCAGGGCAGCCGGGTGGATTTCACCTTTTCGCTGCCCGATGACACGCCGCGGGATCGTGCGCGGCTCAAGAAGCTGAAACAGGAGATCATGAAGCACCTGGGCGAATATGTGTATGCCCAGGGCGAAATCTCCCTGGAGGAGCACGTTTTAAAGCTGCTCGAGGCGCGAGGCGCAACATTAGTGCTGGCAGAAGTTAGCAGCGGCGGGAGCTTGGCTGCTGCACTGAGCAGCGCCGATGTTACCCACCGGGTATTGGCCGGGGCCTATGTTGCTCCGACCATGGAGAAGCTGCGTCACCTGCTCGGTGTGCGCGATGATCAATGGACCGGCAGAACATCCCGCGGACAAAGAATAGAGCGACTGGCCACGGCAGCAGCCGATGCGACTTCAAGCCAATGGGCCGTTGCGGTCGGTGAGGCCTGGCGAGACGAGAACGGCGCTGAATACGTGGATGTCGCTTTCAAGCAACCTGGAGACCGCTTGGAAAACCAGCGAGTCCGATTTCGCGGCACCGGCGAATTGGCCCGCTCCAGGCTGAGCACACAACTGCTTGACCGATTACGGCGGAGACTAAAGTGAGGTGCGATTAGTTCACAAGCGTGTGTCTCTTGCAATGATGAACAACTTTATTTATTGCCCAACAATGGTGGAGACAGAAGTTGTATTTGTGAAGCAGATTTGATATCTTAATAATAGAGACTTAGTAACGTGGCTAAGTGTTTTGAGTAAGAGATCTTAGTTGAAGGTATGTGCTGATGGCGAAACAATGGACTGCACAAGAAATATTAGATGTTGCGTGGTCATTTCAGTCGGCCTGTGTGCTGACTGCTGCGGCGGATTTGGACGTGTTTAGCCCGCTGCACGAAAAACCAATGACAGCCCAGGCTCTGGCCTCCCAGCTCGGCACCAATCTGCGGGCAACAACGATTCTATTGGATGCGCTTGCAGTGTTGGAATTCCTGACTAAGCAGGACAGTGATTACAGCGTTCCTGAGGACGTGGCCAAACTGCTGACCGAGAAATCAGCTAACAACGTCCTGCCGATGGTTCGCCATATGAGCAATTGCCTTCGTCGCTGGGCCGAGCTGTCTGGGGTGACGCAAACCGGAAAACCCGTCGAGTGCGGTCCGAGCATTCGCGGCAAGGCCGCCGACCAGGCCGACTTTATCGGCGCTATGCATAATTTCTCCGGCCCCATAGCCGCTGATGTTATAGATAAACTGCAGCCGTTGAAATTCGGCCATTTGCTTGACATTGGAGGTGCCTCGGGCACATGGACAATCGCGTTTCTTCGCGCCGTGTCCGAGGCCAGGGCAACGCTGTTCGATCAGCCGTCTGTGATACCCATAGCCGAGCAGCGTATCGCCGAGGCGGGACTGGGTGACAGAGTGGCCCTTGTGGGGGGTGATTTCTATACCGATGACCTGCCTGATGGTGCGGATCTGGCCTGGCTTGGGGCAATTTGCCACCAGAACTCCAGAGAGCAAAACCGTGCGCTCTTTACCAAGATTCACAAGGCCTTGAAAGATGGCGGCGGTGTGGTCATACGCGACGTGGTCATGGACCCATCCCACACCAGCCCGGAAAGGGGAGCGTTGTTTGCAATCAATATGCTGGTCGCAACCGAAGGGGGTGGGACTTACACTTTCGACGAATACCGCGATGACCTTTGTGAGGCCGGCTTTGGCGAGGTTATACTGGTACATAGGGACGAGTTTATGAATTCCTTAATCCGAGCTAAAAAGGCGCGGAAATGACTTTTCCATTACGCTGCTGTGAATTCCCATTTAGATGGTCCAGCCTTTGCGGTATTGCGGCTTGACGAATCTGTTGGCATCGGGAACGTTTGTAATATTCATGTTCTTCCAGTCGAAATCAAGTTTCTTGCCGGCACGGATGGCGACGTTGCCCATGAGGGTGAATTCGGTGAGGGGGCCGGAGTAGTCGAAGTGTGTGCTCGGTCGTCCTTTACCTTTGCAGGCGTCGAGCCAATCGCGGTGGTGTCCCCTGACGCGGGGCAGGGTCTTGGGGGGTCTCTGGTAGGCCCGCATCTTGGTTTCGGGGATGATTCGGGGGGATTTCGACCAGCCGCCGCCTAAGATAGCGCCCTTTGTGCCTATGTAGAGGATGCCGTTGTCGCCGAGGTTTCTGCCTGCTTCCAGCTCCACAGGACGCGGAGGCATGAGTCCGCCTTCGTACCAGGTGATGCGCACCGGTTCCATACCGGCGCGGGCCGGGAAATGGAAGTAGATAAGAGATGCAGCGGGACAGGTTTCATCGGTGGTGCCGGAGGAGCTTGCCTCGACGCTGAAGGTAGTGCTCTGATCCAATTTCAGCGCCCAGAAGGCCGGGTCCAGATGGTGACAGGCAAAGTCTCCAATCGTGCCGGAGCCAAACTGCCACCAGGCGCGCCAGCGGACAGGGGCGTAGTCGGGATGATAAGGGCGGGCAGGCACAGGCTCGAGCCAGCGCTGCCAATCGAAACCGGCAGGTACCGGAGGTGTTTCTTTGGGTCGGTCTGTGAAACTGGTCCAGCGGTCAGCGCCGGTGCTGGTCCAGGCGTGCACGTCGTGAACGTCACCGATTGCACCGTCCCATATCCATTCGCAGGCAAGGCGGATGTCCTCGCTGGAGTGTCCGTAGTTGCCGAGCTGGGTAGCGACGCCGGCCTTGCGGGCGGCTTCGGTGACAACGCGGGTCTCGTAAATAGTTCGGCAGAGGGGCTTTTCACAGTAGAGGTGTTTACTCTTGGCGATGACGGCAAGAGAGACTACGGCATGAGAATGGTCCGGCGTGGCGACGAGGACGGCGTCGATGTCTTCGGTGTCGAGCATTTGATTGTAGTCGCGGTAGGTTGGGCAGGCTTGGCCGTACTTCTTTCGGACTAACTCAAGAGCGGGTTTCATGCCCGCCGTGCCGCGGTAGTAGAACATGCTATAGTCGCTGATCTCGTTGATGTCGCAAAGGGCGGCGATGTGGACGTCAGGCTCGTTGAAAAGTTGCTTCATATTAACGATGCCCTGGCCGCCTGTGCCGATGATGGCGACGTTGACCTTTTCGCTGGGTGCTGTGTTGCCTCTCCCACCGAGCACGTGACGGGGTACAATGGTAAAGGCCGTGGCTGTGGCGAGGCTACCGAGGAAATCCCTCCGGGTAATACTCTTCTTTGTGCGAACTGAATTGGCTTTTCGAGCTTTCATATACTTTCTCCTCTATATCAGCCATACTGTCATTTTTTTTCTTAGTCATATTATAGCGGGGGCGGTCAGTTTATAACAGTTTTTTTTTTCCGGCCCCCATTGCATAGGGTGTGGTCGGATTTTCCGTTAAGCGATTTTTTGTTCATTTTTGCCTTTGAAGAAATTGGCTTTGATTGGGTTTGTTTTTTTGGGCCGGTAGGCGGTTCATTTTCATAATCCTTTTGTAAAAAAGCGTTTACGTTCATTTTTGGCATTTTGGAAATTGGGTTTGTTTATTCGGACTGAAAAATCATCGTTTTTTCTGTAATCCTTTGTTAAAAGAGAGTTTATATTCATTTGGGCTTTTTTGAAATTGGGTTTGATTGGGTTTGAATTGGGTTTGTTTTTTCGGACTCTCCACTGCCATTTATTTTCATAATCCTTTGTATTGTATAGCTTTACAGTCATTTGACTTTTTTGGAAATTGGGTTTGTTTTGCGTAATTGATAGTGAAACTCACTCTCTATTTCTCCGCTATTTCGCTTTGTAAGGCACAAAGGAGCAAAGGCACACAGGCACAGAGGTAAATAAAGTGCAAAGGCACGAAGGGACAGAGATTCAGAGTAGATTGTAATAACTTTGTGGCTTTGGCGTTTTGTAAAACGATGGTCATTTGGGTAACCTACGGATTGACTATTGACTATTGACTATTGACTATTGACTATTGACTATTGACTATTGACTATTGACTATTGACGATTGACGATTGACGATTTATTGTGATCCTAATCCATTAGTTCGATATGCATTATACCATATTTCGAGTTTGGTTACAAGTGGATTTGAAAAAAATGTCCGAGACACGGCACTGGTCGTTAGTGAGGAGTGAGCTAAGGTTGGATTCTTGATGTTCGAATTTATTAGGGAAAATCAACGTTTTTGCGTACTATCCCCAGACATTAATAGGTGGCTGTCCCGAATGGTGTTCCCTTAAGCCGTATATCAGTCTTTTTCGTAATTATTGGAGGCTTCATGCTCCGATTGACGAAATACCTTTAAACACAGTTGTGGTTTCATTTAACGATAAGAGAGCGTGTCATTTTCTTCATACGCTTTTCGTTATCAAGGCGGGGGTGTTGTCGGCCTAAATAGCTTAAGGAACCGCCATTCGTGGCTGTCCCTAGTTTTTTAAGCTCATTTAGAACGTCTTAAGCCGATATCCTGTTTGAATCGCTTCAGCAAATTATCAGTAAACTCAGGGCTTAGATTTATCTCATCCTTGCCTTCTTCCCTCGCTTTTCGTAAGTTAGTTGGTATGTAGTCTGGGATATACAGCTTGAAAACTTCGTCTGCACTCCCAAACATTTTCTTTTCATATTTTGCCATGCTATAATGCCTCCTTTAAGTAACGACCTATTGTTCTTGGATTCAGCAAAGGTTCAAAATAATGCTTCCGTTTAACCCAAATAAATCCATCCCCTTTTGTAATAACCGCAACATCGATAGGCCCGCCTACGGTTTCCTTTTCGGTGCTGACTCTTCTTCTGAATTTGGTCAGATTGACGAGAGATTCCGCCATAGCAGCAAGTTCATCTTTTGGTAGCGCCGAAACAATTGTTGTGACTGGCCCCCAATGCACTTTACGGCGTTCTGACTTCCACTTTTTAAATAAATCTTCAAGTAACTTTTTAACTGCGCTCTTAATCTCTCTTTGAAGCTTTCTGTTGACCTTTGCACCCTGCTCTTTTACTTCTTTAAAAATAGAATCCACCACTCCAGAAAAAAGATGACGTGTTGTGTTATGTATCATATCCTCCAAACGAGGGTCTATCCCTTCCATAAACGTGTAAACTACCTCTCTCTGAGCAAACGGATGGACGCTGGACATAGTATTATTGTCAATCACATGTTTCTTTCTAATCAAATACCGTGGCCTGTTTTCAATCATACCATCGATATGAATCTCCAACAATGTAGGAGTATATTCCTTTTCCCCAAATCCTGCAATAACGACACCTGAGTGATTAGAACTAAGCACAGCTCGTGTTAAGACTTCTATACACAATGTGAACAATGTGCGCTTTGCATTAGGCGTCATTGGTAGTTCTGCAAAAATCTCTTTTTGCATTGATTTAATCGAGGGCCCAATCTTTCTTCTCAAGGTAGCACGAATCTGTTTCGGAAGTCCTGGAATCCTCTCTTGCTTACGAACAATTTCTATCTCATCCTTAATTATCTTGCTTGTTACTTCCTTAATCTTTTGGACTGAAATCTTAGAATTTGTCTGTTTATCTCCTCCCAACTTTGCGTGTATATCATCACGAGTGCTTAAAAGCAGTATGAACAACAGCTCCTTTGCTCCATCTATTTGCAATGAAGGTGAAAACATACTTGGGTTTTCTTTTAGGAAATTGATGAATCGGTTTGCGTATCCTTCTATATTAACGTATGTCCTTCCTCCAAGCATTTTTCGAAACATTTTTATTATAGTTTCCCAAGGAACTCCTACAAAGTTCGTACTGCCATAAACCATAATACCAACGGGTGCATGTGATGATAGTTGAAACAATTTATCTGCAGAAGTATAAATCTTACCCGCTGCTCCCCCTAAGGTAACAGCGCTATCAGCAGCAAGTGCCACACCAATCTTGTTCATAATTGCAATTTCAGCGGTCATTTCTATCTAACTCATATCTTATGTGCACGGATGTTGCAAATATCTCAGGAATCCCAAACTTTAATTACATTGTATCACAATTTATAATTACAGACTACTAAAAGCCAAAATTCCCGTAAAACAAACTCGTATCTCTTATCTCATGAAGCGTATCTCGTGTAGATTTCGCTCCCGGCTGCATCACGCATTTAGAGACAGAAGATAACACAGAACTTGACAACAGTCAAGTTAAGAATTGAGAATTTAGAATTGAGAACTTAGAATTGGAAAGAAAAAAGGAAAAGGCCAGGGAAAAAAGAATATCGAATCCCGTTTTCACGAGGACAGGTATCGAACCCCGATTGACAGCATCGGGACAGGCAAGGAATGTCGAATGGTGAAGTGTGAAGCGCGTTAGAATAGCAAGATTTGTAAAATTAGGAGTGGTTCGTGTATATATGGTTCGGGTTAGGGCGGTTCGCGAACCGCCCCTACGTTTGGGGACAATTGGCCCCCGACCCCCTGCAGTAAGACAAGGGGGTAGTTCTCGGGGGTAAACTAAAGAAAGCAAGTGAGCTTACATTCCCCTGCTGCGAGTCAAGGGGGAGGCTCTCGGGGATAAACTCTGGGTAAACTCAAAAGAATTTAGAATTGTGAATTTAGAATTGGTGGATTAGAGAATTAGAGAAGAGTGAGTTAAAGTGAGCTAAAGTGCCTAAAGTGAGCTAAAGTGAACTAAAGTGAGCTAAAGTTGGATTCTTGATGTTCGAATTTATTAGGGAAAATCAACGTTTTTGCGTACTGTTCCCAGCCATTAGTAGGTGGCTGTCCATAGTTTTTTAGTTTTTTTCTCAGATGTTGTGATCATGTTTTTGTTCTTTGTATTGCTTTTAAGTACTGTTTTAAGTTAGTTAATCCTGCCTTATAGGCCACATCTACCTGTTTCTCGTCACAACGTATTTCCAAATCCAAACTCCCTTCATAACCAGATTCGAGTAGATTCTGCAGTACTATCCCCCATTCGATGCTACCCTCTCCCACTGGTAAAGACAAATTTGGATGGTGATTATTATCACACAAATGCGTTCCAAAGATCCTATCCTTCAACTGGAATGGTATCATACCAACTTCTTCACTCATGGCCCATGCATGGCCTGTATCATAATTGAGTCCTAGTTTTGTAGAGCCGATTTTTTTTATCATGCGGATTAATCCTTCAGTGCCGCCAATCATTGACATGGGTAATACTTCAAATGCTAAAGTTAGATTTGCTTTTTCACAAAGATCCACCCACTTGGAAATTTTATTAATGAAACATTGTTGTAGATGATCTAATTCTGAAACGGATCTAACTGCAGACCTATTGGTTCTACCAATTGGAATAGTCACAGTCTTGCAACCTGTAAAACCTTTGGCCATTTCAGTGACTTGTTTTAATTCTTCAGTACCCGTATCACTCATTATTTGTTCAGGCTGATCAAATGTATGCATGAGAAAGTGGGCCACAAATTGTGAGGGAACCAAGCCTAAATTCTTTCCATGCTCATGTACGATCTTCCAACCCCCAGTTGTCCAATCTTCCAGACGCTCAGGCAAAAATACTTCAGGCTGGTAAGCTTGAAAACCTAATTGTTGAATTCGAAGCAAACCATCACATACGTCTTGAATTGTAAATGCTTCGCCGTATGCTGATATAAAAAACGCAGGGCTGACACCATACATATATTTTGAATATGACATTGTTTGATCTTTCATCTTCAAACCGACTTATCTCGACTCATAATTATAATTGTTCCAGAGCCTTGCTTTCTTTCTTTACCTTTCATTTGCATAATACTTGGACTATCATTTCGCAGATAATGATATTTATAACTAGGGACTGTGGGGCTGTTGAAAAAGTCCCAAATCAACATTTGAGATTGCCACGCGATTCTTTGAATCGCTCGCAATGACCTGAAAATGCACCTTGTGTCATTGTGAGGAGCGTAGCGACGAAGCAATCTCGCCTTTTTCAACAGCCCCACTGTCCCTATTTATATAGGGAAGTAAAATAACACAGAACTTGACAACAGTCAAGTTAATTTAGAATTGAGAATAGTGAATTAAGAATGCATATTTCAGGTTGCAGAATTGGTTTTGAGATTCTTCACTCCGTTCAGAATGACAACTATTTTAAATAGATTCCTCGGCTTCGCTCGGAATGACCCCCGACAGTGCCGGGGGCTAACAGGCATTGAGGCGAGGAGGGGGGGTGGTAATTATGATCCGCAAGCCGAGTAATGACCGCGCACTAATTAGATCCCTGGCAGAAAAGCAAGTAAGCATATACCGGGGACAAGCTAAGAAAAGCAAGTGGTGATTTTCGTCAATACAACCAAAAAGACTGGACGGGAGCGGCAAATTTTATTATAATTCAATTCGACCCGGCCGGCAGCGAGCTGGCCTGACCTGGTCCCGATAAATCGGGATCTGTTATCTTTCTAAGAGGAGATGTCTCATGAAGAAGCAAATCACAATGAGCCGGCAATGCCGGTCCCAATCAAACCCGCCTCAAGGCGGGGCCGGTTTTCGTACTCTTACCTGCCGCGACGGTGCGCGAGCACGACGGGTTGGTTTTTTATGCTTTCTGATATTGTTTGCTGTTTGTCCCGATTTTATCGGGATTAGTATAGCTGAGGATTGGCCGACTTACCGGTCGCAGATAACGCGAAGCGGGATTAGCTCTGAAACCATCGGCCCGAGGCTTTTTCTGCAGTGGAAATATATCCCTGCGCATCGGCCCAAACCTGCCTGGCCGATGCCTTCGGGAGAACTGCCAAGAATGCACAACGATAATGCGTATCACGTGGTGATGGCTGATAACAATACCTATTTCGGTTCCTGTGTTACAAACA
>SDBS01006491.1_pt1 | contig 11367 bp, 8 predicted proteins | sample 2277091 | NCBI WGS metagenome assembly SDBS01 (sample SAMN10404972, study PRJNA504765) | marine sediment metagenome | isolation source: marine sediment core GS10_PC15, 163 cmbsf | place: Arctic Ocean: Southern Knipovich Ridge | collected 2010 | reverse complement strand
GTGAATTCGTAAATTGGAATTTATTTGTCATTTGTTTTTTGTGATTTGGAGATTTCACATTTCGGCCATTTTGAAATTTGCCTATAAGAGAAGGTGAAGAAATTCCGCAGAAAAATGTTTTTTTCCGGAATTTCTGAGGCTGCTCGGGCGATATTCCCGCCTTCACGGGATTCACCCGAAGGAAATATCTTTAAGTTTAAATTGAGGCATGTTTCTGTCATAACGCCGGTGATACCCATCATTATCATCAATAATATTTATTATGATGCTTATTTCCAATATAATTCATTTGACAATTCTAAACTATATACTTATATTGTTGGCGATATCCATCTTAATGGATAAAATTCTTTATACTGTTGGCTATGGGCAATATTATGAATTTTTATGGACTAAGTGACAGGGCGATTTTAAAAGAAATCGGCCAGCGTTTAAAACGAAAACGGCTGGAGCAAAATCTAACCCAGCAGAGTCTGGCCGAAACGGCCGGGCTGAACCGGACGACGATAAGCGAAGCCGAAAATGGCGTATCTTTCAGTATTCAAACATTGATTCAAATTTTGCGTGCGCTGCACGCACTGGATCAGCTCGATGCGTTTCTGCCGGATCCCGGTCTGAGTCCGCTGCAACTGGCCAAATTAAAGGGAAAAGCACGTCAGCGCGCCTCGGGTTCCGTCTCTCGATCAGAACAGGAGACAAGTGATTGGTAGAGCAGGTGCATACGGCATTTGTCAAACTCTGGGATCATTTAGTCGGCGCCGTGGCCTGGGACCGGGAAAAAGAGATTGCCGTTTTTGAATATGAGCGGGAATTTTTACAACATAACCTGGATATTGCGCCATTATTTATGCCTGTTACGCGGGCATTACACAGATCTGCAAAATTTTCATTTCCAGGACTGACCAGAGATACATTTAAAGGCTTACCGGGCTTACTTGCCGATGCTTTACCGGACACTTTTGGTAATCATATTATCGACGCCTGGCTGGCGCGTCAGGGTCGCAGCTCCCAGGATTTTAATCCGGTGGAACGGTTGTGTTATACCGGCAAGCGGGCCATGGGTGCGCTGGAATTTTCACCCATCATCAATCCACGTTTAGAAGATTCAGTACCTGTTGAAATTGCCGAATTGATTGACCTGGTCCAACGGGTAACCAGCGAAAGAGAGCAATTGCAGACTAAAATATCGACATCTGCGTCCCGGGCATTAATCGATATCTTACGCGTCGGTACTTCGGCCGGCGGTAACCGCCCCAAAGCAGTGATCGCGATCAATGACAATACTTCCGAAATTCGTTCCGGACAGGTAACGGTGCCGCCGGGATTTACCCATTGGGTGATCAAATTTGACGGCATAAAGGACACGGGGCTCAGTGATCCGGCCGGCTACGGATTAATCGAATATACCTATTATAAAATGGCATCAAAGGCCGGTATCATTATGCCGGAATGTCGTTTGCTACGGGAAAAGGACAGAGCGCATTTCATGTCCCGCCGTTTTGACAGGGGACGGGATGGAAGAAAACTGCATATGCAATCACTATGCGCGCTGGCCCATTTTGATTTTAATATGCCCGGAAGTTATTCCTATGAACAGGCCTTCCAGGTGATGCGTGAATTGCACCTACCTTATAGAGATGCGGAGCAATTGTTCATCCGAATGGTTTTTAATATCCTGGCGCGCAACCAGGATGATCATACCAAAAACATTTCCTTTTTGATGGATAAGAGCGGCAAATGGCGGCTCGCCCCGGCCTATGATGTCATCTATTCATATAACCCGTCCGGGAAATGGACCAGCCGGCACCAGATGTCGGTCAACGGCAAACGGGACGAATTTATCAGCGCGGATCTGCTAAAAGTCGCCGTAGAAATGAATATTAAATCCGCCGCGAAACTTATTGAACAAGTTAAGCAATCCGTAAGCGAATGGGCACAAATTGCCGCCGATACCGGTGTGGCTAAGGATCAAATTTCTGCCATCCAAAAGGTACACCGGCATTTATAGCCTGCTTATACTTTATGGCTTATTTGTTACCCAACGGGAAAATGATTCCAGCAAAAATCTTAATACCTTTAGTTTTAATTTCTGTATCTGGGTCATCGGAATCATCATTTATGTTCGTTAGACCAATGTTATAGCGAACTTCCACGAAAATAGAGTTGTTGCCCGTGTGAAAATTCACACCACCACCAAAGCCGAGGCCGAAATCAGTACTGCTTATATCATCTTTAATGTCTTCCTCATCCGAATCACTCCCAAGGGTAATCTTCTGCTTCGCACTTAGGTTGAAACCGATGGTTGGTCCAGCCATAATATAGGGCTTGGTATCGCCAGTACCAAAGGCATACTTGAGCATCACGGGAACTTCGAGGTAAGCCAGATTAAATTCGATATCAAATCCATTTATCGCTGCTTCTACGCCCTTTGCAGATACATCGGCTCGAAACGAAGTGCAACAGATTCGTTCAGACCAACCTCCAAAACACCACCAAACCCAAAAGCAGTTCGGTTGGTCAAATCGATTCCTTCTGGCTCTGGATCTAAACTGACGTTAGCCAGATTCAGCCCGGCTATAACACCAAGATTAGTTTGTGCTTTGGCTGGTAGAACAATACAAAGTGCTAAAAGCACCACCAGGAATACGCTCATTTTCTTCATGATACCCTCCTGTTAATAATTAATGTTCTAGTGGCATATTTCTTTAATGGCTCAGGGCGGCCAGTAATTCAGATTAATTATGTAATTAAATCAGTCTTATCATGCGAGAATTAAATATTTTTCATGTAAATTTAAGATCCTATCACATATTCTATTTTAGTTTTATCTGGCGAAAAAGCAATATTACCCACATAATGGAAGTGCATTGTCAAAAAAGTTACCACCAACAAAGTGTGATAGCAAGGGAAATCGACCATTCACAAATTTTCGTTCAATCGATTTTTCGCAGCGGCGTGGCATTTTTTTAGACCACGAATTACACGAATTGAGGTACGAATTTCACGAATTATTAATTATTTTGTTTTTAAAGCGGCCATTTTGAAATTTGCCGACAAAGAGCAGGTGAGGAAATTCCGTAGAAAAATGGAATTTTTCCGGAATTTATGAGGCTGCTCAGGCAAATTTCAATTGGGCCTTGATTTTTTGGTTCCTTTTTTATCAAGAAAAAAGGAATCCGCCGGAGGCATTTCTCGCAGCGGCGCCGCGCCTCAGGCGGGCAAGCAAAGATCACGCCAGTGGGCGGATTCGCCTATCCCGCAATACGGGATCTACGACGCGGCGAACGTAAAGATTATTAAAATAACAAATCACAAATAACAAATAACAAATAACAATTTACAAATAATTATCAAGAACCAATGACCAAATGTTCGTTTTGAACATTAGTGAATTCGTAAATTGGAATTTATTTGTCATTTGTTTTTTGTGATTTGGATATTTCACATTTCGGCCATTTTGAAATTTGCCGTCTCGGAGCAGGAGAGGAAATTCCGCAGAAAAATATTTTTTTCCGGAATTTCTGAAACTAATCAGGCAAATTTCAGTCAGGCCTTGATTTTTTGGCTACTTTTTCATCAAAGAAAAAGTAGCACGCTGTAGGTAGATAAAACAGGGGGCTAAAGCCCTGATTGAGAAGTGGACCTTGGACCGCCGGTCAAGGACCCCGTTCTACGGGGTCGAAGACAAACCTTACCCTAGATTGTCCAATTCCTCCCATCGTGTATACGCCTGTCCCAATTCAGACTCCAATTTTTTAAGATGTTCGTTGCTTTTTTTAACTTCTTCATGGTTTTTATAGAAGCCGGGTTCAGACATTTTTGCATGAAGCGCTGCAATCTCTGTTTCCATTTTTTCAATTATATCCGGAAGAGCCTTCAGCTCTTTGGCATCATTAAAGGAAAGTTTAAACTTACGCCGGGCCTTTTTCTCCAGCTGGTAGGCTTCTTTTTTGCTTTGTTTCGGTATTGACGGTGTATTTACAGGCAAGGATTCGGACTGCCGTAGCCAATCATCATATCCGCCAATGAATTCCTTTACCGATCCATTTTCGCCAAAAGCATAAATACTGGTTACGACATTATTTAAAAATTCCCGGTCATGAGATATGAGCAGCAACGTACCACTAAAATTTATCAGAAGTTCTTCAAGCAGTTCCAGTGTTTCAGTGTCGAGATCATTGGTGGGCTCATCCAGTATTAAAAAATTGGCTGGTTTTGTAAATAATTTGGCCAACAACAGCCTGTTTCGTTCGCCTCCGGAAAGATTCTTAATGGATGTTTTAGCGCGTTCCGGTGTAAAAAGAAAATTCTGTAAATAGGAGATGATATGGATAGTACCACCGTCGAAAAAGACCATTTCACCATTAGGTAAGACATTCTCCCATACATTTTTACTATCATCCAGTTGTCCGCGTAACTGGTCAAAATATGTAATGGCCAAATTGCTGCCATGCGCAACCGATCCAGAAAACCCTGCAATCTTTTTAAGCAATATATTTGCCAAAGTCGTTTTGCCGCAGCCATTGGGTCCAATAATACCAATTTTATCACCTCTTGAAATCCGCGCATTAAAATCTTTTATCAAAGGATTTTCATCATAACTGAAAACAATATTGCGCGCTTCAATAACAGATTTCCCAGAAAGACCGGCCTGTGATACCTGAATAGTGGCAGTGCCTTCTTTTTGGCGGCGTGCCCGGCGCTCTTCGCGCATTTTTTTCAACGCCCTTACCCGCCCCTCATTTCTTGTACGGCGGGCTTTAATACCTTTACGGATCCATGTTTCTTCCTGCGAAAGTTTTTTATCAAATTCTTTCCACTCTTTTTCTTCCGCATCCAATACAGCCTGTTTTCTTTTTAAGAAGGTCTCATAGTCACAAGACCAGTCCGCCAATTTTCCTCTGTCCAATTCTATAATGCGCGTGGCCAGGCGTTTTAACAGCATACGGTCATGAGTTACAAAAAGCAGGGTAATATTCTGACGCACAAGGAATTCTTCCATCCAATTAATTGAATCTATATCCAGATGATTGGTTGGCTCATCTAATAATAGCAGATCGGGTTTTGAAACCAGGGCAGCGGCCAACATCACCCTTCTTTTCTGTCCACCGGATAAATTGTTGTATTGCCAATCGGCCGGCAAAGCCATTCGTGAGAGAATCTGGTTAATCTCTTCAACAGCCCCCCAGGTATTATACTCATCCATCTCGTCATGAAGTTTGTTAAATGCCTGATGATCACTGTCCGGATTGTCCACCATCCTTATTTCTTCAAGATGGTATTTCTCTAGAAGCTCACCCTGGATCCCAAGTCCTTTGGCAACAATATGAAAAACAGTACTATCCAACTCCGTTGGAATCTCCTGACTAAAATAGGAGATGCGGGTTGCCTGCCCTTTTTGGACAAGACCCTCATCAGGCTGAATTTCCCCCACAAGAATTTTCATGAGGGTAGATTTGCCGGTACCATTTCTTCCCAGCAGGCAGATACGTTGTTTCTTTTCAATCTGCACACTTATAGTATCAAGTATAAGGGGGCCACCGAAGTGAATACTGATATTTTGTAATGCGATTAAAGACATTTTTCCTGAGAGTTAATTTTCTAATATTTTGCCAATTGTTACCGCACCATAGTTGTTAAGGGTTAAAATTTATTCATAATTCACATTAAATACTCATAATTAAATTTGTCATCAATTGCTTTCTCGCAATGATGCGACGATCGCAACGTATTTATTATTTTTTAAACACGAAGTACACGAAGAATAATTATTTTTAAGAACGGCCATTCTGAAATTTGCCGAAATAGAGTAGACGAAGAAATTCCGCAGAAAAATATTTTTTTCCGGAATTTCAGAGACTGCTCAGTCAAATTTCAGTCAGGCCTTGATTTTTTGGTTACTTTTGTATCAAGACAAAAGTAACAACGAAAATACACTTTTTAATCAAGCCTGAACGCCATAGGCAAGGGCAAGATTGAGGGCTAAAGCCCATAGTGTGATATGGGCCTTAATCCCCCCCGACTTGACCGAATGGAGGATTTGATGACAAACAAAAACGAATCAGTTTCTTTCGATTCAGTTAAGACACTTGAAACCTATGGATTTGAGGGATTTTTAAGTGTGAAATCATTACATACAAGTAATGTAATTGAATTACCGCATGTCAAAGGCGTTTATCTTGTTCTTTCCTTAAATGATCCTTCGCCTGATTTTCTGGACACCAGCACCGGGGGAAGATTTAAAGGCAAAGATCCAGGTATAGATCCTGAGGTTTTGACCAAAAAGTGGGTTGAGGGTGCGATCGTCGTTTATATCGGACAGGCTGGGGGCGGTACATCGAAAGCCACGTTACACTCGCGGATAAAACAATTACTGGACTTTGGCGCCGGTAAACCGCTTGGGCACTGGGGTGGCCGCTATTTGTGGCAACTCAAAAACAGTGAGGATCTGGTGTTGTGCTGGAAAGCGACAGCGGACAGCGATGCCCGCAAAGTGGAGAAAGAATTACTCCATAACTTTATTTCACATTATGGTCATTTACCTTTTGCCAATTTGAAGGATTAATGAGGTAAAAACCTAAATCAAAAAAAATCTCACTAATTAAGGAGAATGCATGAAAGAAAAAATCAAAGTCTAAGCCTGGGTTTCTTTTCAAGAAGATTTCCTCAGAATCGAAGAACTGGGTGGGATCAATGAGCATTTTATCGTCTTTAATCCTGATTATTCCAGCGGTAAACCGGATTATAAAATACAACTGACGGAAAAAGTTCTGGCAAAAACACCCACGTCAGATCAGCTCATACCCATTTATGACCTGCCTGAGGATTTTGTGATCATTAATTCATATGGGAACGAGATTGGCGACTCGGATAATCTGAATCCGAAGTTTGTGGAATTTATCATCGACATGGTTTTGGATAACAAATCCTGGGATGATCTGGAATATTCACGTAACTAAGAAAACAAAAATATAAGCAAACTACTGGTAATGATAATTTTAATGAACCTCCTCACCGAATCAGATTTCTGCCCGGGTAAATCAGTACCCTCATTTATTCCGAAATCTACCCGATGGCCGGGTTAAAATAAAGTAAGGTCTGATAAACAAATACCTGTATACTCCTCTATGGATTTTTACTTTCCGCTTTTTGGGAATCTAACATGACGTGTTACAAGTGGTACTTGACACGGATGTAAGCGTGACCTGATGGAGATGTGTTGCCTGCTGCTTTTTACGGCAAATTCTAATTTTCACCCATTCTTGTCCAATTCCCGATACGTATTCTGAACCTCAAGATGACTATGTTTAAAACAGGCTTTAATAGTGTGTACATCAATATCGAATATTGAAAAATCGAATTCTATAATTTTATAGTAAAGATATCTGATAGTGACTCGATTGAATTAACTGGAAAAATAAAAAATGAATTATTTCAAAATCGTATCAAAATTTATTAAATTGTTAACACATGGTTAAGACAATTCACTTAAATTATTAATCTCAATAGATCGGAATCTCTACTTAAATTTAATATGAAATTTAAGTTGGCTTTGGATTTTTATAAAGCGTCTATTTATCATTTAGGGTGAGATTTTTAATATTGTCTCATCCACCAGCTAATGATAATTTTTGAACTTAAATATTATGATTGATCATGACAGTTATAGATAATAAAATCCATCAGATTCAAAATATATTAGTATGGAAAACGGGCGACCAGCGTGCCCCTCATAAACCTCTGCTTCTACTATTATATTTAGCTGCTGTCCAACGAGGGGATGACCGTATGATTTCATACGAGTTCATAGAAGAAAAATTAACCCAACTATTAATCGAATTTGGCCGTCCGAACAGAAGTTACCACCCTGAATATCCATTTTGGCGACTGCAAAATGACGGCAATTTTTGGGAAATACCGGAAAAATTTCAATTAATGAAAATGACTAAATCTAAAATTACAAATATTAATATCACACCAACTCAGCTTAAATCTGTAAATGCAAAGGGAGGCTTTTCGGAGGAACTTTATAATTATCTACGAAAAAACGCCGATATAGTCAATGATCTGGTTATGGAGATCCTTGCCTCACATTTTGAAGATTCTCTTCTTGAAGGCATATTAAATGCTGTTAATATGCCTTGGGTAATATCTAAAACGAAAAGGCTTAAAAGATCGCCGGATTTTCGTGATATGATTATTCGTATTTATAATTATAAATGTGCCATATGCGGATTTGACGGAAAAATGAAATACAGTGACTTGGCACTGGAGGCAGCACATGTAAAGTGGCATTCCCACGGTGGACCTGATTCGGAGAATAACGGGCTTGCCATGTGTATATTTCATCATCGAATGTTTGACAAAGGAGCCCTTGGACTTTCACCAAATTACAAAATTTTTATATCGCAGGAAGTACATGGTGGTCCACAGGTTCATCAGTCATTAATAAACTTTTCTGGAAAAATTATCCAAATGCCGCAGAAAGGATCATCTCCCCCATCTGTGGAATATATATTCTGGCATAAACACCAAGTGTTCAGAAATCCTGCACGGGATGTCTCTTAACTCATATACTATCTGAAAATGCAAGTCAGCCCCGCTCCTAAACGGAAATAAGACAATTAATACATCAACTCTCATTAAGATTAAAGATATTATCTAAAATAATTTACATTTTCATCTCTTCTTCAATAATTAAATAATATCAATCCTAATTATTGAATTTATCTTATACTCTTTTTTAGTTCATACCACTTTAAATTTTATATTGTAATTTTTCCACATCGAGTCTATAAGTTCTTTCTCTTTTTTTCCCGTATATGAACTTTTGATATCAAAACTAGGAGAGATATCAACAAAAAAATAAATCACGAAATCAAATTGAGTTGAATAAACCAATGACTGTCCTATTCCAGATCTCAGTGATGATCCACTATCTCCTTTTTTTATTTCGATAGCAATTCTTAATTCATCTTTTATTGATAATATCGAGTCAGGTCTGTGGTTTGTCGAAAAAAAGGTAAAATTGTTAACTGTTGTATTAACATTTTGCTCCCAAGAGAATCCTTCTTTGATAATTTTGATTGCCTTGGGTTTATCATATCCATAAATATTTTGTATAATCCTTGGAAGCTCATCCTGCAATCTTAAAAATATTGCCTTTTGAATTTGAACTTCAGTATCCCTTAGACGACTCACGGTCTCGCTGAAGATTTCATGTTTTGTCATTTTTCTAATAATTGCATCTAATAATTTTTCGCGCTTTTGAGTTTGAACGGCTTTTGTCATGATATACCTCTTTAATTTAAGTGAGTAAAAATTCTCATTTTAGATATTTAGATTCGATTGTGTTGACCACAGAATTTGCTAGACTTAATAAAACAGAATTTAGATTCACCAATCTTAGCTGAATTTTTTTGTCAGACATGTTTTTATCATATAATTTCCCAATTAATTCATCAATAAAACTACTCGTCGCCATATCCACACCCTGAAAATCAAGGACCAGTGGTTTTTCCATTTCCGGTAATAAGGATTCAATTTTAAGTCGCAATCTGCGCCCTGCTTCCCGGGTGAAAGTGTTGATTACTTCTTCACTTACTTTCAATGAACCCTCTTTTTCAATCTCCTCACACAAGACATTTATATAAGACCAGTCGTTTTCTCCGATAAAGGTATCAGAAAGATCAACCGGTTGCTCGGTATTGAGTTTTATCAGCACACCTGTTCCCTGCATAGTGGGAATATTATGAAATCCCTGTTCAACCCCCTTACTGATGTGGTACTGTGAATTCCCGCTCCAGACTCTCAAAGATCCGCCATTTTTTAAGACAATTTCCCGGGTGCCGGCCAGGCCGTTTCCCTGCCCTTCATCCTTATTCCGGGTCACACCACGCTGCATCGCTTTTCCGATCGCCGTCTTATCGTCTGGCAGATCAAAGGACTCCGCCAGTGAGGCTTTAATGCCCCGCCCACTATCGACTATGGCTATTTCCAATCTTTTATTTTTAGGGTAATACTGGCCACATATTGCCGCCGGTGTGCTGATGCAGGCATGGTTGTAGACATTGTCAATCACTTCGTTGACCGCCCATTCCAGGGCCGGTAAAAATTCATGGGCATTTTCAAACTGATGTATTACCAGTTCACAGATGGCATCCGTGGCCCGGGTGACATCAGTAAAATCCCGGATCAATCGTAAGGGAATAAACCGCCCGGTTTCATTATGACGGTTAAATTTTTCTTTATAATCAAATCCGAGGTGCTGAAACAAATCCATCCGCGAGAGATAATTCAAGACATCCGCTTCTCCCCCAAAAGCGATCGATGATCCCTTTTCCTTTCGGGCTAATCCCCAGCTACACAAAAAAGCCATCGCTTCCGTGGTCAAATAACATTCTTCAGGCAAATCGATCGTGACCTGCGTGTCATCAATATCATATATCTGATAATGATGAAACAAATCAATTACATGCCCAAAATGAGCAAATTGGGGAAGTTTGATATTTACTTCTTCAAACATGCTTCCAGTGCTCCCAGATCATCACCATTGCCAGGGTATCCAATTCACAATATTTTAAAAGGCCTTTGATAATCGCCTTGCGTTCCATATCGCTCATCTCCGTAAATTGCATCCGTGCATAGGCAATCATCGCCGCCCCGCCTTCGGTAATCTTGTCCCTCTCCAGTATCAATTCATCAGCATTGATATCAATATCCTCATACAACGGCCCCAACAACTGATACGGATCCTTCGGTATATTTATTACTTTTTCCTTTTCATCTTTTTCCTTTTTACTTTTACCTTTTTCCTTATCACCTTTTACTTTTTCCTTTTTACTTTTTACTTCATCACCCTGCCACCAAACCATTTTCCCACTATTCGTCGTTGGTTGAGGTTTCGAATATTTCTCGCGAAGGAACGAACTGGCCTGCATTACCGCCGGTAAAACAGATTTAATCGAATTGGATCCACCCATTGCCTGATGATAATAATAACTCTTTACCATTTTCCACAGATCGACCATATTGCGCGGACCATGAATTCTCGGTGGATTTTTGGTTCCATCATCCTCCTTCCACTCGGTAATTGTATCGATAAACTCAATCAATTCTCCGTGATTATCCGGAAGGTCACCTTTGCCCAGATCCCTGGCATCGAGTAACTGGCGCTGGATCTGCCTCAACACGGTATTCTCATGGGGGGCATAACGGAAGATTATCCCTTCATCTTTATCCAACACTTTTTTTAATTCATCGACAAACTCAAAATTGGGAAAATAACCGGGTTTAGAAGCAATCCATTCTTGATGGTTCATTTCTCCGTTTTCATGGAGGGTATGACAGGAAAACTGGAAGGCAATT
>SDBS01006490.1_pt1 | contig 11369 bp, 11 predicted proteins | sample 2277091 | NCBI WGS metagenome assembly SDBS01 (sample SAMN10404972, study PRJNA504765) | marine sediment metagenome | isolation source: marine sediment core GS10_PC15, 163 cmbsf | place: Arctic Ocean: Southern Knipovich Ridge | collected 2010 | reverse complement strand
GCCACAATGAAAAGGCCCGAGTTCCCCCGTACCAGGGTGTGCCTTTGCAGCCCCGCATACCGGCATTGTAATTATCCACTCCCCATGTTCCGCCGTTGTCATTGATCAGGATGACCACCGTATTATCGTCCAGTTGCAGTTCTTTTAACTTCAACATCAATCTTCCTATGTTGTCGTCAATATTGGAGATCATGGCATAGAACACATTCCCATTGTTTCTGTCGATGAAGATATCATAATTTTTTCTGATGGATCCCCTACAAGAACTTTTTGTTATGTAGCGGATGCTATTATTGGATATTATAAAATATTAATAAATGGTTCCAAGTGCGAAGCATATAATATTGGTGTAGAAAAACCAGAAATATCTGTAAAGGAATTAGCTAAGTTAATGATATGTATCGGTAAAAAGTACTTTGGATATACTGGGAAAATAGTCTATAAAATTAGTAAAGACCAGGAGTATCTTACAGATGTTCCAAATCGTCGTTGTCCGAATACTACTAAGGCTAAATCACAAATAGGTTATTCCCCATCTATTAACATCAATAAAGGTTTATTGCAGACAATGTACTGGTATAGTGATAATTTAAATACGGAGGAAGAGTGATGAGAGTATCTATGATAGGAACGGGTTATGTAGGCATAGTTTCAGGAACATGTTTAGCAGAAAAAGGGATTTATATTACCTGTGTTGATAAGGACAAAGAAAAAGTTAAAAAAATAAACAATTGTATCTCCCCGATTTTCGAGAATGGCTTAAATGATTTGCTAAAAAAGAATATAATTAATAAACATCTCTTTGCAGATACTAATCTTAAAAAAGCAGTAATAGAAAGTGAAATTTCAATTATTGCCGTTGGTACTCCATTTGATGGTGAAAAGATAGATCTTAGCCAGATAAGGAAATCAGCAGAAGAAATTGGGACCGCATTAAAAGAAAAGAATGCATATCATGTGATTGTTGTAAAGAGTACAGTTACTCCGGGGACAACAGATGAAGTAGTGTTGCCTATTCTTGAAAAATATTCAGGGAAGAAAGCGGGAATTGATTTTGGCGTTGGAATGAACCCAGAATTTTTAAGAGAAGGGTGTGCAGTGAATGATTTTATGAGTCCAGATCGTATAATAATTGGAGGAATAGATAATAAAACTATTAATAAAATATTGGAATTATATAAAGTTTTTAGCGGAACTGATATATTAACAACAAATAACAAAACGGCAGAGATGATTAAATATACTACAAATAGTCTATTAGCTACATTAATAAGCTTTTCAAATGAAATTGCGAATATTTGTACTAAAACACAAAATGTTGATATAAAAGAAGTGATGTCAGGAGTGCATTTAGATAAACGTCTAAATCCGATTTTACCTAGTAACAATAGAGTAAATCCTGATTTTTTAAAATATTTGGAAGCTGGTTGTGGTTTCGGCGGGAGTTGCTTTCCAAAAGATATAAAGGCCCTAATTTCCTATTCTGAAGAACAAGGAGAGAATCCTAAATTATTGAAATCTGTTATAGAAATTAATCAAAAACAACCTTATAAACTAATACAGTTACTCAACAAACATTATAAATCATTTAAAAATTTACATGTAGCGATATTAGGATTAGCTTTTAAACCTGATACAGATGATATAAGAGAATCTCCAGCGATTCCTGTTGCCAAATTATTACTTAAAGAAGGAGCATATATCAAGGCGTATGACCCCGCAGCAAAAGAAGAAGCTAAAAAAATATTAGGTAATGATAATATTGAATATTCAGAAAGTTTGGAAGATACTTTATTAGGTGTTGATGCCGTGATTTTAGTTACTCGATGGGATAAATTTAAAAATTTAAATAGATTAATAAGTAATGAGAAATGTCAACCACTAATTATTGATGGACGCAGGATGTTAAATAAAAATGACTATAAAAAATATGAGGGAATTGGATTAAGTCATGGAAAATAAAAATTTAAAAAAAGAAATTTATAACCTTGTAGTTAAATACTATAATGAAAATCATAAAGTCAAACCATTTATTCCTGGAAAGACCAATATTCCATATGCAGGACGTGTATATGATGAAAAAGAAATGATTTCTCTTGTTGATTCAGCTTTAGATTTTTGGCTTACCGCAGGAAGATTTGCAAAACAATTTGAGGAAAAATTCGCAAAATTCTTAGGAGTAAAACATTGTATTCTAACTAATTCAGGCTCTTCGGCTAATCTTTTAGCTATATCAGCATTAACTTCACCAAAATTAGGGGAAAGAAGGCTTAAACCAGGTGATGAAGTAATAACTACTGCCTGTGCATTTCCTACAACTGTAAATCCAATTATACAGAATAACTTAATTCCTGTTTTTGTGGATGTAGATGTTGGAACATAGAATATTCAAACAGATAAAATTGAAGGGGCAATATTTAAAAAAACTAAAGCTGTTTTTTTAGCTCATACACTTGGTAATCCATTTAAACTTGATAAAATTTTGGAAATATGCAAAAAATATAATCTTTGGCTAATGGAAGATAATTGTGATGCTTTAGGTTCAAAATATAATGGCCAATATACGGGTACATTTGGTCGTATAGCTACTTTTAGTTTTTACCCTCCTCATCATATAACTATGGGAGAAAGGGGAGCGTTAGTTACGAATGATGTCCAATTAAAGAGGTTAATCGAATCTTTTAGAGACTGGGGAAGGGATTGTTGGTGTGAACCGGGATGTGATAATATATGTGGTAAAAGGTTTGAATGGAAGTTAGGCAGCTTACCTTTTGGCTATGATCATAAATATATTTATTCACATACAGGCTATAATTAGAAAATTACAGATATGCAGGCAGCAATCGGAGTTGAGCAACTTAAGAAATTTACCTTGTTTATTAAAGCGCGAAAGGAAAATTTTAAATTTTTATATGAAGGTTTTAAAAAATTTGATAAATATTTTATTTTACCAAAAATAGAACCAAAAGCTGATCCAGATTGGTTTGGATTTTTGATAACTGTCCGAAAAGATGCAGGATTTACTCGAGATGAAATTGTAAAATATTTAGAAAATAATAAAATTGCAACCAGAATGCTTTTTACGGGAAATATCATTCGGCATCCAAGTTTTGAAGATATAAAGTATCGTATATATGGCAATCTTAACAATACCGATTTTATAATGAATAATACATTTTGGTTAGGAGTTTATCCTGGGTTAAGTTTAGAAATGATAGAATATATTATAGATAAAATAGAAAAATTTATTATAAAAAGGGAAAAGATATAATGAAATATTTGATCACGGGTGGTAGCGGGTTTTTGGGTTCGAATTTAGCTTTAGAAGTTTTATCGAAAAGGGACCTAAAATTGATAAAAATGAAGGCGTAAACAGAATGACTAAGTGGATTTCTGTGCAATAAATTAAAATTTTTAATAAACTTACTGTGTTTTAGGGGGAAACCCATGAAAAAACGAATACTATTGGTCGGCAATATAAATGTTGCATATCGAAGTCAGTTATTATTAAAAATACTTACGGATTATCGACCAGATAGCGGATATGCAATATCCTTAGTTTCAGATGAATTTTATATGCCATACTCTACATCAAAAAAATTCTCGGCGAAAGTTTTAAGGCGAATAAAAGCATACTATGCACAAATAATTTCAATATTTGAATTGATATTTAAAATCCCATTTTGTGATGTTGTATATGTTTTGGCAAGTAACCATCACTGGTTTTTTAAAGTCTATTTGGTAAATATGCTATGGCACAAACCTATTATCACAGATCTATATATTTCTATTTACGATACAGGCCTGGATAGAGGTTGGTATGAAATTATATCGAAAATCAAAAGAAGATATCTTAAATTAAAGGCAAAATATCATCGTTCTTTAGATAAACTCATTATTGAAAAATCAACAAGAGTATTACATCTTGCACAATTTGAACTGGAATATATTGCTAAACTTGTTGGTGCAAGATTAAATAAAAGCATGGTAACAATAGTTCCTTTAAGTGTATGTCCCAAGAAGCTTGCATCTCCAAAAAAGTCGAACATATTTCGTATTTGTTGGTGGGGCACATGGATACCTTTGCATGGTCTTGATATTATCTTATATGCAATGAAAATACTTTCAAGCAAAAATATCAAGAATATCAAGCTCGATCTCTTTGGTGTACCAGGCCAAGCAGGGGAGGCATATAAAAAGATAATAAACGAACACAATCTTATAAATTGTGTGACTATTCATACAGATAAATTTTTTTCTAATGGTAAATTAGAGGAATATCTTTCAACTAAATGTGATTTGGCGTTAGGTATTTTCGGTAGATCTAAAAAAGCACAAAATGCTATTGCTAATAAAGTAATTGACGCATTTTCAATGCGATTGCCAGTATTAACAATGGATAAACCAGTTTTAAAAGAATTTATTGATACAGAAAATGAACTTTTTGTTTGCCGAAATAATCCCATGGATGTCGCAAAGAATATAATAGGAATAATGAATGATAAAGCTGAAAGAAAACGACGTGCAAAATTAGGATATCAAAGATATTCGGAAACATTTACTCCTGAACAATTTGTCTGGAAAATGTCAAGAGTCATAGACGAAGCAACGGCTAAAGGCGAAGGTAGGTTGATAAATCTGAAAAATGGTGTGGAAATTAAATGAAAGAACTTTTTTCTGAACTGAAACAAGGCATTGTTATTGTATTTATTTCCAGATATGCTGGTATATTTTTTCAAATTATCTTTACAGCGATATTGGCTTGTTTATTAGTGCCTGAAGAGTTTGGTGTTATTGCCATATATCCTATAATGCTTCGTAGGATAAACAGGCAAAATATATTTTAAGATTAGGTAGAATATAAGGAGACCTGTTTAAAAAAAGTGCAGGACCTGGGATGACGATTGAGTAATATATGGGATGGTTAGGGGACAAGGGACTTGTCCCTCTGTCCATGTCGAATAAAGAATAGTCATGTTGGGGGAGGGTTCTTATGAATCATTAAAAAAGCTTAGATAGGAATTATGGCTGAAGAGCCCGAGAAAAGTAACATAAAAGTAAAAAGCAGAAAAACCAGCGGCAAAAAACGAAATAAGGATATTGGCAACAGCTAGGCTATTTAAATGAGGGCATTTATCTATTGTTGATTGTAAGCTTTTTTAGGAGTAAAGTATGCTAAAAAAAATATATTATAATGTATTTTCCATTAAATCTTTTTATAGTTTTATATTGGCAACAATTAGTTATTATTTGTTGTATATTTTTGGAGTAATTGATACAAGTATTTTTTATATTTATTATAATTTTTATAAGTTTGCTGCATTAGTAATGCTTTTCTTTTTGTTTGAAGTAATAATAAAAAAAGACATGGTATATATGTTTTTTTTATACTTAATGTCAGTGCCTATTCAACATTTATTTGCCGCAAGGGAATTTCTTTTTTTTAATTTATACAACTTATTAATAATTAACTATAATTTAGTTTTTATTTGTGTATTTTTGTATAAAGTTATTTTGTTGAATAACCTTAGGTTAAAACTATGTAACCATAAAATAATATTTGCTTTTTTCGGTTGCTTAATCTTGTCAGTAATTTCAATTTTTGATGCTAAAAATGCATTTTTAGCCTTCAATGGTGTTATTTACGGTTTATTAATACCTTTTGTTTTATTTATTATAGTTTTAAATATTATAAAGGACAAAAAGAATTTATTTTTATGTTATGATGCTTTTATTATTGCTGCTTTATTTTTTAATATTTTAACTTTCATATTAGAGTTTACAAACATAATTCTTCCAGACTTTGGACTTGAGCATGCTAGGATAGAAGGTATTTTTGTAAATCCTGGGCATTATGGGGTGTTACAATTATGTGCGGGTTCTCTTTCTTTATTTTTATTAACAAAAAGGTTAAATATAATTTACTTAATTTCATTTGCTTCTTCAATTACTGCAATGTTATTATCAGGCAGTAGAGCTTATTTTATAAGTTTTATTATTTTTTGCATTTTATATATACATCAAATGGGGCTGAAAAGAAAAATAGCATCTTATTATATTTCTGTTATCATATTAGTATTTTTTATAATTGATTTTACAAGTTCAAAATTGTTTTTAGATAATATCACAATGTTTAGATTATATGAAGAAGGATTTAATACTAACAGATATAATATGTGGATGAATACAATTAATTATATTATAGACAATAAGCTATTCTTTAAAGGTGTTGGGAAAGGTAATTTTGCCTATAGCTTATTTCCATATGTGCATGCAGCAAGTGCGCATAATTCTTTATTACACTTTGCTGCAACTATCGGAGTATTTGGTTCATTTTTATATCATTACATTATTATCTATAGCATTAATCTTAAAAACATAATTTTTAAGATTAATAAAACTAGAATAATACCACAAATTATTCTTTTTTCAATTTTAGTATCTTTTCTTGCAGGAGGATTCCAGCCTTTAATGTATTGGCAAAATCATATTCTATATGGTATTGACCCTGTAAGCATGAATACTCATTTGATGAACACTTATTTGTGGTTATTTATTGCATTTTCTAACTATACCGATTAACTAAACAAAACTTATGGTTGCCTTTATTAATCAAACATGAGTTCGAATTGGAAGATGTTTATGAGTAAAATTAATAGTCATAAAAAATAATACTGTATTTGGTATCCCTGATGAGAAAATTGACCGGGAAATTGTAGAGCAAACTGCAAAAATCGCTAATATTCATGACTTCATTATTTCAGAATTACCAATAGGCTATCAGACTATAGTAGGAGAGCGATGATCAGTGTACTTATGATGAGCTGATGAGTTCAAATGCATCTTTTAGGGCTATGGCGAAGGTGAATATTAAATAATAAATTGCAGTATTGTACTTGATATTACAGATATGAGTTTTGAAGATAACTTTTTCGTTGTCATTATCTGTAATTACGTTTTAGAACACGTTAAATATGACCGGAAAGCAATGAGTGAATTATTTAGAGTTTTAAGACCAAAAGGTTTTGCCATTTTACAAGTTTCTATTTATAAAACGCAGATGATTTAAATATATGGACAAAAGAAAGAATAAAAACTTTTACAAATAGCAATTTTAGATGATTTATATATAAAATACAAAAAAGTACTTAAGAACGTTATTATTTATAGAGGAGAAAAATAAAAAATGGAATGGGTTGTAAATTTAAAACAAAAGATTAAAAATAAATCAATTATAGTTGGTGTTGTGGGCTTAGGTTATGTTGGTTTGCCTTTAGCAGTAACTTTTTGTAAAAAGTTTAAAGTTATTGGTTATGATACGAATGGTAAAAATATAGAATTTTTAAATCAAGGAAAATCCTATATTGAGGATGTTGACAATAAAAAAATAAATATGGAAAATTTTTATCCAACGAGTGACTATAAGGAATTGAAAAAGTCTGATTTTATTATAATTACTGTTCCAACACCTTTGAAAGAAGATAAAACACCAGACTTATCTTATATAAGTGATGCTGCAAAAACAGTAGGGGAACTATTAAAAAAAGATCAGTTTGTAATCTTAGAGATTACTAATTACCCCGGAACTACAGATGAAATATTAATACCTATTTTAGAAGAGAAAAGTGGTCTAAAAGTTATAAAAGATTTTGGGGTAGGATATTCTTCCGAAAGAGTTGACCCAGGAAATAAAAAATACAAAATTGAGAATACTCCAAAAGTTGTTGGTAGCTTAACCCCTGAATTTACTGAGGTAATTAAAATGCTTTATAGAAGCATTATTGATGAAGTTATTACGGTTAAAGATTGCAAGACTGCTGAAGCCGTTAAAATGGTGGAAAATGTTTTTAGAAATGTTAATATTGCGCTTGCAAATGAACTTGCACTAATTTTTGAGAATATGGGAATTGATATTTGGGATGTTATTAAAGCTGCGGAAACAAAACCTTATGGATTTATGGCATTCTATCCTGGTCCAGGGGTTGGTGGACATTGTATTCCTCTTGACCCATATTACATTTCATATCGGGCAAAACAATTCGGAATAATTCCTAGATTCATAGAAACTGCAGGTGAAATTAATGATTATATGCCAATACATATAGTTAATTTAGCAGAGAAGGGACTTAAAAGAAAAATAAAAAAATTAGAAATTCAAAAATTGCGATTTTAGGATTAGCTTATAAGCCTGATATTAATGACACAAGAGAATCTTCAGCGATTAGAATTATTGAAGAGCTTATAGAAAGAAATGCTGAAATTAAAGTTTATGATCCTCATGTAAAGTATATTAAAACGAATTCTGGTAAAATTAAAAAATTTAAGTAATACATTTAATTTGAAGATATGTATACTAAAAAGTATCAAATTTAAATAAAAAATTGTAAAATTTTTTACAAAACAAAGAATATTTGTTTTAAGAAATAATTTATAAAATTTTATTATAGGATATATAAAAAATATGAAAAAACCCAGATGTAAGGGTAATAATTCCAACGTATAGCCATGCTCAATTAATAGGCCGAACCATTGAAAGTATATTATATCGGACTTATCGACATTTTGACCTTATTATAGTGGGTGTATCTAAACTAACAATATGAAAGGTGTTATAAGATAGATATGAAAATAACATTTTTACTTCCTGAAATTGATATAGCAGGTGGCATCAAATCCACATTTGAATTGGCAAATCGTTTGCAAGATAGAGGTCATAAAATTTCTGTAATTTATCCTTTAATACCAATGCTCTCTGGAGCAAAATGGTACAATTTTAGAAATTTAGCAAGTAGGGCTTTAGGTACTATTAGAAAACTTAAACATGGCAATCATATAGACTGGTTTGACTTAAAAGCAAATTTAATAAGAGTACCAACATTGGCAGAAAGATATATTCCGAAAGGGGATATCATCGTAGCTACTTGGTGGGCAAATGCTTATAATGTTAACAGTTACGGACTCGATAAAGGTGAGAAGTTTTACTTCATTCGAAGTTATGAAATATGGGGAGGACCTGAAGATCTAGTTAATAAAACATATACGCTTTCCCTTCATAAAATAGTTGTTTCTACTTTGTTAAATAATCTCATTCAGGAAAAATTTAATGTGTCTACTTTAGATACCGTGATGAATGGAATCGATTTTAGTCTTTTTTATAAGGAAGGAAGCAATTTTGAAAATCATCATCCTAAACGAGTTGGTATCTTATATAGAACAGGAAAACTAAAAGGAATGGAAGATGGACTTAAAGCTTTTCTAATAGCAAAGAAAAAGCATTTTAACATCCAGCTAGTTTTATTTGGTCAAAAACCTACCACAGATGATATGAAAACTATAGAAAAGATAAAAAATGTTGAGTTTCACAAATTACCTTATAAAGAAAAATTACGAAAAATCTATAACTCACTGGATATTTTTATTTTTCCAAGTCGTTTTGAAGGATTTGGCAATCCACCAATGGAGGCAATGGCATGTGGAGCAGCTTGTGCTACTACAGATACCGGAGCTGTGCTAGATTATACTATACCCGGAGAAACTGCATTAGTCTCACAGCCAAAGGATATTAAAGCATTGGCTCAAAATATAAATAGAATGATAGAAAATGAAAATAAACGAAAACAAATAGCAGAGAATGGATACCATTACATTAAACAATTTACTTGGGATAAGGCCGTAGATCAATTGGAGGGAATTTTTAAAAAATATATTTAAGTGAAAATAAATGAATTTAAAAATCCTAATCATTTCATATATAGTTTATATATATATTAATTCATATCAAGGGAGAGGTAAAATATGAAAGGCATAATCTTAGCCGGGGGGTCGGGAAGCAGACTCAACCCCCTAACAAAAGTGACCAGCAAGCAGTTAATCCCAGTTTATGATAAACCTATGATATATTATCCTTTATCTACTTTGATGTTAGCCGGGATTAAAGATATTTTAATCATATCTACTCCGAAGGATCTGCCAAAATTTATTGACTTATTTGGCGATGGAAGAGAAATTGGGCTTAATATTTCCTATAGAGAACAACCTAAGCCAGAGGGGATTGCCCAAGCCTTTATTATTGGAGAAGAGTTCATCGGTAAGGATTCGGTATGTTTGATATTAGGAGATAATATATTCTATGGCCATAGTTTATCTATGACCTTGCAGAAGATGGCAAATCTTAAAAGTGGAGCCTGTATCTTTGGTTACTGGGTTTCAGACCCCCAAAGATATGGAATCGTCGAATTTAATCAAAATAATGAAGTTATTAGTATAGAGGAGAAACCTAAACATCCCAAATCAAATTATGCGGTACCCGGCTTGTATTTTTATGATAATGAGGTAATAGATATTTCTAAAAATTTGAAGCCCTCAGCCCGAGGGGAGCTAGAAATAACCGATGTAAATTTAGAATATCTAAAACAAGGTAATTTAAAAGTAGAACTTCTAGGTCGGGGTTATGCCTGGTTGGATACCGGTACACCGGATAGTCTTATGGATGCCTCTAATTATATTGCTACCATTGAAAGAAGACAGGGATTAAAGATTGGTTGTATAGAAGAAGTAGCCTATCGGATGGGTTATATTGAGCAGGATCAATTTAAAAAAATAATCAATCAATATCCGGAAAATGATTACAAAAAATATTTAAAAGTAATTTTGAATGAAAAGATAAAATGAAATGAGGGTAATATGAATTTTAAAAAAGGTGATATTGAAGGAGTTATTATTAAAAAATTAACAAAATATACTGATGAAAGAGGTCATTTGGTCGAAACATTTCGGGAAGATAACCTTCCTGATAAATTAAAACCGGTAATGAGCTATGTATCTTTTACCAAACCCGGCGTATATCGTGGACCTCATGAACATATCAAGCAAACTGATCTATTTTGTTTTATCGGGCCGGGAAGTTTTAAGATAAAACTCTGGGATAATCGAAAAAATTGTAAAACTTACGGTAGTTTTATAGAAATCACAGGCGGTAGAGATAACCTTATTTTAGTCATAATTCCTCCGGGCATCGTTCATGGCTATAAGAATATATCCGAAGAACTGGGAATGGTAATTAATTATCCTGATAAGTTATTTAAAGGTTGGAATAAGGAAGATGAAGTGGATGAGATTAGACATGAAGATGTAGAAGATGATTTTTATTTAGATTTTGTTAGCGAGGATGAATAAGGGATGATCTGGCTTATCGGAAATAAAGGAATGTTGGGACAAGATGTGGAAAAGTTATTTAAAAGAAAAAGATTATCTTATTTGACCAGTGATAAAGAAGTAGATATAAAGAATTATCAAATATTACAGGAGTTTACAAAAGATATAAAGATAGAATGGATAATCAATTGTTCGGGATATACTGATGTAGATAA
>SDBS01006489.1_pt1 | contig 11371 bp, 8 predicted proteins | sample 2277091 | NCBI WGS metagenome assembly SDBS01 (sample SAMN10404972, study PRJNA504765) | marine sediment metagenome | isolation source: marine sediment core GS10_PC15, 163 cmbsf | place: Arctic Ocean: Southern Knipovich Ridge | collected 2010 | reverse complement strand
CTTTTTCCCCGCCCCGTTCGTTATGCACGGTGATCTTCCTGTGGCCCCGCACCAGGCCTCCATATTTCACGACACCATCGATCTCCGAAATGACAGCGGGATGCTTGGGCCGGCGGGCCTCGAACAGCTCCTCGGCTCGGGGCAGCCCCCCGGTAATGTCTTTGGTGCGAGCGGCCTCCCGGGGGATCTTCGCCAGGACATCACCTGCATGGACCTTGTCGCCGTCTTTGACCTCCAGGTTGGCACCGGAGGGAAGGAAGTATTTGCGCATCACCGGTTTACCCTTGTCGTCCTTTTTCCTGGAATCCAGGACCTGGATCTGGGGCTGCATCTTTTCATCCTTGGGATCGATCACGACCGGCGTGATCAGGCCCGTGAATTCATCCTGGACGTCTTCCATCGTCAGGCCCAGGACCACGTCATGGAAGTGGACGATTCCGGGCTCCTCACTCAAGATGAACGTGGAAAAAGGATCCCATTCGGAAAATTCTTGCCGGGCCTTGACTTCCTCGCCATCGTTGACCGTGACCTTGGCACCGTAGGGTACCTGGTAGTGCTCGACTTCCCGGTTGCGGTGATCCAGGATGGCGATGTTGGCATTCCGGTTGACCACGACTATCTTGCCTTCGCGGTTGATGACCGACTTCAGGTTGTTGAACTTGATCACACCGTCGTTCTTGGCCTCCAGCCGGGAACGCTCCGCGCCGCCCATCGCTATGCCGCCCACATGGAAGGTCCGCATGGTCAGCTGGGTTCCCGGCTCCCCGATGGACTGGGCGGCGATGACTCCCACCGCCTCGCCCAGCTCGACCAGCTGTCCGCTGGCCATATCGCGCCCGTAGCAGAGCTGGCACACCCCACGATTGGATTCGCAGGTGAGGAGGGATCGGATCCGGATCCGCTCGATGCCGAGGTTCTCCAGCTTCTGGGAGACCTCTTCCGTGATTTCTTCGTTGACATCCACGATCACTTCATTGGTATCGGGATGCGTGATCTTGTCCAGAGAGGTCCGGCCCACAACACGATCCTCGAAGGGCTCGATCAGTTCACCGTTCTCGACGATGGCGCCCACATTGACGCCTTTCATGGTCCCGCAGTCGTGTTCGTCTACGATCACTTCCTGGTTGACATCCACGAGCTTCCGTGTCAGGTATCCAGAATTGGCGGTCTTAAGGGCGGTGTCGGCCAATCCCTTGCGGGCCCCGTGGGTAGAGGTGAAGTACTGCCCCACGCTCAGACCCTCACGCAGGTTGGAAGTGATGGGAGTCTCGAGGATCTCTCCGGAAGGCTTACTCATCAGCCCCCGCATGCCTGCCAGCTGACGGATCTGCTGCTTGTTGCCCCGCGATCCCGAATCCGCCATGACGAACAGTGGATTCAGATCGCCACCTTCGAAACTGACCCTTTCCATCTCCTCGATCATAGCGTTGGATACCCTGTCGGTGACGGCACCCCAGATCTCGACCACACGGTTGAACCGCTCGCGGGCGGAGATGACACCCTCCTTGTACAGTTGTTCTTCCTTCTGGACATCTTTATGGGCCTTGGCGACGAGGGCCTTCTTTTTACGGGGGATGATGAAATCGTCGATGCCCAGGGAAAAACCCGCGCTGGTGGCATATGTGAAACCGAGTGATTTCATGTCATCCAGCACCTTGATGGTCGGCTCCAGTCCCACTTTCAGGTAGGTGTAGAAAACGAGGCTCTCCAGGCCCTTCTTCTTGAGCATGCCGTTGATAAAAGGGACCTTGTCGGGAAGGATGTCGTTAAAAATGAGCCGGCCGGGGGTGGTCTCGACGAGGGTGTTTTCGATCTCCTTGACCGGGCAGGTCTGAACCGCCTGGTCATCATAGAAGGTGGACAGGTCCATGAACGGCCCCTTGAACCGGAGCTTGATGCGGGCGTGGATGTCGATCTCCTTGTTCTCCATCGCCAGGAGGGCCTGGTCCGCGGACACAAAAACGCGCCCCTCGCCCTTACTCTTCATTCTCTCCAGGGTCAGATAGTAGCATCCCAGCACCATGTCCTGGCTGGGTACAGCCAGGGGCCGGCCGTTGGCCGGAGACAGGATGTTCTGAGTCGAGAGCATGAGAGTCTGGGCCTCGATCTGGGCCTCGACCGACAGGGGCACATGCACAGCCATCTGGTCACCGTCGAAATCGGCATTGAAGGCAGCGCACACCAGGGGATGGATCTGGATGGCCTTGCCTTCCACCAGGATCGGCTCGAAGGCCTGGATCCCCAGGCGGTGAAGTGTTGGGGCCCGGTTGAGGAGGATGGGATGTTCCTTGACAACTTCCTCCAGAAAATCCCATACCTCAGGCCGCTCCTGTTCATGCCATTCGCGCGCGATCTTCACACTCGGCACCAGGCCTTCCTTTTCCAGCTTGTGGAAGATGAAAGGCTTGAACAACTCGAGGGCCATCTTCTTGGGCAGGCCGCACTGGTTGAGCTTGAGCTCGGGACCCACCACGATGACCGATCGGCCGGAGTAATCCACGCGTTTCCCCAGGAGGTTCTGCCGGAAACGGCCCTGTTTGCCGCGCAGGGCCTCACTAAGAGACTTGAGGGGCCGGCGGTTGGCGCCCAGGTGCACCCGTCCCCGCTTGCCGTTGTCGAAGAGCGCATCCACGGCTTCCTGGAGCATACGCTTCTCGTTGCGGATGATCAGCTCCGGCGCCTTGAGATCGATCAGTTTTTTCAGCCGGTTGTTCCGGTTGATGACGCGGCGATAAAGGTCGTTGAGGTCGGAAGTGGCGAAGCGGCCGCCGTCCAGACGGACCAAGGGGCGAAGGTCCGGGGGGATTACGGGGATCACATCCAGGATCATCCAATCCGGCCGGTTTTCGGACTTCTTCAGGGCCTTGAAGACGCGGAGCCGTTTGGCGTGCCGGAGCTTTCTCTGCTGGGAGGTCTCGTTCTTCATGAGCTTGCGCAGCCGCTCTCCCTCTTTGTTGATATCGATGCTCTTCAGGAGTCTCTTGATGGCTTCCGCCCCAATCGAGGCGGTAAATCCGTCGCCGAACTTTTCCTGGGCCTCCTTGAACTCCTCTTCCGTGAGCAGTTGTCTTTCCTTCAGGGGGGTCTCTTCCGGATCGATCACGATGTAGGATTCAAAATACAGGACTTTTTCCAGGTCCTTGATGGTAAGATCCAGGACAAGCCCGATGCGGCTGGGCGTACCCTTGAAGAACCAGATGTGAGCTACAGGTGATGCCAGCTTGATGTGCCCCATGCGCTCCCGCCTGACATTGGAGCGGGTCACTTCCACCCCGCACCGCTCGCAGATGATGCCACGGTACTTCATGCGTTTGTACTTGCCGCACAGACATTCATAATCATTGATGGGCCCGAAGATTTTGGCACAGAAAAGCCCGTCTTTTTCCGGCTTGAAGGTCCGGTAGTTGATGGTCTCGGGTTTGGTGACTTCCCCCCAGGACCAGCTCAGTATCTTTTCAGGAGATGCAAGACTGATCCGGACCTGGTCGAAATCCACCTTGGGCTTGGCTCCCATTCCATGTCGAAAATCCATCATCTCTCTCCTTTAAGGATCTGAGGCACATCGATCCCCCAGGGCAGGACCTCATCTTTTTTGGCCTTCTCGAGCTCAAAATTCAGGCACAGGCTCTGCAGTTCCCGGATGAGGACGTTGACCGACTCCGGCAGTCCCGGAGAAAAAGCCAGGTCGCCTTTGACTATCCCCTCATAGATCTTGGCCCGGCCCTCCACATCATCGGACTTGGCCGTTAGCAGCTCCTGCAGGGTGTAGGCGGCCCCGTAGGCCTCCAGGGCCCACACCTCCATCTCACCGAAACGCTGCCCTCCGAACTGCGCCTTGCCACCCAGAGGCTGCTGCGTGATCAGGGAGTACGGCCCGGTGGAACGGGCGTGGATCTTGTCGTCCACGAGGTGATACAGCTTCATGATGTACATGTATCCCACCGTGACCTTGCTGTGCAGCTTCTCCCCCGTTATCCCGTCCAAGAGCGTGTGTTTGCCCGAAGGGGGCAGTCCGGCCTTTTTCAGCAGCGCCTTGATTTCGTTTTCGGAGATTCCGTCGAAGACCGGCGTCGCGATCCAGAGTCCCAGCGCGTGTGCGGCCAGGCCCAGATGGGTTTCCAGGATCTGGCCTACGTTCATTCGAGAAGGAACACCCAGGGGATTCAATACCACCTCCACCGGTGTCCCGTCTTCCAGGCGGGGCATGTCCTCTTCCGGGACGATCTTGGCGACGATCCCCTTGTTGCCGTGGCGGCCCGAGACCTTGTCACCGACCGACATCTTGCGTTTCATGGCGATGTAGACTTTGACGACCTGGATGACCCCGGGAGCCAGCTCGTCGCCCTTCTTGAGGATATCGGACTTTTCCTTGTGGATAAGCCTGAGCGCCTCGATCTGACGCTTGACCTTCTTATCGATGTCCTTGATCTCCTCATCCCGCTTTTCATTGGCTTTGAGGCTGAGTTTGCCCAGGTCCCTGGATTTCACTCCTTCCAGGATCTCTGCGGTCAGCTTAGTCCCTTTCTTCAGCTCGATACCAGAGATCTTCTGATCCTTGGTGATCACCTTGCCTTTCAAGACGGCCCGGATCCTGCGTCCTTTCTCGCCCTCGAGGATCCGGATCTCGTCATCCAGGTTGCGTTTCATCTTTGCAATCTCGTCGGTTTCTATGGCCTTGGCCCTTGGATTCTTGTCTATCCCGCGGCGCGAAAAGATGCGCACATCTATGACGGTTCCCTCGACCCCCGGAGAGCAGTACAGGGAGGCGTCTTTGACATCCAGGGCTTTCTCACCGAATATGGCCTTGAGCAGCTTCTCTTCCGGTGAAAGCTGGGTCTCTCCCTTGGGCGCGACCTTGCCGACCAGGATGTCTCCGGATTTGACCTTGGCGCCGATGCGTACGATCCCGTTTTCATCCATATTCCGGAGCAGGTTTTCCGGTACATTGGGAATGTCCTGGGTGACCTCCTCGGGGCCCAACTTGGTGTCGCGGGCCTCCAGGGACTCTTCGATGATGTGCAGGGAGGTGAAGATATCCTCCTTGATGAGCTTCTCGCTGATGATGATGGCATCCTCGAAGTTATACCCTCTCCAGGGCATGAAAGCGCACAGGACATTGCGCCCCAGAGACAGCTCCCCCTTGTCCGTGCTGGAGGTATCGGCCAGGATCTGCCCCTCTTCCACCTTGTCGCCCTTTCGGACGATGGGCCTGTGGTCAAGACACGTGTTCTGATTGGTGCGCATGAACTTGGTTAGGAGATAGAGATCGGTCCCCACCTCATAGCTGTGTTCGTCGTGGTTCTCCCCCACGCGGACCAGGATGCGTTCCGCATCCACGAACTCCACAACTCCGGCCCGCCGGCAGATGACCACGTCGCCCGAGCCCTTGGCTATCAGGTGCTCGATGCCGGTCCCCACCAGGGGGGCTTCCGGGTTAAGCAGGGGGACGGCCTGCCTCTGCATGTTGGATCCCATGAGCGCCCTGTTGGCGTCGTCGTGTTCGAGAAAGGGGATGAGGGAGGTCGAGAGGCTCACCAGCTGCTTGGGGGACACATCGATGTAGTCGATCTGAGCCCTCGGGATGAGCTTGAAGTCCCCAGACTGCCGGGCGCCGACCAGCTCGTTGATGAAATTGCCTTTGTCATCCACGGGGGCGTTGGCCTGCGCGATGCTGTGCTTCTCTTCTTCCCAGGCTGTCAGGTAGAAACAGTGCGGCTCAACCACCGGGATCTGTCCGGACTTCTTCTCCCGCCCGATCCGGCGGGCCTCTCTGTCAACCCCGTCCTTTTCGAGGATCTCACCGATTTTGAAGCTGCTGTCGCCCGGATGAAGGATCTTCACATGCTCTATGACCCGGCTGTTCTTGACCTTCTGGTAAGGGGTCTCCACAAAGCCGAAGTCGTTGACGCGGGCATAGCTGCTGAGGGAGGAGATGAGCCCGATGTTGGGGCCTTCCGGCGTTTCGATGGGGCAGATACGGCCGTAGTGCGACGCCTGGATATCGCGGACCTCGAATCCGGCCCGCTCCCGGCTCAGCCCCCCGGGACCCAGAGCACTGAGACGGCGTTTGTGCGTGATCTCGGCCAGGCTGTTGATCTGATCCATGAACTGAGACAACTGCGAGCTTCCGAAAAACTCCTTGAGGGCCGCGATCACCGGCTTGGAGTTGATCAGGTCCTGGGGCATGGCCGAGGCCAGATCGGTGGATATGGTCATCTTTTCCTTGATGGCGCGCTCCATGCGCGTCAGGCCGATCCGGAACGCATTCTCCACCAGTTCCCCTACCGACCGGACACGCCGGTTGCCCAGATGATCGATGTCGTCCACCGCACCCTCATCGACCCGTAGACCCAGCAGGTATTTGATCACCGCCACAAAATCCAGCGGCGTCAGGATCTTTTCCTCCAAAGACGTATCCATCCCCAGCTTGATGTTCATCTTGAGGCGCCCGATCCGGGAAAAGTTGTATTTCTGAGAGTTGAAGAACAGGTTGTGGAAGAGATTATGGGCGCTCTCCATGGTGTGGGGTTCGCCCGGGCGCAGTTTCTTGTAGATCTCACCCAGGGCTTCGTTGGTGTCTTTGGCAGTATCCTTGATCAGGGTGTTGGAGATGATATCCCCCACACTGTCTTTTTCAGGGAAGCATATCTCGAAGGATTCGGTGTGCTGGGCCAGCTTTTCCCACTGAGTTTCATCGATGTGTGTGTTGGCATCCACCACATCCGGAACCTGCGTTACGGCCAGGGCTCCCTCCAACTCCTTGGGCGAGAGGGTGATCAATTCGACCTTCGCCTCCTGCAGCTTCTCGAACAGTGCCTGCGTCAGTTTCTTCCGCGCGGGCGCGATGACCTTCTTGGTTTTGGGATGCACTATTTCAGCGGCCACGGTCTTACCGACCAGGTTCTCATCCAGCTTCCAGAACAGAGTGCCCTTTTTGGGCACGAGGGTGAATGTCCGGTAGAAGAGCCGGAGGATCTCCGCGTCGGAACCGAAACCGAGGGCGCGCAGGAACACACTGGCCAGGAACTTTTTCTTGCGGTCGAGCCGGACATACAGAAAATTCTTGCTGTCGTACTCGAATTCGACCCAAGCCCCGCGGTAGGGAATGATCTTTCCGATAAAAAATCCCTTGCCGTCTCCCGGCCGGAAAAACACACCTGGTGACCTCTGCAGCTGACTGACGACCACGCGTTCGATGCCGTTGAAGATAAAGGTGCCCTTACCTGTCATCAGCGGGATGTCGCCGAAATAGACCTCCTGCTCCTTGATGTGTTTCAGGCGTTTCGCCTTGGACACGGGATCTTTCTCCCAGGAAATCAGGCGGACCTTGATGCGGAGAGGGACGGAAAAGGTATATCCCTTTTGAAGACATTCATGAGGGCTGTACTTCATCTTCAATCCCACCCTGTCCCCGCAGTGTTCGCAGAGAGGGATATCGATGGTCTTGATGGAGTTGCAGTACGGACAGATCTCCTTCTCGGTCAGCTCAACATCGGGGGGCAGCAGCGTGCCGCAGCCGTTGCATTTGCGGCGGGAATTATCCACGCCTTTGAGGCGGCCGCATTTGCATTCCCAGTTGCCGATGGAGTAGGAAATGAAATCCAGCTGGGTCGTTTCCTTAAAATCCGCCACTGGGAAGATGTCTTTGAAGGCGGCCTGGAGTCCGATGTCTCTTCTTTCCTCGGGCAGCAGCTCCATCGCGAGGAACTCCCGGTAGGATTTCGTCTGGATGGCCAGCATGTCCGGCATCGGGAAGACGCCTTTGATCTTGGAAAAATCGACCCTTTCGCGGTAAATATTCTTTGATTCATTCAGCATAATCGCCCTCTCAGAAGGGGTATTTTTGTTTACAAATCACAAAACCGGCTACTGAAGCTCAATGATGGCTCCGACCACTTCAAATTTTTTCTTGATCTCTTCGGCTTCATCCTTGGACACACCTTCCTTGACCGCTTTGGGTGCGCTGTCCACCAGGTCCTTGGCTTCCTTGAGTCCCAGGCTTGTGACCTCACGGACCGTTTTGATTACGTTGATCTTTTTGTCGCCGATCTCTTTGAGTATCACACTGAACTCGGTCTTCACCTCTTCTACGGGGGCTTCCCCGCCGGCAGGTGCAACGGCAACGGGGGCCACTGCGGCAGCTGCGCTCACACCATATCTGTCTTCAAATTCCTTGATGTAATCCGCCAGCTCGAGAACGGTCAGACCATCCAGATGTTCGAAGAATTGGTCTTTGGTTAATTTGCTCACTTCGATCTCCTTTTTTTCTTTGGTTGTTTCCTTTGCTTTCGTATCACCAGCCTCGTTGGCTTGATCTTTGGTCATGTTCTCCTCCCAAGCTTAAAAACAGAAATTCTATTCCTTTTTATCTTTCAATTGACTCAGCATGCTGCCCAGCGTGTTGATAGGCGCCTGCATGGTCCGCAGGAGTTGAGTCAACGGATACGCGATCAGGTATCCCAGTTTGGCGACCAGGTCATTGCGCGAGGACAGGCTCGCGATCTCATGGAAGCGTTCCTGAGAAAGGAAATCCCCTTCCACGATCCCGGCCTTGACCCTGAGGATCCTGTACTTAGTAGTAAAATCCTTGAGCAGCCTGGCCAGGACGATGGGATTCTTGTCCGTGAAGGCGATGCCCGTAGGGCCCTGGAAGCTCTCCCTGAGCTCCTCAGGGAATCCCTCCAGGAGCGCCCGCAGAGCCAGCCGGTTCTTGACGACTTTCAGGGAACAATCATTGTCCCGGAGCTGGCGTCTCAGCACAGAGGCCTTGGACACGGGGATGTTGACATAGTCCAGAAGATAGAAGGTGTTGTTCCGGTCGAACGTGTCCCGCAGTTCCTGGACCTGATTTTCTTTTTTTTCTCGATTGACGCTCACTTTGACCTCTCTGCTTACTCCAGGGACGCTTCCGAGATCTTCAGGGAAGGCCCCATGCTGGATGAGATGTAGACGTTTCTGACGTATTTTCCTTTGGCTGCGGCAGGCCTGGCTTGGAAGATGGCCTGCATGAACGAGCCGATATTCTCGCTGAGTTTTTCTGCAGGGAAAGACAGCTTGCCCACAGGCGAGTGCACGATGGCGGTCTTTTCCACCCGAAACTCCACCCGTCCGGCCTTGATCTCCTGGACGGCCTTGCCCAGCTCAAAAGTCACGGTACCGGATTTGGGATTGGGCATCAAGCCTTTGGGACCGAGGATCCGGCCCAGTTTGCCCACGCCCCGCATCATGTCGGGAGTCGCGATCATCACATCGAACTCGGTCCAGCCTTGGGAGATCTTTTCGATCAGATCGTCACCGCCCACCATATCGGCGCCGGCCTCCTCCGCCTCCGTTATCTTTTCCCCGGAAGCGACCACGCATACATACATTTTCTTGCCAGTCCCGTGGGGAAGCACCACCGTACCGCGGACCATCTGATCCGAATGCTTGGGATCCACTCCCAGGTTGACGGCGATATCAACGGATTCATCGAACTTGGCGAAGCTGGTGTCCTTCATGAGGGCGATGGCCTCATCCAGCGGGTACTCCTCTTTGTCCATTACCGCCTTCGCTTTTTGGTACTGTTTTCCTCGTTTAGCCACTGACTATCTCCAATCCCATGTTTTTTGCGGTGCCCTCGATGATCTTGACGGCGGCATCCAGGTCGTAGGCGTTCAGGTCGGTCAGCTTGGTTTTGGCGATCTCTTCCAGCTGCTGCCGAGTGACCTTCCCGACCTTCTCCTTGTTCGGTTCGCCGGAGCCTTTCGCGATCCCGGCGGCTTTTTTCAGGAGGTAAGAGGCGGGTGGCGACTTGAGCACGAATGTGAATGTCCGGCCCGTGAATACCGAGATGACCACCGGGACCACTGTGCCCGGCTCCATCTTACTGGTCTTATCGTTGAACTGACGCACAAAATCCATGATGGGCACGTTGTGCTGTCCCAGGGCCGGTCCCACGGGGGGGGCGGGGCTGGCCTGTCCGGCTTCGATGTGCAGCTTGATCTGCGCAACCACTACTTTGGCCATTGTTCCTCCTAGATCTTCTCTACCTGTAAGAACTCGAGCTCGACGGGAGTGGAACGCCCGAAAATGGTCACCATGACCTTTAGGGTGTCGCGCTCGTGATTGACTTCTTCCACGATGCCGTTAAAGTTGAAGAACGGGCCGTCTATGATGCGGACAGCCTCTCCCTTTTCGAACGAATGTTTGGGCTTGGGCTTCTCCGACGTGCTCTCCATATGCTCGATGATCTGGTTGACCTCGTCCTTGCTCAAAGGGGTGGGCCTCTTACCCGACCCGACAAAACCCGTGACCTTGGGAGTCTCCCGGATGATCAACCAGTTTTCATCGCTCATCTCCATCTCGATCAGGATGTAGCCCGGATAGGATCTCTTGGTGGAGACCACCTTTTTCCCACCCTTGATTTCGACCACTCCCTCCGTTGGTATGATGATGCGGCCTACCTGTTCTCCCATGTCCAACTCCGTGGCCCGCTGACGGATGGACTCCGTCACGAATTTCTCGAACCCGGAGTAGGTGTGTACCACGTACCAATTTTTAGTCATTATTTTACTCGTCTTATAAAAATAAGGATTCGATGTTGGAAATCGCGTAGGAAAAGATCAAATCCATGATATACAGGTAGACTCCGAAAAATATGGTCGCCAGGATGACCACGATGGTGGTGCTGTATACTTCGTTGCGCGACGGCCAAGTGACTTTTTTGACCTCCGCCCTGACTTCCCTGAGAAAGGGGCCTAACCTTTTGTACCATCTGACCTTTTTGCTCATCTGAATTCCTTATATATATAAAGTGATTTCCGGCTCGGCAATGGCGGTGTTTGACCTCCCTGCAAAATCCGGATTCTATATGAAGGGGTGATGATGATTCGCTTGGCAGGTGAGGCAGGACTCGAACCCGCAACCTTCGGTTTTGGAGACCGATGCTCTAGCCAGTTGAGCTACTCACCTGTATTGTCACCCATTCATCATAGCGGCCCGCCAGCCTGCTGCCAATCGACACCCGGGTCACCAATGGCCTCGGGCGGATCGCATCTGCGTCCGGCGTCCGGTTACTTTACCTCCTTATGCAGTGTATGCTTCCGGTCGAACCTGCAGTATTTTTTCAACTGTATTTTTTCAGTATGCTGCTTTTTATTGCGTGTGGTGGTGTAGTTCCGCCGCTTGCATTCGGTGCATTGAAGGATCACGATGTCTCGCATTTTCTTTCTCGCTCTGTCGAGTGCTTCCTTATAATCAGGTCATTCTATGATCTCGGTGATGGTGCCGGCACCCACCGTGCGGCTGCCTTCCCGGATGGCGAAACGCTGGCCCGTCTCCATCGCCACCGGAATGATCAGAGTGATCTCCAGGTTCGTGTTGTCGCCGGGCA
>SDBS01006488.1_pt1 | contig 11371 bp, 7 predicted proteins | sample 2277091 | NCBI WGS metagenome assembly SDBS01 (sample SAMN10404972, study PRJNA504765) | marine sediment metagenome | isolation source: marine sediment core GS10_PC15, 163 cmbsf | place: Arctic Ocean: Southern Knipovich Ridge | collected 2010 | reverse complement strand
ATCGTGAATTTCTTTCAGAACAGGGATTAAGGCTTCTGTGGAAGTAGGAGCAGTAAAGAGTAAATCAATATCCCCTCTTGCGACCAAAGCTTTTAATATTGGTACCTGATATTCTGGTCCCCAGGCTTTGGGGTATTCTCCAACAAGCAATTCTACACCCAGTTCTTCCGCTTTTGCTTTAGCACCTTTTTCCATGGTAAAGTAGAAAGGATCAGCAATCCCAGGCATAAAGGCAAATCTCAACTGAGCAACACATATCGTAGATGCAAAAGACAAAACTAAACAGATTAGCAGTAAAGTAATTATAAATTTTTTCATTTTTTTCTCCTTAATTAATAATAAATTTGCTTTCTTCGATATAGTTTCAAAAACGTTTTTGAAAAACAAGATAGTAAATTACTATTTTTTCTCCTTTGCTTTCACCTCCTTAATTTTTTTAATCTCTACTCGATGTGAAATTACCTCGCTTGGCTTTTACTTGCTTTGTCTGTATATAATATATAAAAACTTTATTAAAACTATAAATTCTCCTAACTGATAAGCTGTTTTGAATTTCTGTACTCTTTTTTTTCTAACCATTGGATCACTGCATAAATTCCCGCTCCACTTTGTACTGCCTTTGATGAGATACTGGAGAATTGAATATTCACTGCTTGTTCTCCAAACAAATAATGAGATACAGTCTCCCTAATAGGTTGAATTAAAGGTTCTCCCAATACGACCATTTTCCCTCCAATAAATACAGTCTGAGGTCCAATCATATGAATAGCATTCACAATAGCAGAACCTACCCAGGTTGCTAACTTTTTTATGATTGAGTTAGCAACCTGATTATCTTGTTGAAGTAATTCAGCTATTTCTTTTAAACTTTTTACCCGCAAGCCTTGAGAACTAGCCAAATGCAGTAAGACATCTACCCCGGCAATATCCTCCAGATACTTAAATTGTCCTTGCTCGTAACATAGAAAATGTCCGATTTCTCCCACAAAATCGTAAGTACCTTGATAAAGTTCATTATTAATAATGACTCCAGCCCCTATGCCTTCATTCAAAAGAATATTGATAAAATTATGTATATTTCTACCACTTCCCAGCCACTTTTCAGCTAAAGCGGAAACATTGGCGTCGTTTTCTATCCAGACGGGAATCCCGTATTCCCTTTGCACAATACTTCCCAGAGGGACGTCTTTCCATCCTTTAAATTTTGGTGGTTGTTTTACTATTCCAGACTGGGCATCCAAAGGTCCTGGTATACCGATACCGATTGCTCCAATATCAATTTCCTTTCTTTTCGCATATTCCATTATTTTATTAATATTAGAAAATAAACTGTCAATAACTCCTTCTGGACCGAATTTTTTATAATCTTCTCCTTTCTTGTGAGTAATAATATTCATTCGTGCATCCATTAGTAGTGTTTCTAGCCTTTCTCTACCAATATGCACACCTATTGTATAAACTACATCTGCTCTAATATGTAGAGGAATAGGAGATTTTCCGATATTACCAGTAGAAACTTGATTTGACTCTTCGACAATGCCAGAATCTTTAAACTCCTTAATGATAGCAGAAACAGTGGTCTTGGTTAAACCAGTCATCCTGGATAACCCTACTCGAGAGATGCCATCCTCTTTCAATAGAAGATGAAGCAATGTAATGGCATTTTTTATTCGTGTATCTTCCGGTTTCAGAACTAACATAGAAAGTCCTTAATTTTAGTTAGTAAACTATACTTACTAAGTATTTTAGCAAATCTCTATTTATTTGTCAATAACTTTTAGAAGAACTTTTTTTAACTTTTATTAAAGGGTTAATTGGAAAGATAATTCTTTGGGTAAGATTTGGTAATAATGGGTTTGATAAAGAAAAATTCTTATATAGATTTTGCATTTTTAAGTAAATACTTTTCGGCTTCTGTCGACCACAAACCATTATTCTTTTCTACTATCTTCGCCAATCGATTAAATAAAGGATTAGTTTTTCCTTTTTTCTTAAAATCGGAAATTGCACTAAGTTCCATCTCAATATTAGTATAGATTAACTTTTTGCTACCTGATATTTTGGGAAGATTTAAAGTAGTATTAACCACGCAGTTTAATCCTCCAATATGAGTAATCATGGCAGCTGGATTTATGAGATTCTTTTCCATCATCTGCAGGGAATCAATCATATCCTGAGTATTCCCACCACTCGTTCCTACAATATGAGTAGATGTATAATGGACATTGTAAAAATTAAGCATTGCCGAGAATTTTGGGTTGGTTGGACCGGCAAAAAAGTTCAAACAGCCATCTTTAGCTAAAATTCTATCACCCTGTTCTACAACTTCTTTTACCGGTGCAAAAACAAATACATCATTATATTTTTTACCTTGAGTTATTGAAATAAGATATTCTTCCGGATTTTCTATATTTTTAGTATTTATATATTTTAGCTCAACCCCTCTCTTTTTAGCTTCTTGAGGGGTGTGGATTGAGGATGCCCTTTTTAATCTTAACTCATCAATGTCAGTAACAACCAGTAGCTTGGGTTTTTTGTCACGGTGTATAGCATAATCTATTGCTCCAAGACCCATCGGTCCTGCGCCAGCCAAAATGGCCATATTTCCACCTTCTACTAATCCCATATTATGAACATACTTTCCGGGAATTGTATGATAGGCAGCATGAAAAGCTCCTATTATACAGGACATGGGTTCTGCCAGGGAGCCTCCATAAAAAGCTTCTCCCTTATATTCTAATAAACAATCCATCTCCATCACTTCATTAGGGATAATTATATAAGTAGCATCACCACCTATATAGGGAAAAGAATATCCGGGAGCATTGAGACTCCCCTGATAATTAAGGGCAGGCTGGATAGCAAACTTCTGGCTCGGTTTAAATTTATACTGCCACTTTTTGCTTACCTCTACAATTTCACCACAAAATTCATGACCGATTATCACCGGATTATCTGCTATATTAGTCGGCACTCTTTTATGATTAGCCCCCTGAACTACCGCTTTATATGAAGACATACAGAGACTGTCTGAAATAATATGGGCAAGAATTTCGTCATTCTTAATTGCTGGTAGTTCAAATTCTTCCAATCTCAAATCATTTTTACCATATAATCTTACTGCATTAGTCTTCATCATCAACACTTCCACACTCAAAATAATTTATTTCAGCATTACCTGGCCACCGGTTACCGGAATAGCCTGACCTGTTTCATATTTTTGATCGATCAGATAATAAATTGCTTTTATCACATCTTCACCGGTACAACCTCTCTTCATCGGAACCTTTGACTCATAGAATTTTTTCACATCTTCAATGGTCTTTGCACCCGGAACTTTCCCAGTCCGAAGATATTGAACAAAAAGTCCTTTGTCTGGATCAGACCATAGAGGACCTTCAAAAAAGTTTCCCGGACAAATAGAATTTACTTTTATGCTGTCATCAATAAGTTCTAAAGCAAAGCTCTGAGTAAGACCCAAACTTCCAAACTTGCTTCCTGCATAAGCACTGTTTTTGTTGGAACCTTTGAGCCCGGATTTCGAGTTAATCTGAATAATATCGGTAAAATACTTTCCAGTGGGTATATTTTGAAGTGCCATAACTTTGGAAGTATGCTTTACGCAAAGAAAGTAGCCCATATAGTTTACATTAGTTACAAAATTAAAGGTGGTAAAATCCATTTTCTTTACACTACCTGCCTTCAATACCCCTGCATTACTTATAAAAATATCAATACCACCTGCTTTTTTAACTATCTCATATATCATTTTTTTAACAGCATCTTCATTCGTCACATCTACTTTTATTACTAACGCTGTCGTCCTTTTATATTTAATATTTAGCTGCTCTGCCAGCGTGCGTGCTCCCTTAACATTAATATCGGCAATAAATACTAAACATTCTGATTTCGTCAACTCTCTCACTATGCTCTCTCCAAAACCCTGAGCACCTCCGGTTACTACTGCTATTTTATTTTTCACTATATTATTCCTATTTGATTTTCCATTATTACGACACTTTTCCGAACTTCGATTGCAATTATTATCTGTTATTATCTTTGAATTTTTTTCCTCTATACAACCTTGAGGTTCAGAGGGTTCAGATTTAATTTTTATATTTTTTAAGATATCTTCAAAATTATTTTTTGCGCTTATCGAATCATCATAAGATTCCCCTAAGTAAAAGATACCAACATTTTCAAGAATTACGATCCTTGGTTTTTGTTTATATTTCTTAATATAATATTTGAACTTATCAATTGTATAAGAAATTATATTTTCTTCGAGTTGTTCCTTATTGAGTAAATTTTGGTTTTTTACTCCTTTCAAATAAAGAGGTAAGGTCTCTTCTGATCTAATTTTATTAAAAGCAAAACCCACTTTCTTTGAATCATCTTCAAATATACTAATATTACCCTTTTCACCATCAAAGGTTAGCCCGCGTAAAAGCGGAGCAATTGTTTCTATATAGATATTTTTCATCTTTCTACTCCGAGAAATAATATCAAGAAATTATTTAAAAGTTTACTTTTTGGTAAATAAGTTCAGGATGTCGACTATCTATTCTCCTACCAATTTCGCTATATGTTACAATCCGCTCTTTAAGTAATTTGCCTTTTAACGGATTTCTATTATTAAACAAAGCATATTTTCCATCATAATTCGCCAGTTTTTCATGGGCGATAAGAGCCCAGGTTGCTTCAATTAGATGAGCAAACTCTGGTCTTAAAATTATGGGGTAATTAAAAGATTGTCGTGGGCTGTTTATATCCACACCACTTATTTCCATAAGTTCATATTTCTTACAGAGTCTTTGCAAGCGTAAAAGTTGGCTTAGAGTATTACGTGGTGGCATATAAGTAATTGCCTTAAAACCTATTTTCTTTAATTCGGGAATCAGTTCCTCTAAAAAATCATCCTCGAACTTTTCAGCCCTCTTGTCGCCTGTGGGTGAATCAGTCACATCTCCTAAATAAGCATAAGCAGGGATAGCATTTATAGAATTACTGAACTTTACAGCCTCATATACAGATATGCACTCCTCATAATCAGGTTGTATAAAAATTTTATCTAAAAAGGAGCTTTTTAATATTCCTAAAAGATCATATAAATAAAATTGATTATTTTTATCTAAGAGAAATTGTTTAATCTTTTCGGAAAGCACTTTATCAAGATTATCTTTTAAAAATGAAATAAGTTTTTCCCCTTTTCCCGTTTTTTGAATAATTTTTCTAGTCAAGGCATAAAGAATATGACGTTCGGTAATGCTCCCGCCTTCTTTTGCCTGGGAAATATTGTAAATCTCTTTATTGAAATCAATCTCTTTCATTCCGTAACTTTTAATTAAATTATTTAGTTTAGCCAGTATTTTTTTATTTCTCTTATTCCGAGCAATCTGTATTGGGTTTAAAAATTTCTTAGCTTCTGGTAACTTTGATTCAGGAATACCCTGAACAGCAATATAGCCTATATTCTTAGAATCCGGATTATTCAGTTTTCTTCCTTCAACTATAGTTCCGGAAAAATTTACCCGTAATTCAAATCCTACAGTAGAAGCAATACCAATTATCTTACAAGCCTCTATCATTTCCTTACAACCGGAAACAGAATCATGATCCATAATCCCCACAGCCTGAAGACCAGCTTTCCAGGCTAAATAAGCAGCCATTGATGGTGAATAAGGACTAAAAGAATAGATAGTATGCACATGATTGTTCACTTCTTCTGTTTTTTTAAACTGTTCCTCTCCTATTTCTATTAATTTATAGATTTTCTCTAATCCAAAAAGCCTGGACCTTTTATTACTGCCATTTAGTTCCTGAATAATTTTATCCTTCATTTTTTTATCTCGAACTGATTTTAATCTTCAATAACAATCTTATACCCCAAATTTATTTCTCCTTATCTGCTCATTTGTAGACTGATCAGTGGTAACTTGATGCCCGTCTAAAGGATAAAGACGTTCATGAATTGCATCGATAATCCATTCTTTCTGGGGGAAGAAAACAGATTCCATCTCTGCCGCTGGAGTAATCCAGTTACGGGAACCAACTACAACTACTGGACCATCAAGATAGTCAAATACAAATTGGCTAATATTGGAAGCAATAGTATGGAGAAAAGAACCACGTTCACAGGCATCAGATACAAGTATTAATTTCCCCGTCTTCTTTACAGATTTAATAATCAAATCATAGTTTAGAGGATTAATAAATCTCAAGTCGATTACTTCTGCTGAAACTTTATATTTTTTTTCAAGTTCTTCTGCAGCTTCCATTCCTTTATAAAGAGCTGCCCCTACAGTAAGGATAGTAATATCATTTCCTTCTTTCCTGATTATTGGTTCACCTTCCGGTACTTGGTAATAATCTTCGGGAACTCCGGTGGAAACAAACAATTCCCCCATATCATAAAGTCTTTGGCTTTCAAAAAATACTACCGGATCTGTACCGTGTAGAGCGAGATTTAGCATTCCTTTGGCATCATAAGGAGTGGCTGGAAACATTACTTTAAGACCCGGGATATGAGCAAGTAGGCTAGTCCAGTCTTGAGAATGCTGAGCACCATATTTATTCCCCACCGAAACGCGGATGGTAAGGGGCATAGTAAGAGAACCAGCTGACATTGATTGCCATTTGGAGACTTGATTGAAAAGTTCATCCCCTGCCCGTCCGACAAAATCACTATACATAAGCTCCACCACCACCCGTCCACCACACAAAGCATACCCTGCACCTGCTCCCACAATGGCTCCTTCAGAAATAGGTGTATTGAATAATCGACGATAGGGAAGAGCCTCGGTTAAGCCTCGATATACGGCAAAGGCCCCACCCCAATCACGATTTTCTTCCCCATAAGCCACCATAGTTGGGTCTTCATAAAAACGATAGAGCATGGCCTCAAAGAGGGCATCACGATAGGTAAAGACTTTTACTTTGGGGTGAGATTTACCGTTTCCATCTAAAGCAAAACGGTATTTATGGGTAAGCGATCTAACCCTGGGGTTATCTTTTTTGGGAATAAGGACTTCTGGTGTTCGTTGTTCCATTCTATCTTTGTACTGATTGGAAAACATTACCGTTTCAATAAAATCAGGATTGATCCTGGGTGAGATTTCAAGAGACGCTGCTAACTTCAGGGCTTTAGTAATTCTCAAGGTTACTTCCTGTTTTAAGGAATCCACTTTATTTGAGGTAATAATTCTGTTTTTCTTAAGGTAATCCTCATATCCCTTAATACAATCGATCTCTTGCCAGGCAGAAATCTCTTCTTTAGACCTATAGGAAGATGCATCTGAGGGTGAATGACCGGAAATTCGATAAGTGATGGTATCCAGAAGAACCGGACCATTTCCTTGGAGAAGAATTTTTTTCTTTCTTTCAATAGCATCGGCCACTGCCAAAGGATTATAACCGTCAACCCGTTCAGCATGCAAGTTTTCAGGGTTTACTCCGGCTCCTACTCGGGCAAGAATTTTATAGCCCATAGTTTCACCTGAAGTTTGACCCCCCATGCCATAGAAATTATTAAAGAAATTAAATAGAATGGGAGGAGTACCTCCAATATCTTTATCCCAAAGTGTACGGTATTGATCCATTGCGGCTAACATAATTGCTTCCCAGACGGGACCGCAACCCATAGAACCATCACCGATATTACAGATTACCATACCTGGTTTTCGATTAATTCTTTTAAAAAGAGCAGCACCTACTGAAATATCCGCTGCCCCTCCTACAATAGCATTATTGGGCATACTACCAAAAGGTGCAAAAAAAACATGCATCGAGCCACCCAAGCCCTTATTAAAACCGTTAGCTCGTCCAAATATTTCTGCCAGAATTCCGTATAGTATAAAATCTTGAGCGAGTGATTTAATATTACCTTTATGTTCCTTTTCTACTACTTTTAGACAGGCTCCATCCATATAAGATTTCATTATCTTAAGAAGTTCATTCTCCTCTAATTCATCTATGGCGGAAAAACATTTGGCTAAAACTTCTCCATGACTTCGATGAGAACCGAAAATAAAATCTTCAATAGCCAAAGGTATACATTGACCTACGGCGGCTGCCTCCTGGCCAATAGAAAGATGAGCAGGACCTAAATGATTGTATTCAATTCCTCTATAAGATTCTTGGGTTTTTATGGAATTAAGCATGGATTCAAATTCTCGAATTATAAGTATATCATAGTAAATCTTAAGGAGTTTTTCTTTTCCATACTTCTTTATCTCTTTTTTTAAATCAGGTTTGTACTGATTTATAGGAATGTTACTTATTTTTAAGATCTGCGATTTTCTAACTTCTTTAGGGTCAATAAAAATAGATTTAGGCACAATCTTCTCCCTTCTACAAAAATTATCTTGCTATTTTCTAATAATGATTAAATCACATATCTTTCTCTATTATGGTAATTTTATATTTGTCAAATCAAAATTAGCTATTACCGTATTAAGTTCCTGCAGAAATTTAGCTGCCGGAGCACCATCTACTGCCCGATGATTAAAGGTAAGAGATAAGCCTATGTGAGGAATAAATTGTATTTTATCTTCTTTCATAATTGGTTTAAGAGAAATACTGCATATGCCAAGAATTGCCACCTGAGGAATATTTAAGATAGGCGTAAAACTTTCAATCCCCATTGTGCCAAGATTGGTAACTGTAAAGGTCCCTCCATTAAGTTCATCTGGCAAGATAGTGTCTTCTTGACAGGAAGTACTTAATCGTCTTGCTTCTTTAGAAATTTCCTCTAACGATAAGATGTGGGCATTATGGATTATCGGTACCATAAGCCCTCGCGGTGAATCTACAGCAAATCCCAGATGTACATGTTCGAATTCAAGTATTTTATCTTTAAGGAAATGAGCATTCATGTTTTTAAATTTGGGAAGAATATTTGCAACTATATAAAGTAGAAAATCATTAATATTAATTTTGCTTAGCTCTTTCATTTGGGGACTGGATTTTAGCGTTTTCCGACAGGCCAATAATTTAGAAACATCAACAGAAGTATTTAAAGTAAGTTGAGCAGTACTTTGTAAAGATGTTAGCATTCGTTCAGATATAATCTTCCGCACCCCTTCTACTGAAATCTCCTTTACCGGCCCAAAAAAAATTTTACTAACCGTACTTGGAATAAGTGGTTCACCTTCAGACAAGGCTTTTTCTACATCTTTTTTAATAATCCTTCCTCCCGGACCTGAACCGATAAGCTGGGAAAAATCAATTCCTTTTTTTTCTGCAAAGCGTCGGGCAAGCGGAGATATAGGTACTGGACCAGCCCCAGAAGAAGGTCTTGTTTTTTTAACCAATTCATCTGAAGTTATGGCTTTCTGATTTTCTACATATTCTTCCTTAGAAACAGAGACAGTTTTTTGGGGAATAAGATGGTCAATTTTCTTACCCGGTTGTCCGATTATGGCAATAGTGTTAAGGACTGGGACATCGTCACCTTCTTTATAAAATATCTTAAGCATTGTTCCTGTTTCCGGAGCTACTACTTCAAAGACAGCCTTATCGGTTTCCACTTCACAGATAGGCTCTTCAGCTTTAACTTTATCCCCTACTTTTTTGTTCCATTTAATAATAAGACAGGATTCAACAGATTGACCTTGTTTGGGCATAAGTACTGCTATAGCCATTTTTATCCTCCTTGGTGTACATTACTGTTCTTCTAAATAATATATAGATAAAGTAATAATTTAGCATTTTAAAAATAAATGTTTTATATTTAACTAATTTTATCTTTATTCTTCAGGTAAGTATTTTTTAATATCAAAGGATTTTCTGATTACCTTCCTGCCCTCAACAATTGATTTAATTTGTCCCATTGATTTCGCCTGAACCATTAGATTTCCAATGGCAGTTGCTTCAACCGGCCCTGCAAAAACAGGCAGAACCGTTACATTAGCAACAATTTGACATAGGAGACCGTTTCGACATCCTCCTCCTATAATATATATTTCGTTAATGGTCCTATCGGTAATCTCTTCTATCATCTTAATAGTCTTTGCATATTTATCTGCTAAACTTTCGATAATTCCTCTTACAATTTCTGCTGGTGTTTCGGGAATTTTTTGCCCTGTTTTCTGGCAATAAGCTTTTATTCTATCTGGCATATTATCATCAATTAAACCGGGTTTTAAAAATCTTAAGTCATCAGGGTCAATTCTAAAATTAACTGGTCCATATTTTAGGGCTATTTCAGTCAGTTCATCATAAGAATATGACTTTACCTTCTCACTCCAGAATTTTTTACATTCCTGAATAATCCAGAATCCAGTAACATTCTTTAAAAACCTGAAACCACCGTCGGCAGAACCCTCATTAGTAAAATTATATTTAAAGCTCATTTCGTTAATAATTGGCTCGGGAGATTCTATCCCTATTAAGGACCAAGTACCTGAACTGATATAGGCATAATTAGTATTATCTTCAACCGGAATAGCTGCCACTGCTGATCCGGTATCATGGCAGGCGGGAGCAATAATTACTACTTCTGAACCAGAGCCAATCTCCCGCGCAATAGCCGGTAAAAGTTTCCCAATTTTTGTCCCGGGCATAATTATTTCTCCAAATATTTCCCTTCTAAATCCAAGTTTATTCAGTATCTTTATTGACCAGTCCTTTTTTATAGGATTATAGAGCTGAGTAGTGGTAGTAATCGAATATTCATTTTTCATAATTCCAGTTAACCAGTAGTTTAGAAGATCGGGAATAGTCAGGAAATATCTTGCATTTCCAAAAACTTGGGGTTTGTTCTTTACAAATGAGTATAATTGATAAATAGTATTAATCTGCATAAATTGAATGCCGGTTTCGGTAAATATTTCCTTTTTTGGTATTGTACTAAAAACTTCTTCCATTATATTATCTGTTCTCTTGTCTCGATAATGATAAGGATTTCCCAGGAGATCACCATCCTCATCCAAAAGAACATAATCAACTCCCCAGGTATCAATGCCAATACTTACTATCTGAGCGGAATATTTTTTGAAAGCCTCTTTTAAACCTTTCTTTATCTCATTGAATATTCCCAGAATATCCCAAAAAATACTATCTTTAACCCTTACAAAATTATTGGGGAAACGATATATTATCTCCATCTTTGATACCTCACCAACAATCACTCTCCCGGTTTCTGCACCAATATCAATTGCTATGAATTTTTGCATCACACTACTCCTTCTATCTCTGTTCTTCAAATAGACTTTGTCTGTATTTTTCATCTGTTCTCTCAGCTATATATTTTACAATGTCTTCAGAAAAAGTATTTATTCCTCCTGCAAGTAATGCACCAAAACGAATTTCCGCTGCCTTATCTGCCATTAAAGTAATATTCTCCACTTCAGCCGGGGTAGAACCTAAAGCA
>SDBS01006487.1_pt1 | contig 11371 bp, 11 predicted proteins | sample 2277091 | NCBI WGS metagenome assembly SDBS01 (sample SAMN10404972, study PRJNA504765) | marine sediment metagenome | isolation source: marine sediment core GS10_PC15, 163 cmbsf | place: Arctic Ocean: Southern Knipovich Ridge | collected 2010 | reverse complement strand
CATCAGGACGAAGGTATGGGATGATGTTATCTTTCCTTAGGGAGAATTTATACTTGTCTCTGGCAGGCATCTGGGGCACTAGCGTCATATACTTGTTCAAATGTTAGCACGTCCCTATCAACAAGTGTTATGACGGGTATCTTCCCATCCTTGGCAGAAAGGAATTCGTGATGTGTTACACTGCGGCCATCTGACTCCTTACTGCCGTACCGCTTTCCTACTATCAGGACAGCAAGCCGGCATTCATTAACCGTTACAAAGCACGACTCTGCGGCGGTCATATCTGGAAGGTAACCGACATCGCCGTGCTCGCTCATCACGGGTGTGTATCCTAGGTCAGCAACCGTGTCACGAATCGTCTCGCGAAGGTGGTGGAGATCAATAATTGTGGAACTCACGAATATACTAGGAATCATGTGGTAATCTCCCAGGAGGCCCCCGAGGGACGCAAAGACCACCACATCGAAACCCGAGGCCTCTTTTACATATTCGCGCAGGTCCTTAAGCTCGAAACGGCATTTATGGGACACACCCCATTCTGCGGCCTTCTGTTTCGCCTCCTCCAGGAACACCTCACAGGCATCGATCCCCACGGTACGAAAGCCCAACGCATGGGCCACGGTCACGGACACGGCCCCCTTGCCGCATCCCAGGTCCAAGAGTTTTGTCCCCGCCGGGTCCAACCCCAGGGGGCGGAGGAGCTCGACCACATGCTCCGGAGAGCTGCCCAGGGCCTACATCCCTTTGAGGAGCTCCGGAACAAAGGGGAGCATGCCCGTATCCATCTCCAGGGAATCGGCCACAGATTTCTTGACATCGTTTTCCTTCATCGGCATCCTGTCATTCCTTATCCTCTTTTTGCATGCTCATTATGTCCCTCTTTTTGCCCAAACTGTTCAAAAAGCCGAATTCAAGGCACTTTTCGGCATTATTATACCGCATTCTCTGCCGGAAGCGAGCGGGCATGGTTTTGAAAATGCTTCTCTGCCCTTGACATGGAAATTTCTGAGAAGAGGATGATAGAATAATCCAGTAGGATCAGGAGTTCACGGGAGGGACATATGAGCAAATCCACAAGAGACGGATTCGAAAGCGTCAAAGACCAGATCGGTTTCTGCGGTATCTGGTGCGGGAGCTGCGTGGTCGGCAATGGAAGCCTGCAGGAATTGTCCGGGAAATACAGGGAGATCGCCGAGGCCTATGATCTGAAAGACTGGGCTTCCCAGGATTTCGACTACAGCGAGTTTGCTAAAGGACTCGAATCCATCCAGAACCTGCCTTTGTGCCCGGGCTGCCTGAAGGGAGGAGGGAATCCGGGCTGTGTCATGCGGCAGTGCGCCCAGGAAAAACAGATCGATGACTGCAGCAATTGTCCTGCTCCGGAAACCTGCGAACATCAGGAGGCCCTGGACAAGATGCGCGCTGCCGCCCTGGAAGCAGGCCTGTTCGTCAAGACACGGAAAACCGATCCCGAACCGTTGATCCAGGAGTGGACAGCCAAGCTTCGACCCACATGGCCCTCACTCATCCTGTTCACGGATGAGGATTAATGGAAAAACCAAGCGTCCATCTGATCTGTAACGCCCATCTGGATCCGGTCTGGCAGTGGCGGTGGGAGGAGGGCTGTGCCGAAGCCCTGTCCACGTTCCGTACGGCCGTATCGCTCCTGAAGAAACACGGCGATCTGATCTTTAACCACAACGAGGCCCTGCTGTATCGCTGGGTCAGGGAGCACGATCCCCGGCTTTTCGAGGAAATCCAGCGGCTGGTCGAAGCCGGCCGCTGGGCTGTAAGCGGCGGCTGGCACCTGCAGCCGGACGTCAACCTGCCCGGGACCGAATCCCTGATCCGGCACATCCAGGAGGGGCGAAGCTTTTTCAAGAAACACTTCCATGTCACCCCCCGGGTGGCCTACAACTTCGATTCGTTCGGGCACAGCGGGGGGCTGCCCCAGATCCTGGTCCAGAGCGGATATCGGATGTATATCCATATGCGGCCGCAACCGGACGAGCTGGAACTACCCTCAGATCTGTATCGCTGGCAAGGTGTCGACGGCAGCGTGATCCTGTGCTACCGCATCGCCGTGGGCCTCTACCACACCGAGTATGCCAACCTCGAGCAGAGGCTGGAGGAGGGCGTGGAGCTGGCCCTGAAACTGGGGAGGGATGTGCCCGTGTTCTGGGGCCTCGGCGACCACGGAGGGGGTGCGACCCGGCAGGACCTGGCCGGGATCGATGGCTTTCTCGCTCGGGAAGACCGGGTAAAGATCTTCCACAGCACCCCGGACCGCTTCTACCGGGCCGTGAAAAAAGCCGGTGCGGACGCCCCCGTGTTCCAGGGCGGGCTGCAGCGGGTGTTCACCGGCTGCTACACCTCCCTGGCCCGGCTCAAGCGCAGGGCCGTGGAAAACGCGGGCCTGCTGCGCCAGGCGGAGGCGGCCGCGGCCGCGGCCTGGTGGGCGGCAGCCACTCCCTTTCCGAATAAGGGCCTCGCCCAAGCGTGGCGGGATCACCTCTTCAACGACTTTCATGACATCCTGCCGGGCACGTGCATCGAACCGGCGGAGCGCGATGCCCTGGACCGCTACGGCCGCGTCAGTGAATCGGCCCGGGAGATCCGGCTGAGGGCCATCGCCGGCCTTAATCAAGGGGCGGCGGAAGTGCATGCGATCCCGGTCACGGTCCTGAACACCACTCCCGGCCTGGGGAAAACACCCATCGAGGTGGAGTTCATGCTGGACCACAGGCCCAAGTGGAGCGGGGAATGGCATGCCCGCCTGTTCCGTACGGATGGCACACCAGTCCCCTCACAGGAAGAGCAGCCCGAGGCCCTGCTTCCCTTTAACGGCTGGCGGCGCAAGCTCGTGTTCCTGGACAGGCTTCCAGGCGTAGGCGTGGCCCGCTATTTCATCGAGGTGCGGGAGGGCCGGGCCCCGGCCCACAGGAGCAAGCCTGCTTTGAACCTGCTTTTCTCCCGGAAGAGCGGGCTGGTGGAAAAGCTTTCGGCCGCGCCCGGCTGCCAGGTCCTGTCCGGTCCGCTGATGCGGCCGCTGGTGATCAAAGACACGGCCGACTCCTGGGGCACGGACCGTTCCGCCTACAGAGAGGGAGCGGGCAGGTTCCGTCTGGTACCGGGGAGTGCGGGCGTCGTCGAACGGAGGGGGATCCGTACCATCTACGAATCCGTGTTCCGTTCCGGATCGAGCCGCATCGTGATGCATACGATCGCCTGGTCCGGCCGGCCGATCCTCGAGTACCGCCTGAGGATCCACTGGAGCGAGGAACGGAAGCGCCTGAAACTCTCCCTGCCCACGGTTCTGGGGATCGGACACGCGGCCTGCGAGATCCCGGGAGGGGCTGCGCAGCGGCCGGGGGACGGACAGGAACATGTGCACGGCCGCTGGCTGAGACTGGATGGGGTTGTTGCCGGCAGGAGGACCTCCCTGGGAGTTGCCCATGCAGGCATGCACGGCTTTGACCTAAAGCACGGCGAGCTGCGCCTCTCGGTCCTGCGCAGCGCGGCCTACTGTCACGAGCAGGGCTTCGAGCTCGAGTCTTTCCCCGCCCGGAAATACATGGACCAGGGGATGCATAACGTCCGGCTGCTGGTCATACTGGGCGAAACCTCCAAAGTCCGGAGGGCGCTGCCCGCACTGGCAGACAGCCTCTCTTCACCGCCCTATGCTCTGGCGCACTGGCCGTTCGGCTCGGATTTCAAGTCTAGAGGGAAACCCAAGGAGCCGCGATCCTTTCAGGCGTCTCATGAAATCCTGTCCCTCAAGCCTGAGAACGTCCGCCTTCTGGCCCTCAAACCCACCCGGGATGGGAAGGGCATGATCATGCGGATCCAGGAGGCCGCGGGGATGCGCTCGAAGATCAAGCTCGATGTGCAGGGACTCGAAACTGCCTACGAGGGCAAGATTCGGCCTCTGGAGATCAAAACACTCCGGGTTTCAAGGAACGGCAAGGTCCGAGAAACCGGAATAGGCGACGAGATATAGGGCAGCCAAAAAACGCTGCTTCGATGTCATTCCGCTCCTGGTTTATCCTATTTATTCCTCTACCGGGATGCGCTTTACCCGGGGATCCGTGAACACATCGGTTTCGTCGAGGCTGGAGGAGGAGAACTCAGACACGACCGCCCCTTCGTCTCCTGCCTGGAACCAGTGTTTCTCATCCGGCGCCAGCGTGTACTGGTCACCGGGAAGTAGGACGACCTCCTTCCATACGTTCAGATACGGTCGGTATGTTTCCGGGACCCTGGCCTGCGGATCCGGAGCGGCCTCACCCGGGATATAGAGGAAGAGTTTTCCCCAACGGCAGCGAAAGGTCTCCTGTTTGCCTATGTTGTTCTCATCGATGGGCGGGTGCCGGTGCTCCGGGCACATCTGCCGCGGCAGCAGGATGATCTCCTTGGCGCAGTAGCGGTCGGTGTTCGCGTACAGGACGACTTGGATGCCCAGGCGCTCGATATCGTCGAAGCCGCAGTCAGCCACTTCCATGCCGGCCCTTTCCGCGGGCGTGATCGCGATACCGGCCCGCTCGAGGATCTCGGCGGCACGCTCTCGTATCCTCTCTATGTCCTGTCGCTTCATAGTTATCTCCCTCAAACGTATGGCTTGAGCTCGGCGCGGGTAACCGGCTGGATCCCGGCCCGATGGAACTGCAGGGTGCCTGCCAGCACGGCCAGCCTCACAGCCTCGGTGATGCTGCGGCCCTCGGCCACGGCCGCCGCTGCCAGGGCCGTCACCTGGTCGCCGCATCCGGTCTCATCGTGAGTTCCGGAATCAGGCACCTCGGGACAGGGGATTTGAAGCCGGGCCGTATCATTGAAGAAATAGGCCCCCCGGGAGCCGTGTGTTATGAGCACGTTCCGCACGCCGCGCTCCAGCAGCCGATCGGCGGCCGCGGCTGCGGAATCGAATCCGCTTATGGAAAGGCCCGTCATAACGGCCGCCTCAAACTCGTTGGGCTTGAGCAGTAATATCCTTTCGTCCAGCAGCTCGTCTATGGGCGCGTCGATGCCGCCGGGATCGAGGATCACGGGTATCCCATGGGTCCCCGCCTTATCCAGACAAAAGCGGACGGTGTCCAGGGGGATCTCCAGCGCCATGAGCAGGATGCGTTTTCTCTCCCGGGCCTTGAACAGAGACTCGGCCGCATCCACATCCGCGGCACAGAAATCCGCGTTGACACCCGGGAGCACATAGATCTGATTCTTCCCGTCCTTGTCTACCGGAATGAGCGCGATCCCCGGATATTTGTGGCCGGACTCCACAAAATCCAGTATCTTGACATTTGTCGTGTCGACACCGGCCTCCTCCAGGGCGCGCAGTGGCACCTCCCAAAGACCGAAGGGATCCCGGGAGCTGCGGCCGATCATGGCGACCGTATCCTCTCCCAGGTAGGCCGCCGCCATCTGGGCCATGTTGCGGGCCTTGCCTCCCGGGCCGATGCGCAGCTCGCCGCCCAGGGTGAGCTCTCCCGGGGCCAGGAGGCGGTCAATCCCCAGGCCGATGATGTCTGTGTTCAATCCCCCGGGGACAATGACAAGCGGCTTCTCCATATTCCCTCAGTTGTATAGCATACCCCCTTCGGGCATGCAAGACCGAACAAGGAGGGGACGGGGAAGGTTATACTTTAAAGCGACAGATCCGAATAAATCTCTGTATTTATTCCTGACGCGTCAGGGCCTTCTTGCAGATGAAGGCATACCAGAGGCTGTCATTATTCCAGGATGCCAGCTTGCGGAACAGGCGGGTCGCTCGGGCCCGGCTGCCCCCCGCATTCTCGGCCAGCGCCGCATAGTACATGAACAGCGGCTCCTGGATGTCGGCATGACGGAAGTACTCGACCGCGATATCGGGATAGTCCCTCTCAAGCTCGATGTAGCCGAGCAGCCCCATGTGGTATTTCATCCGCTCCGGGTTCTGGCTCTCCCTGAGCGTGTTCATGTAGCGGGCCGCAATGGACAGGGCCCGGGTGATGTTCTTCTGCTTGGCAGCCACCGCCGCATCCCAGAAATACAGCATGTCGGAATGGCTCTCCCGGTAAAACAAAGGCATATCGGCCGTCTCCAGGACCGTACGGCACTCCTGCAGGGACTGCTCCGCCTCATCGTATTCCTGGATCTCCGCATAGATGGCGGCCTTGGCCAGCTCGTAGAGGACCACCTGGCTCATCATGTGGTTGTCGCGGGCGATCTTGATGATCCTATCCGCCTCGGCCAGGGCTTCCTGGGGCCTGCATTCATACATATAGGAGCGGCAGATCATGCCCATGTCATGCACCCTGCGCTCGATCGTCGGCTCCATCTCGATGGCCTTTTGGACCGCCTCCCGGCCTTCATCATACCGGCCCAGGAACACCAGGTTGGTCCCGATCTTCAACTGCGAATCCGTGAATTCGGGGTTCTTTTCCAAGGCCTGTTGATAGAAGCCGATGGCCTCCTCGAATTTCCCCATCCTGGAGTACAGGTCACCCATGGAATCATAGGGATTGGGCTGATCCGGGATGAGGCGGATGCAGTTCTGGAAGGCCTCTTCCACATCGGCGTAATTTGCGGCAGACAAGTTGATGTAACCCAGCTCCAGATAAGAAGGGGCGAAATTCTCATCGATCGCCAACGCCTGTTTCTGCTGCGTTATGGCCTGGTCGTCCTCTCCCAGGATGCGGAAGAATACTCCCAGCCGGAAATGAGTGCGCTTATCGACCGGGTACATCTTCACGAGCAGCTCGTAGAACTCGACGGCCCGGTCCGGATCGTTCCGCCCGTAATACGCGTCATAGGCCTTGATGATCATCTGCTCTCCCGCCGACGCGCCCTCTGAGAGCTCCACCGCACGCTGCAGGCTCACCGGGTCATTCGTGAACCGGGCCCGATACAGAAAGGCCAGGGCAAAATCCGGGTCCAGCTCGATCGCCTCACTCAGCTTGGCCATGGCGGTGTCCAGGTGCAGGTTCTCCCCCTCTACCCGTGCCTGGGCAAAGAGGTCCCGGGCCTCTCCGGACCTCGACGTGACCGGCACTTCCGTTCGTTTTACACACTGCGTGCACAATAAAACTAGGACGAGCATCGCCGATCCGATAGCCAGAGGTTTCCCAAAACGCTTCCCTGAGATTTGCATATCATTCCCTCCGCTAATCACATGATTTTTAAACAGAGGAGTACACCAATCCGCAAGTGCTCGAAATGAAAAAAACCGGATGAATCCGCCGTCTTTTCTCCCCAACTTGAATATAGGCCCGGGTCCGCTGGTTGTCAAATTCAAAGCCGACAAACTATAATGGCATACAAACCCGACGGCGACCGCTTCGAAGTGCTTGAACTCAGTTCATACTTAAACTATAGTATACACGGTTAGGGGTGTCCCTCGTGAGGGGCTGAGATCACACCCTCGGAACCTGATCTGGGTCATACCAGCGTAGGGAAACGGTGATCCCGCCTGAAGCATATGCTCCCGTTCCCTTCGGCTGGAGAGGCTTGTGCGATTAGTTAAGCTGGATAATTCACGACATGTAACCCCTTGATATTACATGTATTACGTGAAATATCGACATTTTTTATGAATTATTCAGGTTAGATGGAACGGAGGAATGGCATGAAAACAGAGCTACCGGATATTGGAAAGATTTCCCCGGAGATCTTCGATGAGGTCATCCTGCCGCAGCTGGGCCGCAGGCGCCCGGAGGTGCTGGTGGGTCCGCAGCACGGCGTGGACGTCGGTGTCGTGGACATCGGGAACGACCGGGTCATGGTGACGACCACAGACCCCATCTTTATCGTGCCGCCCTACGGCTGGGAGCGGTCAGCCTGGTTCGCCGTCCACATCCTGGCCTCGGATGCGGTGACATCGGGCCTGGCTCCCGACTACATCACCTTCGACCTGAATCTTCCTCTCGGGATAACCCGGGACGAGTTCGGCCTCATGTGGTCTGTCATGCATCGGGAGTGTGAGAAGCTGGGCATGGCCGTCATCTCCGGACACACGGGACGCTACGAGGGCTGTCAGTACCCCATGATCGGCGGGGCCACCGTGATCTGCATCGGGCCCAAAGACCGGTACGTGACGCCGAACATGGCCCGGGTGGGTGACCGGATCATCATCACCAAGGGGGCGGCGATCGAGGCTGCGGGGCTTTTTGCCGTGACCTTTCCCGACAAGGTCGCCGAGGCCTACGGGCAGGATGTGGCCAGGGAGGCTGAGCAGGTGTTCTGGCAGATGTCCGTGGTGGAGGATGCACTCACGGCCGTGCAGGCGGGAGTGCGGGACGAGGGTGTGACGGCTATGCATGATGCCACGGAATGCGGTGTCTGGGGCGGGCTGTTCGAGATCGCCCAGGCCTCCGGGGTCGGGATGGCCATCGACAAGGACGAGATCATCGTGAACCCGGTCGTGGACAAGGTCTGCCGCCTATTTAAAATCGATCCCTATTCCTCCATCAGCGAAGGCACGCTCATTATCACCTGCCGCCCTCACAAGGCCGATGAGGTCATAGAGCGGCTGGCAGAAAAGAACATTCCCGCCAGCACCGTGGGTGAGATCGTTCCTGCATCAGAGGGGATGACATATACAGAACAGGGGAAGCCCCACACCTTGAAACATCCTCGGATCGATCCCTTCTGGCCGGCCTTCGGCAAGGCTGCAGAGCGGCAGTGAACCAACAACTTCTATAGCGGGTTCGTAGGCGATAAAATGCCGATTGAGATTGTAGATTAAAGATCGTTGTTCAACTTGGCGATAATATCATGAAGCGATGTAACCATTACGCCATGCTTTATCGGATAGGACTCTTTTACCGGCGCTACCACGTATGCATCGTCAGGAGATATGTCTTCCAACGCGTTCCAGAATCCTTTGGTAACGCTTGGCACCATTGACGACTTGAGTTCGAAGGCCAGTACCCGTCGGCCTCTTCTCAATACGAGATCGATCTCAGCTCCTGCGCCGGTTCTGTAGAAAGAAGGGTCGTAGCTTTTTGCGGAGGCCAGAATGTTCTCCATCGCAAATCCTTCGAAAGAGGCACCCACCACCGGGTGAGAGAGCAGGTCGTCATGGGTGCGGATGTCGAGCAGCGCATGGAGAATGCCGCTGTCGCGGATATAGATCTTCGGCGATTTCACTATTCTCTTTTTTAAATTTGGCGCATCGGGCATGAGGACGCGAATCATGAACATACGTTCCAGAAGATCCACATAGGATCGAATGGTATGAGAACTTACGCCCAGAGAATCAGCGAGTTTTGACGCATTCAGAAGTGATCCGTGAATATGCGCGCACATTTTCCAAAGTCTGCCGAGCCTTGCCGGAGGCATACGAAACCCGAGCATCCCGACATCCCGTTCAAGGAATGTGCGGATGAAGTCCTTCCGCCACTGAAAACTGACTTCGCCATCAGCCGAGAGATAGCTTCTGGGGAACCCCCCCCTCAACCAAAGGCGCTGGAATTCACCAAGAGATGCAGGTTCAATCTCATTGAGGAGAAAAGGGGTCAGGTCAAGATAGGCAATTCTTCCGGCAAGGGATTCCGAGCTCTGACGGATCAATTCGCGTCCCGCGGAGCCAAGAATCAGAAACTGGCCGTTTCTGCCGCGTTCATCCACAATGCTTCGAAGCGTTGTAAACAGCTCCGGGGCTCGTTGTATCTCGTCCAGACATACCAGGTCATCTTCATGTACGCTGAAAAACGCCAAAGGATCATCCAGTTTTGCCAAATCGGCAGGATTCTCCAGATCCAGATAGAATGACTTTTTTAACGGTTTGACAAGTTGTCCGGCCAAGGTGGTTTTACCGCACTGGCGAGGCCCCAAAATCGCAACAACCGGGTTGTGCTGCAGCCGTTGGTTGATTTCCGCAGCGATATTTCTTGGTATTAATCCTCTCATATTTGAAGAGTATATTCATTTTTGCAAGAAAAATCAAGCCGGAACTGCCTCCTCGTTGTGGCGGTATTCCTAAGCTGTGATCATAATCGGTACAAGATAGAGGAATGGGCCTGGTAAAGGATGCCGGTACTCGTGGGTTTTAAGCTGCCACTCACAGGCATGCGTCGAACCGGTAAGACGACCCTTCTGAACCACATTTTTGGATCTATCGAATCCCAGAACAAGATCTTCCTGGACCTGGAAAATCCCATAAACCGAAAGTACTTCGAAGAGGAGAATTACGAAAGGATCAAGAAAAGCTTCGAATTCATGGGGATCGATTTTGAAACAAGAGCCTATATTTTCCTGGATGAGATTCAGTTCGTGAAAAACCTCCCTTCCATTGCCAAATACCTCATCGACCACTACCGTGTGAAATTTATTTTAACGGGGTCTGCAAGTTTCTATATGAAGAACCTGTTTACAGAATCACTTGCCGGCCGCAAATATATTTTTGAGCTTTCCCGGGGTCGTCTTGAAATCCAATGTGAATGAGAAAAAAAAAGCCCTGGAAGAAATTTTCAGCTCATTTTTTCAACTGGAAATTCTACAGCTGGGGGACTTTCGCAAGAACGAAAAGGTCAGAGATTTGATCCTGCTACTGGCGATGAGAGTGGGAACAAAGGTAGATATTCAAAAACTCTCCAGTGACCTCGGCATAAGCCGGCCCACCCTTTATGAATACCTGGCATTCCTTGAAGGCACTTTTTTTCTCCATCTGTTGAGACCATATTCCAAAGGAAAAAGCACAGAGATTCGAAAGATGCCCAAACTCTATCTCTGTGATTCAGGACTGGCCTTTCACCTCGGGATGCAAGATGTGGGACGATTATTCGAGAACAGCGTTTTTCAGGCTTTGAAGAAAAAAGGAGACATAAATTATTATCAGAAAAAGAGCGGGATCGAGATCGACTTCATATTGGCTAAAGCATACGCCTACGAAGTGAAACTAACCCCTCAACCCATCGACTTACGGAGACTGAAGAAGACCTCGCTGGAACTGGGACTGAAGGAAGCCAAAATCATAGCAAAGAAGTACTGCCGTCTCGAGGACACAATATTTGGATTTATGCTCTGACCTTTGCCAAAACATATGGATTCTTGCAAGTGGATTTGTTAACATTGGATTGGGCCGCATTTGCGCGGACAAATCAGCTGTATAATACATGTTTGCGTGACGAGTATAATATTTATGACTACATCATTAACTAAGAAGAGTCTAACGGAAGGCGCAGTATACTTAGCTGCCCGCGACAACGATCTCGCACGCCTCCTCGAGGCCGATGGTGTACCGCCCCTTTGGGCAAGAAAGCCTTGTTTTTCGACATTGATCCACATTATTCTGGAACAGCAGGTATCTCTTGCTTCAGCTAGGGCTATGTACCGTCGACTCGTCGATAACTTGGTACCATTTACACCAACTCGTTTTTTGGAAGTGGGTTCATCA
>SDBS01006486.1_pt1 | contig 11372 bp, 25 predicted proteins | sample 2277091 | NCBI WGS metagenome assembly SDBS01 (sample SAMN10404972, study PRJNA504765) | marine sediment metagenome | isolation source: marine sediment core GS10_PC15, 163 cmbsf | place: Arctic Ocean: Southern Knipovich Ridge | collected 2010 | reverse complement strand
TTGGCATCATGCGATTGTAAATCCTGATGCCTTACGTTTGGCACATACGTCCCGTCTGAATTCCGTGTGTACGTTTCTTGGTCTGTCCAGTGGTCCATTATTTAGTCTCCTTGTATGGTCCTTTGAGTTCTGAATCGGAAACCTCGTTTCCTTCTAAATCATAACTACATTGAATGCCGTCCACTCGCCATCCAGTCACTATCGTTCTGTTTACACTGATATCAGTAATCACCCTTGCCCCCTTGAAACCATGCACTGCAATGCCATAATTCTCGTGGGCCAACTGCCTTGCTGCTTTATAATCTTCGCGCGATTGGGCCATCTGAGCGGCACGTTCTGTGGACGGGATACCATAGTCGGCATGATTTGTGTAATGGTCAATCATTGACAAACGGTATCGTTCGTGTACATCATCACGATTCTCAAAAGCTGGATGCTCGCACAATATCTCGAAGTCCTCCTTGCAAATCCAAATTTCCGGTTTCGTAACGACATCACTCTGAATGAGAAGGTTTAATGATCTATTTATCTTGGCACCAAGAGAATCATCGACTGGGGTCTCAATCTCAGCGGCTTGTATTGATGGTGCTAAAGCAGCAATTGTCGCAGTCTTGAATAGATGACGTCTTGTTAACTTCATTTGGTCTCCTTGTAGTGAATTGTGAATTCGGTCTCATACTTCGACGTTTTATTCGGTACGTATCCGCGGGTAATTTCTACCCGCACGAGGTTTTTTATACCGTTACGATTTACAAAGCGGTCGAGTTCCGACTGCTCGTAGTCTCCACGCTTCCAGGTTAGCGCCGACTGGGGACTGAGTTCGATGGTAAAGGGCTTCTCGCGAGATACCATCTCGACGGGTTCGACCGGCGTCTTGGGCTTCGGTTCTTTCGCCTCTGGTGGATCCCTGTCAAGTATCGCCTGGGGCCGTATCTTGATAACGAGAGCGAGTAGTGCTTCTTCGTCGTTGACGGCGGCTATCTGCTCTACGGTAAGGCCAGCCTTCTTAGCAGCATCAATTGTTGCTTCAGTCATCGGCTTAGATGGTCGCCCTGCTTTAGCTTTTGCCTTGCTCATCTGTCAAACTCCTTTGTGAATGGTCTAAGATTACCCGAGCGACATCTTTTATCATCGCCCGGTAGTTTTCCGCCGGTATCCATGCCTCTATATGCGAGGCCATCAGGTTGTGCATGAATCTTTGGTTCTCATCTTCTATCTGGTGGAACATCGCCTCTATGTGGATTGCCATAAAGACTTCACCGGCACCCTGAAAGCCGGCACGTAAAAGCTCTTCGTCTGCTTGTTGGGTTGGCTGGTCGTTTGTCATTTCTTGTGGCCGGGCTTGCTCTTGTATCCTGTCTTACCTGATTTGTGGGCCATTATTTCACCTCGTCAAGGGCCCTCTTCGCTGTTTGTATCCTGCCGAGAGCCCAAGAATATTGTTTCTGTAACTTCTTTCGATTGTTACTGGCCGTGCCGAGTTGGCTGTGTAAACGGTTGATTTGGTTCTTAAAGTTTACCAAGCCATCTCGATGTTCCCTACTTGCCCTCAAGCCTCGTAGCCATGCACCGAAGAACATACAGAGACCACCGCTAAGGGCAATACCTGCCACTGCTATTTGCCAAGGTATCATTCCTTCACCTCGTTAGGACCGTTCGGATCATGGCCTGAGCAAAATAAAAGATCGAACGGCGATACCCGCCCACATTCTTTGCACAGTTGTATGTGCAACCCATTCGGGTCGTGGGCCTCTACCTTCGCCTGCAAGGCCACGACCTCTTGAGCTATCCTGTTCTGCACCTCCAGGAGACTTCGGACGTTAAAGGCCAGGTCTGAGTCGTTCTTGGCCATCGCATCAGCGAAGTCTTGAACGGCCAAGATAAGATTCGCCACCTCTGGCATGTTGGGGCCGTACTGTGACTGCCACGTCTGGTTCGGCTTGCGGAGTACGTCCTGCCAGTACTTCAAGACCGGCTGGGCGGCAAGTGCTAACGAACACAGCACAATCAGCACAATCAGCACAATTCCTATCACAAATGCCTTCTTCATTTCAGTTCTCCTTGTTGCAATAAAAACCTGTAATCTCTCCATGTTCACTCGTGTAACTTGTGCCAGATCCTATATCGGCCCACGTCACAACCTTACCGCAGTCACGGCATTGGCCCCAGCGCCTTCCGGACTCCATGGCGTCCAACACTTTTTGCGGCCATTCGGACTTAGGAATGCTCAATAGTGGTGGACATTCGTCCGCACGCTGATGCCCGGATGAATAGACCCTCAATATCGCTACAACAAATACCAAGATGATTCTTGCATCCTTCATTGGTTCTCCTTGGCTTCCGTTTTCGCTATTGTGTTGCACACTATGCAAGTTATAAACTTCCAATTTCTAGCCCACCAACACGTATGAAACTGCTCCGTTAGATCATCACGAGCCAAACAAAGGGACCCTCCGTGATTATTTGGAGCAAAATGTATTACTTTCTTCATTTCAGTTCTGCTTTAAGTACTCGAATTCAATCAATCGGTTAGGCAGCGCCGTATTGTCCGGCTCTATCCATCCCCATGCGTAATTTCGTCCACATTCGGTACACGTTAATGAAAAGTCCTGTAAGTCGATAGGCGAGCAAATCAGCTTATCACCACAAGCACAGTCGATCACCAATTCGTCCGCACGCTGATGCCCGGATGAATAGACCCTCAATAACACCAGAATGCCAAATAAGAAAATCACTAAGATTGTACCGATTGTGTATTTCATGCCGCCCCTTTCAGTTATAAAGATGGCGTGTACTTACGTTGAATATCCATTGACCAAGTTCGGGCCCCAATCGTGCATGTATAGCCACTATCCAATTGTCAACTATGAGTTGGTGCATGATTATCTCTCTCATGCCGCCCCCTTACGTGCCTGGCCGGGCTCGAAAAAATACAATCCCACTTGCCGGTAAACGCCCATTCCATACAGCTTACAACTACCGCAACTATAATCATAGGGATTGAGCATCCGATAAGCAAACATCCACCAAGTATCCATATCGGAGACGTTAAAAGTATAATTAACGCTTTCACATATGTCTTTCCCATCATGCCCCCCCCACCGCTGCTGCCATCACACTGTTAGGATCCACTTCGCCCTGTATGCCCTTAGAGGCTTTCATCAGCTCGGCAGCGTTCTCCAACTGCTGCTGCGCCGCCCTGGCCTGGGCTACCTGAGCTACGGCCTCTTCGTATTTCTCCTTCTCGTTTACGAGCTTCTGCGGGAAGTTCACCGCCTGTAAAGCTTCGTCCAAGGTCTCGTAGCCCTTTATAGCCAGACGCGCCAAGTTCTCATCAAGAAGGGCTTCGCCGATCTCCCTTGCAATGGCTACGCCGGTGGTAATAGGTTGCAGCTTCTGAGCCCGCTGCTGGGCCTGTCGTAATGTCCCGATGAACTGGACCTTTACATTTATCCTGCCCTTTGAATCTTCGTCGGTGTAATACTCCAAAAGGTCTCGTATACGCTCTACCCTGGCCTTCTCGAACGGTCCCCTGCCCGCACGAGACTCGATCTCCATCTGCCTGTCGTCAGCCTGTTCGAGATAACCCTCGTGAGTCTCGATCATCGGTAGGAGTAGAGTTATCTTCTCGCCGCTCATCTCAATCAATTCCTGAATCGCCAGCGGGCGCTTGACCTTCATCGCCTGAATTGTGAACTGCCTGAATGTGTCCAGGTGGAAATGTCGATCCAGCTTACCCTGCAACATCTCCGACATCTGAACCTCCAACTGAACGTCGCCGATATTCTCAATAGGTTTCGGTAAGAAGCCCCACTCAGATCGATTCACTTCAATACTACCTTCCGGTGAGAAGTTCGCCCTGCCCTTCATTCCCGCCAATATCCCCATCGCAGGCCGGACCTTCTGCTGAATGTTCTCGAGATAAGACTTGAATATCTCCTGGAGGCTCGCGTTATCGTAAATCGCCTCGAAGGCAGGAGTCCGGGCACTACTCTCCCAGTTCTTCTTATCGTAATTCCAGACTACGAACGGCTGAGAATAATACCCCTCGGTCAGCAATGGTTTCTTCTTGCGCTCGGGTTCCTGGCCGATCTCCTCGAAATACACATCGTACCAAGTCTTTCCACCAATCGGCGGGGTGAACTCTTCAACTTCATGCCAGATAGTATCGGTGGCTTTGAATAGTGATCGCCATATCGTGAACCTGTCATTGTTCCTACCCTGGCTTATGGCATTGAATAAAGCACTGGTGAATTTATTCTCGGCAAGCTTCAATCGGGCCTGGATGTCATTACCGGGGCAGAACTTATCGAAACACTCCTTGGCCGTCCACTCCTCGTTCTTCAGTATAATTCCGTTGGGCTTATTGAACCGATCGTAGAACAGTCGATAGGTCTTGAAGTGCATCGGTATCCACATCACCTTATCTTCGTGTTCCTCGCCGAAGATAACCGGTGAGCCTATGGTAACGCCATCTAAGGTGAATTGAGGCTGCACGTCGTAGAAGTTGCCGTCTTGATAGACCTTGCTCATGTGCTTCTTGATGTCCTGCACCCAGATATCGAGTTCGTCGACCCCGTGAACACGCTCGTCAGCCATTTGATATGACCGCCAGTCGATGCGCTTACTCACCGTGTTGCCCTGGAAACCTGTAGCCATCGTCCGGGCACCCCACGGGCCGGAGCCCTCGTAAATATCGGCTCCCAATGCGAGCATATCGGCAGACTCGTCGTAATTCAAGCCCAGGTCCGGCCGGAAGTACGAGCGTATCGTCTCACGAGCGCCGTTCAGGCGGGCGTAGACCTGGTCCAGCGAGTCCCATCGCTCGCCAATGCGGTCATACAGGGGTTTGTCTTTGTAGTCCATTAGCTAATCTGACATTGCCGCACAGTCCCTATCTCGCGGCACGAGGGGCATGTAACCTTAGTCCAAAATGTTTCGAGTTTATCCAAGACCTCTCTCATAGTGTGCGTACCAGCGAACAAGTCGGATTTCTTGTCACAATTCCAGTAGCGATGTATATATTGCGAATCAGGTTTGTCAGTCGTATTGGCCATTGCCCGCAAACACTCCGGACACGTAACTTCCAAAACATGCGGAGTTTGAAAGCAACCAATCGTCTCTTTCAAATCTTTCAATGCTGTTTTGCAGCCTATACTTTCAACAGACTCTGGTAATTGCCCTTCTTTCAAGGGTTTGCACAAGTGGAACAGGGGTTTGTCTTTGTAGTCCATTATGACGAGCTCCCGTTAAAACAGGGACAGCTACAACATTGCGCACACTTCGTGCAACATTTGCAGAGAAAAGTTGATGTCTTACAGTCCCCACAGATTGCAATGTGGAATTGTTCTTCAACCGGTCGAGACGGTAAATCTTCATAACCGACGGTCAGTTGCCCCGAAGAGTAAAAAAAGAGAGGCTTACCGCCGCCCTTCGCTGCCGACGTAGTGTCATCAACTAATTTCTCCAACACCGAACGCTCAAAATCCGTATCGGCAATTACGATCAAGCAATTCTTTCTGTTGATCTTTACCTTCATTATCCTATCCCCACTAAACCCGGCGTCCCCAACGTCGGCGGTAGCCAGTCTCTCGTTAAGACACTCGCGGCGGCTAATCGCTTTCGACGCCCCCTATCACCAAATACATCGCCGGTAATACGCCTGGGAGCCGTTGGCTTCGCACCGGGACCGAATGACGCAGCGGCGCGAGTCGCATCTACAGCCGTAGACGCATGTTGCGCGTCCGGACTAGCAACTTCACCTTCTCTGCTCGGGCCAAAAAAGGATCCGGACCCCCTCCCAAATGCCGCACTGCCAATACCAGCACTCGAAGCTCCGATGCCTAGACCTATTGTTCCTGGATCATCGCTCTCTGACATTACGCCCCCTTTCTAACATTTCTCGGCAAACGGCCAACTGATAACGGAATCAACAACGCAATCAAAGTCTGCGTTTCCATCAGTTGGGTTATCCATAAGTTTAACGGCCACAGATGCCTTTTCCCATATAGCACGCCGACAGTCCCTTAAATACTTGGAAACAATCCGCCACTGTGCCCGCGTGGTTGTTCGTGGCGGGTTTCGCCAGACATAACGATGTTTGTAATCATACTGCTGCATCAGGCCCCCTTCCTGCGTCTGTGACGCTTGAATAGGTTGCGGTTCCATACCGATGGGCTGGGGTCTAGTTTGGCCTGAGCCGCTACGTACTCGGCCCTAACCTGCTCGGGCTTCATGCCCTGCTGCGCAAAATGTTTCTCCGCCTGATCCCGTACCGACTTCGGCAACTTATCGTAAGCGTCCTGTTCTTCCTTCATGCGCGACCCCGCTTGAAAATGTTGTCGTTCCAGTAAGTCTGGTTCTCTACGCCTATATGCTCGACTTCCAGCCCCTCTATCGTATCGCCCATATACTGCTCGGTTCGGTAGCTTATAGCCATGTGACCGAATGCGTCCATAATGTGAGGGTGCCAAGTCTTCGCGGGATGATCATGGTAAGCTGGCCGGTTCTCGCTCGATAATCTGAGGTTCTTCGTCCGCGTATATCCCGAAGCGGCCTCGATGAACGTTCCGCAAGTGGGTTCGTTGATTTCCACCATTTCCCATATCTCACGACCTGTCCGGATCCGACTCTCGAAGTCATGCGGCTGGCAAGCCTGAACGTCATAGCCCAATTTATGCAAAGTCTCAACTACCAGTTCGCCAGTAGCGAAAGACTTCTTGTTAGCGCCACCGTCAGGGGCAAGGTCAGGACCTGCGATGTGGTCCCTGTACTGATAACCCTTGCTATCGCACTCCAGACACCATTTAGGAGCCCCCCCGCCCTCATGGTCATAGTAATCGTCAATGATCCGTATCATGCCCTTGATGAACTGCACATAAATCGAGCCAGTGTACATATCGCCGTAGTCGCTGAACGTATAGACCGGATAGGTCTCATCATGAGGATACTTCCCGATCCGGTGGTTCTTTCGGCATTCGGCCAGCTTATCGCCGTAATATGAGCCCTCTTTATGAGTCGGGAATAGACCCTTGACCCTGTAGCGAGCGCCGTCGCCATCCTCTCCATATTCCTTGAATATCGACTGAACCCACTCATAGCTTGCCAGGCCGGGGATAATCCGCTTACGAGCGATATAGTTGGGATTGTCACGAGCATCAATCGTTATCACGTACCATCCCTTATCGCTGGTGTACCGCTCTTTTCCATCATTCTTGCCCGGCGCGCTGGAATAACACGCCTTCGCAAACTCACACTCGGGATCGGTGGGATTACCAATTGCAACAACTTTGCACTGGTCGTCATTTATGAGCCCTTCAATAGCTGTCCGCCAAATCTGAGGAGCCATGCCACAACCCTCATCAATAGGCACTAGCACCCACTCATTATGCCAACCTTGCATCTTTGTGGCATGTTCCGCTGCGGAGTCGGGGCTTGTAGAAAAGCCAATGGCGAAGTTTTTCTCCCAATTGGCCCGAGCTTCCGCAGGTAGAGCATCTAAAACTTCCTTACTCGGCTTCATGTCCCATAATAAAGCGGTCATCGTTCCACCCAAAGGAACTTTTGCACTTGACCAAGCCGCATGAATTTCTCGCCAAAGTTGGTTCCTCACCTGATTGTCTGACGGAGCCGTCGTGACTACTGTACTCGGTAAAAAACAAGTCTTGAACCACGGCACGATGATTCGACCCATCGTATAGGTTTTACTTACATAATGCCCCGCGCGAACAGCTACTTTCTGGTGGTCCCTCACAGCTTCGCACATCTCCACCATCTTCGGCCATATCCAGTCCCGACGCATCCCCAACACATCGACCGCAAAGCCGATGGGATCTTGCTGGTAAGCTATTCGCCGAGCATCTATCGCACGGTCAAGAGCCGTCGCTTTTACCATCTGGCTTGTCCCTAGGCAGTTCAGCGCCAACAATAGCGGCAATATCAGCCAGCGTCTGCCTGCCAACCTCTTGCGTTTTGACATCCCTCTGGTCAAGTTCGTTCACTCCAAGAAAGACCTGCATTGTGTTTGAATGGTTCTTGTTTGCGTTCACGGTTTGGGCGTGACGGAGCAGTTGTTTCCGTTTCTGCCTCTTTTTTAGCAATTTTTTAGCAATATCTTTGCGATGCTCAATGAACTGGTTTGGCCAGTCCATCAGCCCCTCGATAGTCCCATTCTGGCATCCGTCAAGTGCGTATCCCTCCGCCTTACGCATTTGTGCCGGCGTGATTACCTTCTTGGGCTTACCTGCGCCAGGTTGTTTCCCTCCTCGACCTGGGTTGCCCTTCTTCTTCGCTTTGGCTTTCTTCTTCGCCACAAATGTCACTCCAATGTCACGATTAGTTTCCTTGAAACAACAACAAACCTTCTTTGCGCGCCAGGCACTTTACACCCCATTATACAGAAAATAGCAACGTTTTTGCGCAGTTGTCAAACCTTTTTCCCCCACTTTGCGCACGGTATCTGCTTTCCTGCACTGTAAGGCTGTGTATTACGAGCACTTATGCGACTATTAGATATTTTCTTCTTGACTGATTTTGCGTGGCTTCGTATTATTAAGAGTATGAGTTACGCGCAAGTTATCACGAATCAAATCAGTCTTTACGCCGCCCGTCCAGCCTCATGCCTTATTCGCGTAACTCATGCCCTGGGCGCGGCGGCTTCTTTTAGAGAGGTGAGAAAATGAGCGAACGGCAAGCATACGAACGGGAAGCATACGAACGGGAAGCATACGAATGGGCAGTACGGGAACAGGGATATGTCGGAGATTTTAACTCATGGCTGTCTCTGCCCGCTGATGAGCGGCAAGCGTACGAAGCCGGTGCTGAAGGTATCGGGACTGCGTAACCAGACGGATCGCCAACCGCCCAAAGACTTGGCGCCATTATTAGGCTAGAAACGAGGATTTCATGGAAAAGTGGCAATTTATCTCATGTGTAGCGTTCACATTACTACTGGCGGCGGCTCTTGTCCTGGCACGGGTGAGAGGTTGGTATCAATATGATCGAATGATGTCCTTGAATATTTGAAAGGAATGTAACTCATGTCAATCACAGCAGAACAACGAGAGCAGCGTCGGCATTACCTAGGCAGCAGTGACATGCCTACGATTATGAACAAGGAAACGAACAGACCGAAAAGAACTCACTTTCGATTAAAATCAGATTTACCTGCGCCGACTCGCATCATCTGTATTTGCGGAAAGGATGTTCATCCGAATCATTGCCGCGCTAACACGACGGATATTATGGATCATGTTACCTGTCCTTCTTGTTTAGAGATATTACAGCGAGAAAACTGGTATTGCCCTGAGCATAAGTTCCTCAATGATATGAACGTCACTAACGATGAAACGTGTGCCAATTGTGGTAGATCAGTCGCATAAGAAAGACATGAATAATTGATGGAGGAGCTGGTGGATGCGTGCAAGCTGGTGAAGTCCGCCGTAACGGGCGATGAGATGAGTTATGCGCACAAGCAAGTCGTAGCCGCCCTGGAAAAGAAAGGATAGGATTATGTCAGAAGAACACACACCGCTTAGGGAAAAAGGTCGCAACATCTTTTTTCCGAACGGGAGCGGTTTTTATGTAGGGAACAACACTGCCCGAGCGTTAATCGTCAAAGCCTGCAATTCCCACGAGCAAGACCAAAAGACCATCGCCGCCCTGGTGACTGCGTGTGAAGGTGCTATGCACATGAACAATATCTACTTTGCTCTATTGAAGAAGCACTGCATAATTTCCGCATTAGGCAAAGAAGATTTCGACACCCTCAGTAAATATGCCGTACAAATTAGAGCCGCCCTGGCTCAAGCAAAGGAGAAGAAATGAGAGAGTATAGAGGCAAGCGTAAGGATAACGGTAAGTGGGTGTATGGTAAGTCCTATTGCAATTTAGCAGGGCTGTCATATATCGCCGAGTATTCTCAGGGCGAAGGGAGCAATGTAGATGGGAAAATAATTGGTGGTTGGATTCAAGTATCCCCAAAGACCGTCGGCCAATTCACCGGCAAAAAAGACGACGCAGAACATGCCCATGAATTATTTGAAGATGATATTTGTAAGGCGACTTGGTGTTGCGCCATCACATTTGAAAATGAACCGCATGAGCTTATTGCCACTATCGACTGGGACGAGACAGACTTGATCTGGCGATTTGATTATGGTTATGGTAGCGTGGCCTTGGCTGATGAGAATTTGCAAAATATTGAGCGCATCGGCAACATCCACGACAACCCGGACCTCCTCGAAGGGGAATCACAATGAGCGACCAAAACGACGCGCTCAAACAAGCTCTCGCCTGGCTCAGTCCGCCGAGAGTGGGAGAGGAAGAGGAACCGAAACCGCAGCCCGAAGACAAGGAACAGAACAATGGATAGGTTTGCCATGCCAGACGACTCGATAGACTCGCGCGAAATTGGAAGTTGCGAGGGATGCGGGGGCGTGGTCTACGCCTACGAAGCCACCCTATGCGCGAGCTGCGATGTCCCGATTCACAAGGCTTGTCAGAAGACTTGTCATGTCTGCCGTTTGGTGGGATGCCGGGTGTGTCTGTCACAAGATCCCGATACGCAGGAATGGACCTGCGAGAATTGTGTGCTTAAAGAATTGGAAAGCGAAGAATATGAATGAAAATGAGAAGGCGGCATTTATCATGTCACAAGTAGTCTGTGCCCAGGCCAGGATCGCTGGGATGCAAGCGGAAAATATGCAGCGACAGGCTCTCGACCAGTCCATGTCGTATAACGAAAGTGACTTCGCCAGCATAGAAAGCGAATTCAAAATAGGCTCGAATGATGTCCTTGAATATTTGAAAGGAATGTAACTCATGTCAATCACAGCAGAACAACGAGAGCAGCGTCGGCATTACCTAGGCAGCAGTGACATGCCTACGATTATGAACGTGTCACCGTACAAGCAGACAGCGGTGGACGTCTACTGGTCGAAGGTGGCGGAGAAGTTGCCGGACGAAGAGACAACGGCCATGAGCGTCGGGACGTGGCTTGAAGGACCGCTTATCGAGTGGGCAGCAGGGGAGTTGGACGTCGAGGTCACGACCGACCCCGACGATCTGCACAAGGTCGCAACCGTGGGGGATGGAACCGGTGTGTTTGCGGCCAACAATGACGCCTTGGTCTTGGGCAAGGATGCCGGGATCGAGGCAAAGTTTGCGAGCGGTGACTTGGCGAAGGGATACGGCGAGGCGGGTAGTGATGAAGTGCCGGATCATGTTATCGTCCAGACTCAGCACCAGATGTACTGTTCCAATTTGCAGGTGGTCTATGTGGCTTTGGCAACTCCGAGTTATTACGGGCTTGACCGTCGGATGTACACGGTCCCGCGAGAAGATGCTCTGATTGAAGATTTGGTCACGTTCGG
>SDBS01006485.1_pt1 | contig 11372 bp, 13 predicted proteins | sample 2277091 | NCBI WGS metagenome assembly SDBS01 (sample SAMN10404972, study PRJNA504765) | marine sediment metagenome | isolation source: marine sediment core GS10_PC15, 163 cmbsf | place: Arctic Ocean: Southern Knipovich Ridge | collected 2010 | reverse complement strand
AAAGAATTCTGTGATAACTTGCAGAGAATATGCAACTAGAAAACGATGAAATAACCAACGAGAGAAGTAAAAATATTGCAAAAGCAAAAGTTCTCTTTTTAATCATTTAAATGCAATTTTCCGATTTTCAATAACGATATGCTACATCGAATGTACAAATTAGTTTCTATTCAACCTACATATTTAGGATTTTATGAAATTAAAGTACTGGTTGTCTCAATTCTTTTTTTTCAGTTTTCATACCATCTAAATTGAGTAGTTAATTGTGATATTTTTCATAGAAAGTTAGTTTTTTAATTCAAGAAAACGACTAAGATCTAATGAATCATAATTTATGAATAATGTACACTCTAACAATAAAAATAATATAATTTCTTAAAGTTTTTTTAAGTTAAAACTTTTTAAACCGTAGAGTTAGTTATTTCGTGATTATTATGGAAGTAATAGAAGCAATACAAACCAGAAGAAGCATTCGAAGATTTAAACCTGAGCCATTACAAGAAGAGCACTTGAAAAAAATACTCGAAGCGGCTCAACAAGCGCCAAGCGCGGGTAATAAGCAACCATGGCATTTCATCGTCGTTAGGGACCCTGATACAAAGGCTAGATTGGGAGAAATCGCTCGAAACCAGACTTGGATATCTAATGCTGGCGTTATAATAGTCGCATTGGCTATGGATAAAAAATCACCTCTAGTATACGAGAAATGGGCTGAAAGGGATGTGATGATAGCAGTTGAGCATATGGTGTTATCTGCTTGGAGCATGGGATATGGAACTTGTTGGATTGGAGCATTCACCGAGGAAGATATTAAAGATCTGTTAGATATACCACAAGAGATGACAGTCATAAACCTGTTACCTATTGGAGTACCTGACGTAAACCCTGAAAAGAGATCCAGAAAGCCATTTGAAGAAATATTCCATTATGAGAGGTATACTACAATCACCTAAACATATACCTTTTACATCTTTTTATTTTGGGCAGAAAAGCATAGTCATATAAACGGGATAACGTTTAGTAACGAAATAGCGTTATTATAAATAAATTTAATCTACGGATTAATAGAATAATCTTTCTCATCTTCAGACACTAGAAAGTAACCATACTTTACCATCAAACAAAGGACATTCTACATGTGATGAATTATCTAGACAACAGGAGCATAAAAAAAACGCTGAGTTACATCTAACTCGAAGAGGCTATATTCAAAGAGGAAGATGACGCATTCATCTGTAAAGTTGCTAAAACAGTTTAAAAGGTTAAAATACTGATAGAGATTGGATTTGATAACGTCTGTGAATTGAACGATATTAAACTATTCAGGAAACGACAAAGGGGGATAGGTGTATCCTAAAGTGGGGTAGGTAGAATTTGAAGCCGCTCCACTGTGGAGACATCACCCGTTGATCCCCCGCAAACCCCCTCGTTTTTATCATCAAACCTATTGAGTGAACAAGCATTATACAATTTAAGTTATTGATCCTTAACTAATTTAGGATGAACTATGAACAAGACTGTGTGTACATCTCAAAGCAGAATTCTCTGGACATCTTGACATGCATTGTAAATGTTTTCAAATAACTCTTCTACACAATTTTCCTTCACACTTGAATATGCTATGCGTAATAGATTATTAATGGCGATAACACCAGTATTATATTTGCTTAACAGTATTTGTCTTACTTTCTCAGTATCTAACCGGGGAGCTAACTCTATACACATGAAATATCCAGAATTGTAAGGTAATGCTTTAAAAGGTGCAGAAGGCTCGGTAAATCTCTCGTTCTTTAAGACTTCTCTTACGCTATTAAACCGAGCTTTCAAGATTTTATACTTTTCGTTTCTCTGATTTGTCAACGTTGGTGATTTAAGACCATAATAGATCAGGCTCTGAGACAGATGTGAAGCATTGGATATACACCCTCTTATTACCCCTGCTGTTTTCGACTCCAACGCGTTACAAGCTGCTTCACTTATACCCTTTGATCCATAAGTTAAAAATCCCACCCTTAAACCCCACGCATAGTATTCTTTGGTAGCACCATCCACTTTGATAGCTAAAACATTTTCATCTAAGTCAGCTAGGAGCGAGAACAAAGATTCTTGGAAAACATCATCTTCATAGATAAGCCCAAAATAAGCATCATCAATAATCACACAAAGTTCATTTCCATCAATAGCACTGTTTTTTAGGACATCCACAATTCTTCTAACTTCCTCGTTTGTCGGAGTATATCCCGTGGGATTATTTGGAAAATTTAACAGAACAATTTTTTTATTATTCCCTTCGAATATTTTTTCGGCAAAGCTGTCTATGTCAAATCCATTGCCTGCAAACAGATTGAAGGTTTTGAGCTTTGCGTCAAAACCTTTTTCAAAAATTAAGCGGTAGTTACCCCAGAATTTATCAGGTAAGATTAACTCATCTCCTGGGTTTACAAAAAGATATCCGACTTGGTTAAGACCGTTGGTGACTCCGTTCGTAACTATAGGAAGACTCATTTTCCCTTTCAAGGAAGGATTTTTCTTTTGTATTTCACGTTTCCAAGATTCTCTCAACTCTCCTTTACCATAACTTGATGCATATAGAAACACGTCTTTTGGATCTAGAAGAATTTTTTCGGCTATCGATGGAATCCTCATGGGTGTTCCATCGTCTTCAATTGCTACTCCTATGGTCGCATTAATTTTGCTTGCCCGTGCTTCGGCTGCTTGTGACAGGATGCCCTTTCGAGGAAAATATATTTCTTTTCCTTTTACTGAGAGAAGATGAAAAATAGTGGAGTTGTTCTCTTGAATGATCTCGTTCAATTCTTCTGCTTGTGCCGTTATTACCATTAAATCACCAGATATTTTCCTAAACAATGTCTTAATTAAGAATATGCATCTAACTATAGCGCGCGTCTAAAAAAAGTAATCGGTAAATGAAAGATCTTAATTCTCAGAATGCTTCCAATTTTTCTATTAACACTTTTCCTAAAAAGGTTATTAACATGATTTTACAATATGAGAACTACTTATAGGGATTTGAACCCTGTTGATGACAGAAGACTCTCTTCCTCAACCCTCTCTCTTAGTATATCTTTGGATCAAATTGATGACGAATTAAGAAGATTCAAAGATTTCTGCGGGATCAATAAGAATCTTGTGGAATATGTAACCTATAGACATGTATAAAATATTTGGAAACTTCTCCAAACCTACAATGAACAGATAACTATTGATAACATTCGAGTATATCTACACTACATCTGAGAACATTATGCTCTTTAAGAAAAGAGTCTAGTAGGGTTCAGCGTAGGTACGGAGGGTGGAACTTGAACCTCACCCCTGCTGGAGACATCTCCAATAAACTCCACTCCCATTTTTTTTAAAAATAATTGTAAATTTAAGACATTATTATATTTCTAAAATGTAAGTGATGGGTATCCTAAATGTCCCTAAGGTCTAGTAAAAACATTCTTTTTTTTGGTTTGGGTTTGGAAATTAAATTTTAGTCCTACGCTCTATCATTTTATCATGTATATGACAAAATAGACAAAAGAGCAAAATGGAAATATTCTTGAGTTTACTTACATCAAGGTTAAGTTTAGATCACGCTTTGTGTGAAATATACAATTCCGAAGAATAGAGCCATGAACATGATGAATACAATTCCAAGAAAAAGCATTAATTCTTTTCCATATCTTCCAAACTTAAGAGCTAAAATAGTATTTAGTATAGGAAAAACTGCTCCGATACCTGCGATTATAAAGAGTTCAGATTTGTGTCCCCAACGATTCGGATTCCAGTTAATATCGAAATTAACAGGAATTATCTCGGGTAACGATGGATAAATCCACACTAAATATGCTAGGAAGACTACAAAAGCAGAAGCGACAGCTAAAACTTGAGCATAAACCATTTTTCTTGAGTTATCAAACTTTTCAACTTCACTTAGACTCGATACTCCAAATTTACTTTTCCAAGCATTTATCTCATCGGAAAATATTTTAGGATCCTCAGGAGAGATAACTATTTTTTTTCCATCTACCAAGTTTATTAAAACAAAGTCTCCCTTGACCTTGGTCGAATAAACCCAGACATTTCCAACATCTTTGGTTTTGTATAGTCCCCAATGAAGACCAGGCCAACTTGCTCCAAAAAGACGAAGCAGAAGAGTCGTATTAGAAAGCTGCACCTTACTAATTGAAGCATAAGGTATAATACGCTTTGATAAACCAAAGTTAACTGTAAAGTCATTCTCATCCAGGGTGTAACTCATTTTTTTACCCGAGAAAGTAAGAGAAAGTATTAGTCCATCAACAAGAATGAAGATAACACCTAAGATAATAAGTAAAAACGTAGGTCCTTGAGAACCTAAAACGAAGAATAACAGTAAAGGGATATTGACTATCGCTACTAAGACTAATCCCCAAACTAATGTATTCTTATTCTGACTCGGTTTAAACATCTTTTCCAAATTGTTCCTCTTCTAATTATATACGGCCATATCCACATAAAATAAATTCATAACAGAGATTAACGATTGCAAATATGTACAGAGCCCGAGTCGAATTGAAGACAATTCATTCGTGCTGAGTGTGCTAATAAGTTTTATTATGTTTATGTTAAATGTATCTTTCCACAACTGGAACAGATATATTTTCCAAATTCAGGTAAGTTAAATTTGTGTCCACATATGCAAATCTCACGTTTACGGTGAGTAATAACTACTCTAATTATTATGAGAATATGTGCAGCAACAAACAATGCTATGATTAGTGAGACTCCTGTATTCATGGTTTAATACTCCTTTATGCTGAATTGAATTATTATCAGCCCACACCACTATTAACGGTATAAATATTTATACCGATATAAAAAGTTTTACCAGCAATAATATTTATATTAGTTAAAAATTACTTGTTTGGTTACCCTTGCATATTTAAATCGGTTTGCTTAACCATTAAAAAATAATATTAGAACAAGTAGTTTTAAAGGAATTGATATGCGACTGAAAAGAGAAATCTAGAACTCATAGCTGGATGTAGTCTAAAAATCGTATTATTTATTCAGTTACTCAAGGAAACAGGTGCAAAATGTGGGGAAACATGGCATCTAGAGTGGATTGACATAGACACTAAACATAATATATTAACAATAAATTTACCTGAAAAGAAAAGCAAACCAAGACAGTTCATAATCAGAGGAAAACTAACATCTATGATGAATATGTTACCTAAAACCTCACAGAAGATTTTTCGGTAATGGAAGATTAATGTATTTCAGAAAGAATTTTATTAAATAAAGAAAACGACGCGTATATAAACTCCAAAATCTACGGATCAATAGAATAACCTTTCATACTCTTAGACATTTCTACGGAAGCATGAAATATCACAAGACAAAGGACACCCTTCATGTGAAGGAATGATTTGGACACAGAAACATTAACTCAACACTGATCTACACGCAAGTTCTTCAATCTATGACTTCAATTGATTATTATAAGACAAATGATAGTAGCGATTTAACTACTGAAAATCTGAATGCTGGTTCATACAAGTTCTTTGTTATTAGTTTTGGTTCATCTGGAAGTTTGAATGTAAAAGTAACATATGATTACAAAGTAATGGAAACTCAAACTAAATTTAGAACTATTCGAAAAACAATAACTTCATGGGCATACCTAACAGGATATTATTGATTTAATGTTGAGAATAAAATAATAAAAAATTGTGGGCTTAGTCTAAACGCAAATATTCAAGCATTAAAAGTCAAATATGTCACATATTCATCAATCAATTCGTATTATTAATAGCACTTAATATCTAAAATATGCTTTTTATATGGTTATAGACTATTAAGGAAGACAATACAAATATAATATAAATAAAACTTGCTAAAAGGGATTTATTAAATTGACTTCTTCTGTAAGGAATCAACTGAATCAATTAAAAACAAAAGAACTTTTGGAATTAGCTCGCTATAAAAAAATTAAACTACCAAAAAATTTGAAGCCATTTAAAATAAGACAAATTCTATCTTTAAACGTTTCACAAAAAGACATACAAACTATTGTAAAAACACCACTAAAAGCAAAAAGGAAGGAAAAGGATACGAACGAAAAATAAAAGGAGATAAGCTCGAAAAGAAGGTATCTTCTATTTTTAAACGTAAAGGTTTTGATTGTAACACAAACGTTCGAATAAAGGGAGCTGAGTTTGATGTCACAGGAATTAAAAAAGGTGGATTCTTCGAGGATGATAAGTGGATTTTTGTTGAATGTAAAAACACATCTAAGGTTGTGCCTTCAGATTTTAAGAAATTTATTGGTAATTTTAATTTATTCATGAAAAAAAAGAGAATTAAAGAAGAAAAAAATATAACAGGCTATCTATACACAACAGGCATTTTTATAAAAGATGTTACTTCACAAGCAAGAAAATTTCCTAATATTAAACTTAGGAGAATAAAACTGTAAGAAAAATGAAACTATTGTAGGGAAGCATCTCTATAAAGCTTTTTCAAAGTTTAGGGGAAAAACGAACTCAATTGAAATCAATTTAAATCGTGATAAATTGGTGGAATAAATATGGTGAAGAAAAGAAGAAAAGTAAGTTTTACAGCCACAAAAAAAGTTCCTAAAAAAGTAGGAGTAACCTTTACAACAAAAAAAGGAAAAAAAGTGTCTTTCAAAGCAATTAAAAAAGTTCCTAAAAAAGTAAAGGTAGAATTTTTAGCAAAAAGAAAAAAAACATAACGTTTAAAAATAGCGAAAAGAAGAAATAAATATTAAGTTTCCAAAGGGGAAACAAAATGTCTATTGTTAATAAAATAGAAATCCTAAAAGTAGTGGATTCACACCCTACACATGTCAGGGAAATCGTTGAGAAATTACGTTTTAGACCTAAAACAGTGATTTCTTTACTTAAAGATATGGAAGAACATGGTTTATTAGAGAAAAAGGTTGAAAAACGAAACATGAGAGGTAGACCAAGATATATGATTAACCCTACAATTTTAGGGAAAGATTATCTTAAGACATATGAAGCCTTGAATCTAAAAACTCTAAGAAGCAGAAAAAATGACCTTAAAAAAGCTGTTAAAGATGCTGAATACGTAAAAAGATTAGAAGCCAGAAATCTCTCACCATTTCGTCTCTTTTTGGGGTTGAACTCCATTGTCACAACCAATAATAGAAACGTTAAGTAGAATTACTTCGTTTCTAGAAAAAGTTGAGATAGAGTATATGTTGATTGGAGGATATGCACTCCCTTTCTATGGTGCAATTCGTGCCACAATTGGTATAGATATTGCAGTAGAAATAGCGATTAAAGAACAATTTGATACCTTAATCGAAAAAGCTATTGACTTTGGATTTAGACCTCAAATCTATTCATTTCTGAATCCACTATGTTTATTACTTGATGATAAAACAGGTCTTGAGATTGAACTGTGGATGAGGATAGATGGTGTTGATTGGGATGCTGAGACTTTAAAGAGAAGACAAAAACAGAAGCTAGATGAATTTGAGTTTTGGGTTATATCCCCAGAGGATTTTATTGTAAACAAACTAGCTCGCTCAGATAGAAGCGTCCAAGACGAAAAAGATGTAAAAAGTGTTCTTGTAAGATGTCTTGATACCTTGGATAGAAAATATCTTGAGCAAAAAGCAAAAAAAGCTGGAGTAATGTCCTTATTGGAAGTTATTGAAAAAACTTAAATAGTTACAATAAGGACCATATAAAAATGTGAAAGAAATGGTAAAAACCCTCAAAGTTTTAGGGTTATCACCAGTAAACTCCACGACCCTCATTTTTCTGAAAAAAATCTAAATTAAGGATATTATCTTTAGAAAATGTAAGTTACATATCTCCTAAACGTCTTTAGAGTCCAGTAAAACCATATTTAGGGATACTGTTGGAGATGTCACCCGTTGATCTCTAGAAATTCCCCTTTTTTTCTCGAATGAACTTCGTCCAAATTGTCAGATAAATTACTTAACTATGCATTGAAGTATGGTAACATAGAGGTATCTTTCATCTGAAATCATAGTTTCTGAACACGCTCCGCCCATATGTAAGTCCATGTCAACCAATTCACGCTATTGTCATTCTGTACTTTTTGATTCAAGTTGAGCGAGAAGTTCTTACTTCTGAGCAAATTGAGTCATATATATTTGAGAATAGAGACCATTTAAGCCCAAAAGCTCTTCATGAGTCCCAATTTCCTTAAGTTTCCCATTATCTAATACGATTATTCTATCTGCATTTTTTATCGTTGACAGCCTTTGGGTGATCACAAAGGTCGTTCGGTCCTTGAGAAGTATAACTAGGGCTTTTTGTAGCTCTCGTTCTGTCTTAGTATCAACAAAGGAAGTTGAGTCGTCGAGAATTAATATTTTCGGGTCAATTAGAAGAGTTCGTGCAATTGCTATTCTCTGTTTCTGACCACCCGATAGGGTCAACCCTCTTTCACCAACGAGTGTATCATAACCCTTTGGAAAAGATAGAATGAATTCATGAGCTTGAGCCAGCTTCGCTACTTCAACAATTTCATTCATGGTGGTATTAAGCCTCCCGAAAGCTATATTCTCCTTAATCGTTGTTGAGAATAAGAAGACATCCTGAAGGACAACACCAACTTTGCTACGGAGAGACTTCAATGTCACATCTCGAACATCATGTCCATCTATCGTTATTTTTCCGCTAACCACATCATAGAATCTAGGAATCAAATATATGAGAGAACTTTTACCTGACCCTGTGGCACCGAGAATCGCTATTATCTCTCCAGGTTTAACGACAAAGTTTATCTTTTCCAATACGGGCCGATCTTTTAAATACTCAAAGGTTACATCACTGAATCTAACTTCTCCCTCTATTGGGGGTAATTTAATAGCATTCAGTTTATCTTCAACTTCAGGTTTTGCATCAATAATTTCGAAAACTCTCTTTGCTCCAGCCAACGCTTGACTATACATGGTAATGAGCCAACCCATAGCTCTGACTGGAGCGGTCAATAAACCTAAATATTGACTACTTAGGAGTAGTGATCCCAAAGAAATAGTATTACGAATCACATCACCTCCTCCAAACCAATACAAAGTTATGATCCCTAAACCTAGAAGGAAGGATGTAAACGGTTGGAAGATAGATCTAATTTTTATTTCCTCCACGTTTGCATCGAAGAAAGCATTGTTTATCTCTGTGAATTGATTCAGTTCAAAGGGCTCGTTTATGAAGATTCTGACAACCATCATACCAACAATGTTCTGCTGAAGTATCGTATTCAAAATTCCGAATTTATGTCTTATCTTTGAGTTGATTGGCTCAATTTTTTTCATGAAGACATAATTAAGTGTGAACACGAAAGGAATCGTCACCAACAAAAGGAAGATTAATCTAATTTCTATACCTCCAAGGTAATAACAAATGAGAATAATTTGAATGACTGAACCGAAGAATGAACTCATCCAAAAGGAATAAAACCGGGTCAGTCTTCTTATATCACTCGTGACTCTAGCTACCAATTGGCCTGTTTTTGTTATATCATAAAAACTAAAGGACTTCTCCTGAAGAGATGTAAAGAGTTCGTTTCTAATGTCAAACACTACCCTCTGACTCGTATACGAGTGAATGTAATTTATGGCGAAGGAAACGATACTGCTCAAAGTAAACATTCCGACGATGAGAAGTAGGTAAAAAGTTAGGTGATCGTAATTCCCTTGAAGGATTACATCATCAATAATCACTTTAGTTGAGATCAGAGGAATATAAACTCTAAAAAAGCGTCGTACAACTGTTAGGGCGAGGTCGAGGGTAACTAAATAGTAGTATCTTTTCAGATACCCTAACATTCTTGTTAAAATACTCATAATCTTCAACGCCTCTTTCAATTAATATGATGGCAGAAGATCTAATGCAGTCACTCTCCTCATAAATGAGATGTATGTACTAAATATATTTATTTCAGAAAAAATTTTATAAAACAAAGAAAACGACTTGCACATAAACTCCAAAATCCACGCATCAACAGAATAACCTTCCACACACTAAGACACTTCTACGGAAGCATGGAGTACCACAAGACCAAGGACATCCTTCATGTGAAGGAAGGATTTGGACACAGAAACATTAACTCAACACTGATCTACACACATCTAGTGAACTTTGAAGGTGATGAATATCATACGGCGATTGCAAAAACTATTAAGGAAGACGAGGAACTATTGAAATCAGGTTTCGAATATGTCACAGAAAGAGACGAAATCAAAATCTACAGAAAAAGAAAATAGGCTTGAAGTCATAGGAAAGGAAGGCAACGACTTCATTGTTAAGCATCACCCGAGTGGAAACATTTGCCGTATAGAGGATACATATGCTGAAATGTTTCCAATGTGGGTTGGAAGAGTTCTTGTTACAGCTGCGACAGAGTATTGGGCGTTAACATCTGCAACTGCAGCTACAGGTTTTGCTGTATCTATAATCATGTCTCCAGCGGAAGCGGGTATTGAAAAAATTGTGAAAAAAAATGAGACACCGGATGGTAGACCGGGGGTAATCTTTCAGATCTATCATACGTTCGGTCATGGAGTGAAATCTCAAATGCTCTCGAGGATTAGTCAATGCGTAATGACTTGTCCTACAACCGCAGCTTTTGACGCTATGTCTGATCAATCAGTAAAGAAGCTTAAAATAGGAAAAAGCATCAGCTTTTTTGGTGACGGATTTCAGAAGAAAGATATCTTATTTGAGAGGAATGTATGGAGAATTCCTGTGATGGAAGGTGAATTTATTGTTGAATCGAGGTTTGGTGTCAAAAGAGGAGTCGCTGGAGGAAACTTTTTAATTCTTGCTGAAAATATCGATTCCGGATTAGCCGCTGCTCAAGCTGCAGTGAACGCGATTCAAAAAGTTGATAATGTAGTTTTGACCTTTCCCGGAGGTGTTTGTAGGTCAGGTTCGAAGATTGGATCTATGAAATATAAACTTAGAGCTTCAACTAATCACTCCTTATGTCCAACATTAAAAAATATTACAGAAGATACTGTCATCCCTAATAATGTTAATAGTGTATTTGAACTTGTGATAAATGGTTTAGATTTGCAGAGTGTTCAGCGAGCTGTTGCTGAAGGCATTATATCTGCAGTAAGTATTCCTGGCGTAGTAAAGATTACAGCTGCAAACTATGGGGGAAAACTAGGGCGATATAAAGCAGTTCTCAAGGAAAATCTAAATCTTTAATTATCTATTTTTTAGTAACCAAAATCGAATCCTTCGTTAAAGGGAATATTTGTTAACTTTTTTTTTAGATTCTTAGAGTAATTATTTCTAAAAAAGAATTCAATTATTTTTTTGTAAAACTCTTAACATTTTAGAAAA
>SDBS01006484.1_pt1 | contig 11374 bp, 8 predicted proteins | sample 2277091 | NCBI WGS metagenome assembly SDBS01 (sample SAMN10404972, study PRJNA504765) | marine sediment metagenome | isolation source: marine sediment core GS10_PC15, 163 cmbsf | place: Arctic Ocean: Southern Knipovich Ridge | collected 2010 | reverse complement strand
TATATAAACGTGAGCCCTTACGGACGCTGTACGTTCCAAGATAATCTCCCCTTCATATGCACTATACAACAGGTTACGAAATTCCTAAAAGCCTTGGATGTCGAAACCAAATTAGGATGTAGTGCGCTGCGGAAAGACCCACCCGGGCGTGGGAGCCCGGGCTGCTTGAAAATTATGATGTTTTATCTGTAGGTCCCATTGCGCCCGGGCTGCTGGGTTGATTAGAAGCTCTTGTCGGCGAACATAAGCAGTGGCGGCTCCCACGCCGCCAGTACGGTATTTTTTTAACGATGCTAGGTAATAACCTCTGGTGTACGGGCAACTGGCGACGTGCGCCAGCACGCGTTGCCCATAGGCTGTGTTTCTTGAGGAACCGCAGTTTATCCGAGTGCTTTTTAGACAGCCCCTTAAACCAAAAGACGCAGGGCTCTACGAGAACTTCGGAGTTATTTTTCGAAATTTCTGGCTAATTCCCTCACCACCCAAACAAACTAGCATTCCCAGCTAATTCGAGCAACGGGCCGGGAAAAATCCCCAAGACAAAGGTGCCGATCGCTGTCACCCACAGGGTCGTCTCCAGCCAAAGCTCTGATCGCACTTCTGGTTCTCCCTCGCGCATATACATGACAATCACAACTCGAAGATAGTAATAAGCAGATATGAGCGAAGTGATCACCCCAACCAAAGCAAGCCCGATTAGCCCCGCATCAATGACTGAACGGAAAATATAGAATTTCCCAATAAATCCCGCGGTTGGGGGCAAGCCGATGAGAGACAGCATAAACAATGCCATCGCCAGAGCCAATCCTGGTTTTTTAGCGCCCAGGCCAGCATAATCTTCAATAGACAGGCCTTTGCCCTCCGATTTTTCGAGCGAGAGCACCACGCCCCAGGCTCCGAGGTTGCTGACTGCATAGGTCAGGATATAAAAGAGTGATGCGCTGACGGCGTCAGGGGCTAGTCCAACTTTTGCTGCAGCTGGCAGAGCCATCAGAATGTATCCCGCATGGGCAATACTCGAGTAAGCAAGCATTCGTTTGATGTTCGTTTGGGCGATCGCGGCCACATTACCCCAGAACATCGTTAACACTGAAATCCCTATGATAATTGGCGCCCAGGTTGGACCGATGATGGGAAATGCGGCTGTGAAAATGCGTAACAGGGCTGCAAAGCCACCTGCCTTCGCACCGACGGACATGAACGCAGTCACGGAAGAGGGCGCGCCTTGATATACGTCCGGCATCCACATGTGGAAAGGTACAGCTGCGACCTTAAACCCGAGGCCCACGAGAATTAACAGCGCCCCAACAATCAATAATCCGGAGTTTGCAATTCCCATCTGGGTTGCCGCCAGAATGCCGAGGATATTGGTTGTTTCTGTAGCGCCATAAACCAGGGCAATACCATATATAACGAAACTCGATGCAAATGCCCCCAGGAGGAAATATTTCATGGCCGCTTCTTCAGACTCTGTTTCGGGTCGGGCAAATCCTGAGAGAATGTAAAGCGGGATTGAGAGCAGCTCAAGCGCAAGAAACACCACAATCAAATCGCCCGCCTGGGCCATCAACATCATGCCGCTGGTGGCGAAGAGCAACAGTATGTAATACTCGCCTCGAACGATCTTTCTGCGCTGCAGATAGTCATGAGCCTGAGCAATCGCTATGATGCCCACGCTCAGAAATATGAACTGCAGGAATGATGAAAAACCATCCTGGACGATCATCCCATCGAATGCTACGCTAGTCTCGTTAAAGTTAAGAATGACCAGAACGATCGCAATTACCAAACCTGCTGCCGCAAGGATGGCCGTGATCCCTTTTCGGTCCTTGGGGATGAAAAGGTCGATTAGCAGGAGTGCACACGCCCATCCGGCGATGACAATGAACGGAATGAGTGGGAGAAGATCGGTTCCAGACATAGTTTAATGAGCCGCCATAATAACTGTTTGCAGCGCCGCTACGACTTTGTCTACGGAGGGCGCAATAAGCGAGAAGAAGGGCTTCGGATACAAACCGATCCAGAAGATGAGGATGAGAATGGGGACCAACGTGGCGATCTCCCGCACGTTCAAATCCTTCAGTGACATATTCTCCTCCTTATCCACAGGACCAAGAAAGAGCTTCTGGAACATGTAGAGCATATAGATTGCAGCTAAAATAACGCCCAAAGCTGCGAAACCTGTGAACCATGGAGAGTTTATGGCGTCTGACCCGAAAGCACCCAACAAGATGGTGAATTCGCCCACGAACCCATTAAGTCCTGGTAATCCCATAGAAGATAAAGTGATAATCAGAGTAAAGGCGCCATAAATCGGCATGACCTTCCAAAGACCACCAAAAGCATCCATATCGCGCGTATGCCTGCGTTCATAGATCATCCCCACCACCAGGAACAATGCGCCCGTACTCAATCCGTGATTGACCATTTGCAGGATCCCGCCCTGGATGCCCTGTGAGTTTAGTGCGAATAATCCCAGCATCACGAAACCCAGGTGGCTTACGGATGAATATGCCACCAATTTCTTAACATCCTTCTGTGCATATGAAACGGCTGCACCGTAGATGATGCCTATGACTGCAAGCAGCGCCATCCAGGGTGCGAATCGAACTGCTGCTTCTGGAAATAGTGGAATGTTGAAGCGTAAGAAGCCATAGGTTCCCATCTTCAGTAAAACCCCTGCAAGGATTACCGAAGCTGCCGTTGGTGCTTCAACGTGCGCATCCGGAAGCCAGGAGTGCAATGGCCACATGGGTACTTTGATTGCAAAGGCTGCTGCGAATGCAATGAACAGCCACATCTGGATATTTGCAGGTATTCCTCCCTGTGCGATCAGATCTGGAACTGAAAATGTACCGCCTTCCAAACCCAGCCACAAAATGGCCAAGAGCATTAGTATGGATCCTGCCATTGTGTAAAGGAAAAACTTGATCGCCGCGTACATCCTCCTTGAGCCGCCCCAGATACCAATCAGAAAATACATTGGCACCAGAGTAAATTCCCAAAAGATGTAGAAGAGGAATAGATCTTGCGCCAGGAACACCCCCACCATTCCTACCTCAAGAAGCAGGAAGAAGGCCATGAATTCCTTCAGCCTTTCTTGAACCGCAGACCAGGTTGATAGAATTGCTAAGGGTGTCAGGAAGGTTGTGAGCAACACCAGGAGCAGGCTCAGCCCATCGAGTCCAAGGTGGAATTCGATCGTCCAATCGGCAATCCGAATCCAGGGCTCACGTATCACCAATTGCAGATCAGGATTTGCTGGATCGAATTGTCCAAGCATCACCAGCGATATTCCAAAGGTCGCCGTTGATGTCAGCAGTGCTGTCCAACGAATCGCATCATGCCGATCGCGTGGAATAATGAGAACGATTATCGTTCCCAAGATGGGAAAGAACGTCACTAAGGTTAGGATCAAAGAGTCCATTATCATTCCTCAAGGAGGATTATCAAAGACATTGTCTCGTCATTTGACGCAAATTGCAGGATAACTCTTGCATTTTGCACAACATCCTGATACCGGATCTTATCGAATCAGGGCGTAGCTTAGCACCAGCAAGAAACCGACAAAAAACGCCAGTGCATAATTCCGAACATAACCTGTTTGAACGGTCCGAAGCTGCGCCGCGAGCCATCGGACAGCCTTGGCCATCCCGTTGGCAGCGCCATCGATAACTGGTAGATCAAAATCCATTGCCAGCCATCGAGCTCCGCTCCTGAACCCCCTGGCCAGGACCGAGTCATGCAACCAATCGTGCAAGAAGCGCCAATCGACAACATCTGCAAGAAAGCGTGCGATTGAGGCATAGGGCCTGATGATGATCACATCGTAGATTTCATCCACGTAGTATTTGTTTTCCAACAATGTAAATACTCTTCCAAGTGGTTTTCGGATCGGATCCGGCTCGTCCTTTTCCAACGTCTTCCGGCCGTATACGTTCCATGCCAGGGCAATCGCTATGATCGCGAATGCCGTGGAGAGTATAGCGACTACGAAATTAAACTCGGTTGCGTGAACGTGCTCCAGCGTGTGCTCGAGCCAAAGTGTCAGAGTATGGATCGTGGGCAAATTCAATGCGCCACCCAGGATCGATAAGGCCGCTAATATGATTAACGGCACGGTCATCAGCGGTGGGTTTTCTTTCGCATGCGCAGCGGCATCTGAACGTGGGTTGCCGAAGAAAACCATAAGAATTTGCCGACCCATGTAGAAGGCTGTAAAAATGGCCGCGATTGTGAGCAATACGTAAACAAGCATATTGGCTTGATTCGCATCAGCGAGAATCTCGTCTTTGGAGAAGAATCCGGCTAATGGCGGGATTCCAGCTAATGCTATTCCCCCAATCAGATAAACCCAAAATGTGATCTTCATACGCGAGCGGAGTCCACCCATGTTGCGCATGTCCTGGGGGTCAAAATCATGATGATCCCCCCCGCTCTCATGCTCATGGTGATGCAAACCATGCTCAACGCCTTGGATCACAGAACCTGAGGAGAGAAACAGCAGTGCTTTGAAAAAAGCATGCGCAATCAGGTGAAACATTCCCGCTACATATGCACCCAAACCAACAGCGGCTACCATGAAACCCAACTGGCTGATGGTTGAGTACGCCAGAACTCGTTTAATGTCGAATTGAGTCAATGCAATTGTGGCGGCAAAAAGCGCCGTTACTCCACCTACGATAGCCACAATGTTTGATGATGCTGGGGCCAAGCTGAAGAGAACACTGTTGCGCACGATCAAGTAGATGCCGGCAGTCACCATTGTGGCTGCGTGAATCAAGGCGGAGACAGGTGTGGGGCCTGCCATCGCATCCGGCAACCAAACAAAGAGTGGAAGCTGAGCCGACTTACCTGTCACACCAAGCAAAAGAAACATGGTTATGGCAGTGATCACAGTGGCACTTACAACTTCACCGTGCTCCGCCAAATGAAAGACTTCATCAAATTGAAGAGTCCCAAAAGTCCAAAAGATCAGGAACATGGCGATCAAGAAGCCAAAATCCCCAATTCGATTGGTAATAAAGGCCTTCTTGCCTGCGATGGCGTTGCCAATTCCACCCTTGCCCTTCTCGTACCAAAAGCCAATTAGCAGGTAGGAACAAAGCCCAACCCCCTCCCAACCAACGAACATCATCAGATAATTATCTGCGGTGACCAGGATCATCATCGCAGCGACGAAAAGGTTGAAGAAGATGAAGAAGCGGGTAAAACGCCCGGGGTCCCCTTGAAAGCGTACATCCTCATGCATGTACCCAATGGCGTAAATATGTATTAATGCGCTCACGCCAGTGACCATCAGCGTCATGGCTACGGATAGAGTGTCAATCTTCAACGCCCAGGGGAGCTGTAAGGTTCCTATTGAAATCCATTCGGCCACGAAAACGCGAGCGCCCTCCGGCTCCGATTGAAGGGCAATGAACTGAAGAATCGCAACCACGAATGACAATCCCACCGCTGAGCTAGCTATTGTGCCCACCAACCGCTCGCTCAAGCGTCGGCCAATTATTATATTGATGAGTAGACCCAGAATAGGAAAGGCGATAATCAGTGGTGCGTAAGAGAATAGCCCTCCAACCTGTGTCGCTTCATTCAATAGCATCCATGCCCTCCATTTGATGATCCCACTTAGGTTCGGTACCTAACCTCTCAGGTTGCTAATTTGATCAATATCAATACTTTGTTTGGATTTGAAAATTCCCACAATTAATGCAAGACCCACAGCTACCTCAGCAGCAGCCACTGCAATCACAAAAAACACCATCACTTGACCGGATAACGATTCAAATGCCCTTGCAAATGAGATAAAGGCTAAGTTTGCGGAGTTAAGCATGAGCTCAATAGACATAAATATGACAATTGTGTTTCTACGTGTTAGTACGCCTACTGCTCCGATTATAAAAAGCGCAGCTGAGAGTGCGAGCAAATAACTAGTAGGGATGCTCATGATTTCTCCTCCCGCTCACCTCGGGTCAATACAATTGCACCGACCATCGCAACCAGCAACAATATCGACGTGACTTCAAATGGAACAAGGTATCGGCTGAAGAGTAAGTCTCCGATTGAGGCTGGGCTGCCAAAGTTTTCGGATACCGCCTCAATACTTGGTAAAAGACCCCGTTGCTGACTGAAAATGATGTAACCCAATTCAAGAATCAACGCACCACCCAGAAGGATTGCCAATGGACCTTGCCAAGGCAAATCTTTTCCTTTTGTGGCCTTTTCAGCGCCAAGCAACATGATGACAAAAAGGAATAAAACCATGATCGCACCAGCGTAAACCGTCACTTGTACCATGGCGATAAAAGCTGCATTGAGCAGCAAGTAAAGCACAGCAACAGTCACAAAATTCAATACAAGAAACATCACCGCGTAAATTGAGCTCTTACTTACCAACATGCTAATTGCGGTCACAATCGCGACTGCTGCAAGGATGAAAAAGAGGATGAGTTCTTGAGTCATTTAATGTCCATTGAATAATATGTCGATGCTGTATAGTTCTCAGTTATCCGGGAGCAGGGAACTGGGAACAGGAGCGAGTGCGTTGATACATCAGAATATTCCTGATCCCCGATCCCTGTTTCCTGATCACTCTTCATTTCGGATCTTCCATTTCAGGAATTGCCCTGTCAAAGATACCAGGCTCCACTAGCATCGGTGTCGGTTTACCATTTTGAGGCACGGGCATTATGAGCATTTCCTTGGTATAGATCGCCTCCCGACGACTCATAAATGAGAGTTCGTAATTATGCCCTAATACAATTGCTTCCGTTGGGCAAGCATCCTCACAATATCCACAGAAGATACACCGAAGCATGTTTATTTCATATGTGCTTGCGTATCTCTCACCGGGTGAGTAACGCTGCTCATCTGTATTTTCAGATGCCTCTACGAAGATCGCATCTGCTGGACAGGCGGCGGCGCACAGCGAACAGCCAATACACTTCTCTAAGCCGTTTTCGTAACGATGTAAAAAGTGTCGACCTTTGAAACGTTCCCGAACAGGTCGTTTGATCTCCGGATATTGATACGTGACCGGGGCTTCAAACATGCTCTTGAACGTTGTCCATAAGCCCTTAAGTAATCCCCAAACCATCAGAAACCTCCAACCAACACAATAAGCATTGCCGTGATCACAACATTGGCCAGGGCGACTGGTAGCAGCACCTTCCATCCCAGAGCCATCAATCGGTCATAGCGAATGCGTGGCAATGTCGCACGAATCCATATCATCAAAAAGATTATTACTACGACTTTGATCCCAAGGTAGATCGGACCGAGCCAAGTGAAACGCTCGACAAAAGGACCTAGATATCCACCAAAGAACAATGTTGCAGCTATGAAACTCACAACGATCATCTTGCCGTATTCTGCCATGAAGAATAATGCGAATTTCATTCCGGAATATTCAACATGGTAGCCGGCGGTCAATTCCTGTTCTGCCTCAGGCATATCGAAGGGCGATCGATTGATTTCGGCAATAGCTGCGATAAAAAACAGGATAAACCCAATCGGTTGAAATACGATGTACCAAACTGGGTTTTGAGCCTGTACGATTTTGTTCAAACTCATCGAATTGGCCAGCAAGATTGGGCCGATAAACGAAAGAGCCAGAACCAATTCGTAACTTACCATTTGAGCCGCCGCCCGCAACCCTCCCATCAGGGCATATTTGTTATTGGACGACCAACCCGCAAGGGCTATTCCATAGACTGCAATCGAAGCGATGGCCATTATGTAGAGAACACCTACATTTACATCTCCGGCTAAGCTAAGCGAGATCGTTCGACCGAACAACGAGATCGAAGTCCCAAATGGGATGACAGCCAAGATGATCAAGGCCGGCACGACCGTCAGAACAGGAGCCAGAACAAATACTACTTTATCGGCTCGATCCGGGATCAATTCTTCCTTGAATATCAATTTTATTCCGTCAGCCATTGGCTGAAGAATTCCCCAAGGTCCTGCTCGATTGGGCCCGATGCGAACCTGGATGCGAGCAAGAGCGCGTCGTTCAAATAAAGTAACGTATGCGAATCCGCCAATAACTATAAAAATGAGAATGATCGATTTGATCGCCCACTCAAGTAACAATGCTAGATCCATACGCCTCCCTACTCCGTCACCGGCGTAATTTCGCCTGAGGATGGAACGTTAATGGGCACGCCAATACTGCGCGGTACGAGTGCGGTGCCAACAGGTACATCCTCATTTTCTGATGCAGAAATGCGAACAGACCGTCCGTTCCAACTCACCTGCACCTCTCCCCCATCAACCAAACCTAATTTCTTGAGGTCTTCAGGGTTCATCCACAAAGATGTTTGTTCGAGGCGATTGCTCAAAACCTCTGAAGGTAGAACAGTCGTACCCCTATCATAGAGCCGGGTTATCGGTATGATAAGAATCCCATCTGATTCATCTGCACCCTGCGGGACTGCCCAAGTCAACTCGAATTTTTCACCCCGATCAGCCGTTGTCTGGAGTTGAATCCCAAGCCCCTGTTCATTCTTGTACGCCGTTCCACCAAAGTAAAGATCATCATCCCCAACATGAGGCCACTGTGGCTTAGTGCTCAACAACGCTCGATAGTCGATCTCGGCATATTCTTCGATTTGTTGCGAGATTCGCATCATAACCTCAGCCGTGGAGGCATTTTGAACTTCAATGTCCATCTTCTCGCCCAATAGAGCGATAATTTGCCAATCGGGCAATGTGCCATCTAATGCACGCACGGCTGGGTAGAACCTTTGAACAACCCTCTCACCAGAGGTAAACGTGCCTTCACGCTCTAAGAAAGATTGAACTGGAAATACAACATCAGCTTGGTCAACCGTATCGGTGTGGAAAAGGTCCTGGACCACTAAGAAGGCGTTTTCGGGCTTTTCTGTCGCCAAATCCCCAAAAGGATCTGCTGCAAGTATGTAAATGGCTTTGGCCTCATTAATTTCATCCGAGTACCCGGCTGCTGAGGGCCTAAGCCCCATATCCCAAGCACCTTGGGTGTTGTTATTTGTCCACACTGGAATGAGGCCGCTATTCGGTACTCCAGTGTGCCCCGTGACTGCAAGTATGCTGGCGCAGGATTTTGTGAGGCTGTCCGATTCAGTGAAACATAGTCCTTCGGCGCCGAAGAATACGATGAGGTTTCTCGCACCTTGCATAGCTTTGCTTGCCGCCAGAGCATCCACCTCAGCGTTCCAATCCGGAGCGGGGACTTCCTTTGATAGTGTTGAGAGTAAGCCGAGTGCAAATCCTGCAGCAGATCCAAATTCATAACGCAACGAGTGAGTTGCATAATCATCCAGTCTTGTTTTTCTCGCATTGGCAACAATGAGGGTTAATCCACGATCAACCGCCTGCTTAACGCGAAGCCACCAAATAGGGGCTTCTTCAATCAGATCTGAGGCGATGACGAGGACCGCATCTCCTTCCCCGAGTTCCCCCAGATTGGTGCCGGAACCTACTCCGACTTGTTTGACCAAATCGCCTCCCGCCATGAAGTCATGCAGAAACGCTTGACCACCCACCCCATCAATCAACTGGCGAAAATTGAACAGATCTTCGTTCGAAGCTCGTCCGCCTGCAAATCCCAAAGTGTTTGCTCCGGCCTGCTTCAATCCAGCCGCGGCTCTTTCCAACGCATCTTCCCAGGTTGCAGGAACCAACACTCCCTCCGTTCGGACTAGCGGTTGGGATAACCGCTCCTTCGAAAGGGCGTAATGATAGGCGAAGCGGCCCTTATCACAAATCCAGATTTCGTTGATGCTCTCATTCTGACGCGGCATGACGCGTTTCACGACTTCAACACCGCCTGCTTTCGCCTCACGTCTGGTATTAAGGACGATGTTGCAACCAACCGGGCAGTGCGTACAAATAGATGGCACAGCATTCAGCTCCCATGGTCGAGCGCCAAAATGGAAATCAGCCGTTGTCAGCGCACCAACTGGGCAAATGTCAGTTGTGTTGCCAGAGAAGTACGAGTCAAAGCCAGGATCAGAATAGGTCACAATCTCGAGCTTGCGCCCACGTTGGGAGAATTGCAGGACGGGATCGTCGACAATTTCCTCTTGAAAACGCACGCACCGTGCGCATTGAATGCACCGTTCCCGATCCAGGAAAATCAAATCTCCTAGCGGGACATGCTTCTTCGCATGCGATTTGTCATCGTAGAGGAAGCGGCTCTTCCCAGACCCATGTTCCATTGTTAGATCCTGGAGTGGGCATTCACCGCCCTTGTCGCAAATTGGACAATCCAGCGGATGGCTGGTAAGCAAGAACTCAACCACCTCTTTGCGACCCTCGATCGCTTTCTGGGAGTTAACCTTCACCACCCAACCTTCTTCAACTTGAGTAGTGCAAGCAGTTTCGAGATTAGGGCCAAATTGAATTACTGGATCTCCCTTCTCATCAAGGATTGGGTCACCAGAAGCCCGATCTCTCGCTGGGCGCCCAATTTCAACCAAACACATGCGGCACATCCCCACGGAGTGCAATTTGGGATGGTAACAAAAAACAGGAATCTCAACGCCAACTCGCTTTGCCACATCAACAAGAAGTGTGCCCCGAGGAGCGGTGACACGAATGCCATCAATGGTGAGAGTGACGAGTGCTTCGCTCATGAGTTGCCCTCAATATGGGCATCAAATTCCTTTCGAAAATGTTCGATTCCTGAAATGACGGGCATTATCGAGAATTCCCCTAATGCACATAGGCACTTCCCTTGAATACCGCGTGCGATTGAGTTCAGCAGATCAATATCTTCTTGCTTCGCATCGCCCATTTCCACACGCTTCATAACGTTATACATCCAGTAGGTTCCTTCCCTACAGGGAGTACATTTACCGCAGGATTCATGCGTGAAGAAGCTCGAAGTTTTATAGGCAACCCAGGAAATATCGACGGTCTCATCCATGATGATGATCGATGCAGAACCAAGCTGAGAACCCACTTCCGGAACAGATTCGTAATCCATTGGCGTATCTAAAACCATATCCGTTCCGGGTAATATTGGGGCGGAAGCACCTGCTGGGAGAATGGCTTTTATAGCCTTCCCATCCTTGATCCCACCACCATGTTCATAAATGAGTTCTCTGAAGGTGGTGCCAAAAGGCAACTCGTAATTTCCTGGTCGCTCAATATGACCTGAAAGACAGAATATTTTTGGGCCAGTACTCTTCTCTGTTCCGATACTTCGATACCAGTCGGCTCCGCGAGTAATGATCGGAGGCAAATTTGTAAGCGTCTCGACGTTGTTTACCACGGTTGGTTTTGCGAATAGTCCTTCTGCAGCCGGGAAAGGAGGTCGAAGTCGAGGTTGACCTAATTTCCCTTCCATCGACTCGAGCAGCGCGGTCTCCTCTCCGCAAATGTAGGC
>SDBS01006483.1_pt1 | contig 11377 bp, 11 predicted proteins | sample 2277091 | NCBI WGS metagenome assembly SDBS01 (sample SAMN10404972, study PRJNA504765) | marine sediment metagenome | isolation source: marine sediment core GS10_PC15, 163 cmbsf | place: Arctic Ocean: Southern Knipovich Ridge | collected 2010 | reverse complement strand
TCATTTTTCAATTCGAGCAAATCCTTTTTACAAGGTTTGGCTTTTTGACTTTGGGAGGACAATATGCGATATATGTAATAGACAAGAATTGGCTTCAAGTAGGGCTTTTGGCAAGGTATCAGATAGTTTAAAACATTCTTTTTTACAGGCAAACTTATGAATAACGCCATTAAGGAGCTCGAATTATTTGTTAAAGTCTGGACAGACTCCCCTGAACAAAACAAAAAAGCGTTTGTGCGCCTGAAAGATTATCTATCGTCCAAACCCGGGGTAAATATAGACTTTCTGCCACGCACTGGAATCACATATTCTCTTAGAGCGGCTCACGAGAATCAAAAAAATAAACCCCTGTTTGCTATGGTAGACGTGATTGAAGACCAACTCCGATGGCTGTCAATATGCTTTTACAGCGGTATGATCAGCGACCCTGATGAAAAAGGGGTTTTTATACCAGAGGGAATATTGGGGGATGATGCCGTATGTTTTGACCTGGAGGAATACAACGAAGACGAAATCCAGTATATAGAAGCACGTTTTGATGAGGCCTATCAGAGTGTGAGCACTGACTAATCGAATTTCGAAACAAATTCGAATACCAAATGGCCAAATTACCGAAACAACTTATTGGGAATTCAATTTTTTTGTCATTGGAGCATTTTCATTTCTGTCATTGTTTCGGATTCCGATATTCGGATTTCGGGTTTTCGGTCAAGCACTAACTACCTGACATAACCAGAACATCAATAAAAACATAGATGGAAAACTTAAACGATGCCAAAAGGAACATTCCGCTTTTATGAAGAATTAAATGACTTTCTTCCAAAGCACAGAAAAAAAACTACTTTTGAAGCAGAGTTTAGAGGAAAAAGATCAATAAAAGATATGATAGAAGCACTCGGAGTTCCTCATACAGAAATTGACCTTATTTTGGTGAATGGAAAATCAGTAGATTTTAATTACATTCTCCAAAATGGAGACCGAGCAAGTGTATATCCTGTTTTTGAATCCCTTAATATTACAGATGTTACCCTGCTTAGAAAAATCCCGCTTCGCAGGCACAAATTTATAGCTGATATCAATCTTGGGAATATAGTTAAATATATGAGAATCCTGGGATTTGATTTATATTACGATTCTTTACTCTCCACTCGTGAAATAATTGAAATATCCAAAAGAGAAAACAGAGTAATACTAACCAAGAGTAGAAAGCTCCTTAAATTCAAAGATGTAACCCATGGAATTTTTATACGCCCTGGTACAACCACAGAACAGATAAAACGAATCATAGATTGCCTGGATATTAAAGATAACATAAAGCCTTTTTCAAGATGTCTTCGTTGCAACACCCTATTAAAGAGCGTACTGAAGGAAAAAATCTTAGATAGAATTCCTCCAAAGACAAAAGAGTTCTATGATGAATATGTTCAATGCCGATCCTGCGATAAAATTTACTGGAAAGGAACTCATTTTATCAATATGAAAAAGGTCGTTAGGCAAATACTCTACCAACCAGAATCTTAATGCTTCAAATTTATAATTGGACAAAGGTGATTTGACAACGGTCAAAAATAGGATTTACTTGACTTGACAGCAACAATTTATGATATCTGAAATTCAACCGTTTTAGAGATACTGGCAAGCTGTATGCGCATGCCCATTTTCTCATTGACCTAAACATTTTCATAAATTCAGGGAAACTCTCCGAAAGGAGTCGAAGATGGTAATGAAAAAAGTACTGGCGGGGTGGAGCAAGGTCTGCCCCGGATGCAACATCGGGCGTAAATATCCGGGATCATTTATCGGCAAGAAAGTAAGGAAACACTGGGAAAAAGGATGCATCTCACACAACGCCTATGTCGAGGTGTACGGCAGCGACGAGCCTTCGCCGAAGAAAAGCAAGAGAGAATCCGATAATAAATGAGTTCGCTGGTGGGGTGGTTTCAATTTTACATAAGAATAGTTCAGGTTTTTGAAAGCCATAAATCCTGCGTTATCCGAACCGTATCTGGAAATAATAAAGATATGAGATCAATTCAACTTACTATCCTTGCTATATTCTTTCTGATTCCAATTCAGTTGTGGGCAGATTCTATTGAAATAATTGATACAAAACCAAAAGAAAAAGCTGATTATTATCCATGGATTACCTTTCTATCAAAAGGCCCAGCTGATTTGTTTACTGAAAACGTGACTTTTCAAGTCAATCGTCGAGCATATCGTGTTGTTGTATTAAATGACGAAATTTATACCATTGTTTTCATAGAAGAAACAATAAGTGGGGATGAAGGTTGCTGCGTCAGAATTGCGTCTATAAGGAAGCTTGATCTTGATCAAATATATAAGAAATTTGGTATTTTCGGGGAAATATCCAGTTTCAAATTTATTAAATGGCAATCAGCAACTTCTTTCGAATTTTCTATTCACAAAAGACGGTTTCTTTTAACAGATATTGATAAAAAACAGGTTCTTGTTAGAGAACTGTGACCAGATACCATCTGCTGCAGGGTGACAACTTCGGACGTCAGAGTCCACTAGAACTTACCCTCGGGTTGGACGATTCGTATAAAAAAGGATATGCATGCATTTAAAATCTTCGGTAATGTGGTGGTTACAGTTTGAAACCAATCAAAATATCACTTTGGTTACGCATGTAAAAGATAGACCGCATTTATCATGAACTAATCAAATAATTATCCGCATCCATCCAGACCGGAAAGGATTCTCGAGACTTTTGCAGCACGTCATAGGACAACTCTGCAGTATGCGTGCACGCCTGGTTGCGCTTCTGAAAGAGAATGTTGCCCCAGGGATCGAATATCGAAGAATCACCGCTGTAAGGGTGGCCGTTGCCGTCGGTCCCTACGCGATTGACCCCGATTACATAACACTGGTTTTCGATAGCACGGGCCTGAAGCAGCAATTTCCAATGCCATGAGCGTCTTTCAGGCCAGTTGGCGATAAAAATGGCCGCATCATACTGGTTTGCGATATTTCGCGTCCAGACCGGAAAGCGTAAATCGTAGCAAATAAACGGCCGGATTTTCCAGCCTAGTAATTCAACCGTAATGTTTTTATGACCGGCACTGTAAACTTTTTCTTCACCAGCCATACGAAACAGATGCCTTTTGTCATAGGTGAAGATCTTACCGTCCGGCTTGGCCCAAAGCAGCCGATTAAAAAATTTACCGTCAGCCTTGACAATCACACTACCGACAATATCAACATTCTTTTGCCGGGATTTCTCTTTAATCCAGGCTATGGAAGAACCGTCCATGTCCTGGGCAAGATCAAAGGCATTCATGCTGAAGCCGGTGGTAAACATCTCCGGCAAAACGATGAGATGCGTATCATCTTCAATTGCGTCAATCTTAGCATCAAATCCAGCCAGATTGGATTCAATATCTTCCCAGACCAGTTCGGCCTGGATCATGGTTATCTTTAAATCTTGCATAATTTCTCCGCAGCCCTTTCCAGGGTTTCATCTTTTTTTGCAAAACAGAATCGCAATACCTTATGATCATCCTGGTGGTGATAGAAAACCGAAGGCGGAATGGAAGCAACACCATGCTCGATGGTCAGCCGCTGTGAAAATTCAACGTCGGGTTCGTCGGAAATCGCCGAATAATCCATCATCTGGAAGTAAGTACCATGGCAGGGCATTGCTTTAAACCGCGACTTTTTGATGAGCGCTAAAAATCTATCTCTCTTTTCCTGATAAAATGCCGCAAGACTCAGATAAACATCCTTGTTTTGCATAAATTCAGCATAAGCATACTGAATCGGCGTATTTGAGGCAAATGTCAGAAACTGGTGCACCTTTTGAAATTCAACAGAAAGAGGGGCAGGCGCCAGGCAATATCCGATCTTCCAGCCGGTGGTGTGATAGGTCTTTCCAAAGGAGCTGATCACAAAACTTCTTTCCGCCAGTTCAGGATATCGTGATATGCTCTCATGCTTCAACCCGTCGAAAATAATATGCTCGTAAACCTCGTCGCTCAAAATCAGCACATCGGCATTGCGCACTATGCTTTTCAATGCGGCAATGTCTTCACCCGATAACACCGCGCCGGTGGGGTTGTGGGGTGAATTCAGGATAATAAGCCTTGTCTTTGACGACACTGCTTTTTTAACATCATCCCAGTCGATGCGGTAATCCGGAAACTGGTATTTGACATATACTGGAATACCGCCGTTTAATTCGATGGCCGGCACATAAGAATCAAAAGCCGGCTCAAGCACGATAACTTCATCACCTTTTTTTACAACGGCGCTTATTGCCGCGAACAATGCCTCGGTCGCACCGGATGTCACGGTGATTTCAGATACAGGATCATAGCCGGCATTATATAATTCCAGTACTTTTTCGGCAATTCTTTCACGAAGTGCCGGCACACCCTGCATCGGCGCGTACTGATTGTAGCCGGAACGCATATATTTTTCTACCAGTGCCAGAAGATCAGGATGAACATCAAAATCCGGAAATCCCTGTGAAAGATTTATGGCGTTATGGTCATTCGACAGCTTCGACATGACCGTAAAAATGGTGACACCGACATCAGGAAGTTTTGAATGTATTTTCATGGGGTTTTTTATATGTTTTAAATCTTATGTTTTTTAAAGCGCAGGTTAAAATCACTGACAAAATAATTATTTTGCCAAATTTCTCTTATCGTAACATTTTAGTCCTTTGAAAACATTATCGCATCTGTGCTTGTGGAAAACGTTTTTCAAAAAGCTAAATTAATACATAAATTCTTCATGAGTTTGAGTTAAGTCCTGGATGGGCACCTTTCAGGCAAAAGGCAATTCGTCTTGAGCCTTCGGGCTAAATTCGGAAACTTAGTGCTCTAATTCGTAAATTCGATTACGTATTTTATGTCAAAAGACCTATCCTGGATCCGCCAAAGGCGGAGAAACCCAAAAGTGCCTAAAGTTTGAAGTGAGCTAAAGTGAGCTAAAGTTGTGGAACTCGCCTACGGCGAGGACAATTATAATTAAAATTGACAGAATACCATAACCCCGCCTGCCTGCCGGCGGGCAGGTTTAGGCACTTTAGTTCACTTTAGGCACTTTACACTTTTGCGCTGTAATCCTTTTCAGCTGTTGGGCGGATGATTCTGAAATCGTGCCCCTGGCCTTTGCGATATCGATGGTATAAAAGCCGAGAGTTTTATACAGGGGGAGAAGTTCGGGTATTTTTAATCCGATTTCTTCAACATGCTTCTCCACAGTTTTCACATCTCCCCTGACAATGGGGCCCGTAAGCGCTTCGGGAATTCCGGCCTTTTCTATATTGGACAAGGTGCCTTCAATCAGGGGCTTTAATACGTCAAAAGCATCCCGGCCTGCTATTCCGGCCGCGCCAATAAGCCTGAATGCAAGGTCAAGTAAAGTAACCAGGTAGTTTGATGCCACCACAGCCGACGCGTGGTAAAGGGTTTTGGCTTCTGTCAGAATCGAGACGCTGGTCCCGCCAAGATCGGTTACGATTTCCTTCGCCGTTTTAACCGCATAGTCTTCACCTTCTAAAGAAACGATTATACCTTGAAAAGGGTTGGTGTCGTAATCAGCCGAAGCAAAACTCTGTAGCGGATGCATAGATCCTATAAATGCACCGCATTTTTTCGCAATCGATAAAATAGTTGACGGAAGTGCGCCACTACAGTGTAACACCACAGCATTATTGGCAAACCCCCTGTTTCGGGCAATGCTATTGCAAGTATCTGTTATGGCGCCGTCCGGTGTTGTTATAAAAACAACATCCGCATTTCGGGTTATTTCCCATGGGACATCACTGAAATGACCGGATTGGATGATGTCTGCAACCCGCCTGGCAGATGAAAGGCTTTTACTGGTAAATCCGGCCGCTCTGTATCCAGCGCCGGTTAAAAATATTCCAAGAGCTGTGCCAACCTTTCCGCATCCAACGATGGCAAAAGATGGTTTCATTCCTGCCTCCTTGAAAGCACGAATATTGATATTTTCCAATCAGAATTAATAACCATGTTCTTTGGCAGCAAATTTTTCCTGACAGTACTTCCTCCGCGATGTTTAAGGTGTCTACAATGGCTAACCAGCTCTTGTCAAGCATAAGGGTAGTTTTGGTTAGGAACGAAAGGTTTTGCGGGTATGGGTTAATATTGTCTTGACACACAGACACCATTTAGTCATATTTTGGAATCTCAACAGCAAGCTTCTTTTTTTTATATTGAGAGTTTGGCCTGATACGACATATGACACCGACGATTCAGACAAAAACAGGAAAGCTCACCATCCAGGAAATGATCGAGGCAATCCTGGAGGAGAACCGGTGCTTATTGCAAAATCTGAGCGATGAAGCAGCGAAGGATTTTATCGAAAGGATCTTGAACGCCAAATCCATTTTTTTCTCTGCACAAGGAAGAGCCGGCTTTATCCTTCGCTGTTTTTGTATGCGCTTGATGCATCTGGGCCTTCAGGTGTACTTTTGTGGCGAAACCATTACTCCCGCTATTGTCAGTGATGATCTGCTAATCGTTCTGAGCGGATCCGGGGAAACCCCATCGACTCTCGAAGCAGTAAGAAGCGCCAAAAAACACAATGCCATAACTTACGGCATCCTGGGGAATCTAGACTCCAGAATCGCCTCACTGGTGGACATAAGCATCCACCTTCCAGGAACAACCAAGCTGTGCCGTGACTGTGAGCCCCATTCATTGCAGATGGCCGGCTCCTTATTTGAACAATCCGCCTTTCTTTTTTTAGAGGCGGTGGTCATGAGCCTTTACCAGAAAAGAAAAAAAGATGTCGGAAGCGTCTCATCACGTCACACTGTCATCGAATAAAGGAGGAAACATGAAACCAATTCTGCAGTTGGCATTAGATTTTGTGGATTTGAAACGGGCCCTGAAAAACGCCCGGGCCGGAATTGCCGGTGGGGTTGACTGGCTTGAAGCGGGCACTCCCCTCATCAAGAGTGAGGGGCTCCATGCCGTCCGGGAACTGCGCAGACTTTTTCCTGACGCCACCATTGTCGCAGATATGAAAATCATGGATACCGGCAGGGTGGAGGTTGAAACTGCAGCCAAAGCAGGTGCTAATATTGTGGACGTGCTTGGCGCATCCAGCGATGCCACAATCCGGGAGTGCATCAAAGCGGGCAAGAACTACGGTGCAAAGATTGTGGTGGACATGATTGCTGTAGATGATGTGCTGTCCAGAGCGAAGTTAGCTGAGGATCTCGGGGCTGACTATGTTACGGTCCACTGCGCTGTTGACGAGCAGATGGAAGGGAAGGATCCATTCGATGTCTTACGGCAGGTAAGCCAGGCATTGACTATCCCTGTTGGGGTGGCCGGCGGCATCAACTCCGAAACCGCCGCCAAGGCGGTGGAGGCTGGCGCCGCTATAGTCATTGTGGGTGGAGCCATTAGCAAGGCTCTGGACCCTGAGCAGGCAACCCGAGAAATCCGCCAGGGACTCGACACAGGTAAGAGCATCAGTACCACCCTTTTTAAGAGGAAGGGCGAGGCTCAAATACGGGAGATTCTGGAACTGGTGTCGTCGCCTAATCTCTCCGATGCCTTGCACCGCGGTGGTGTTCTCCAGGGAATTCGGCCTCTTTTTCCAGGCATCCGGATGGTGGGCCGGGCGGTCACCGTGAGAACGTATCCGGGGGATTGGGCCAAACCGGTTCAGGCCATTGATGTAGCTGAACCTGGTGACGTAATTGTCATCGATGCCGGCGGCGCGGGTCCTGCCCTCTGGGGAGAACTGGCAACTCATTCAGCCGTGCTAAGAAACCTGGCCGGAGTTGTAATCGACGGCGCCCTTAGGGATAGTCCTGAAATCGTAGCCTTGAAATTTCCGGCTTTCAGCAGACTTGTCATGCCCAATGCCGGCGAGCCTAAAGGGTTTGGTGAGATTGGTGTGCCGGTGACGGTTGGCAATATGCGTGTAGAGCCAGGAGACTGGTTATTGGGCGACGATGATGGAGTGGTGGTGCTGCCGCGGGCCATTGCAGTGGAGTATGCAAACCGGAGCATGGATGTGCTGGAAAGGGAAAACCGCATACGAGAAGAGATCAAAGAGGGGAGCACCTTGAGCAAGGTGACCGAACTGCTGCGCTGGGAAAAAAAATAAAGCTTATCCAAAAAGATGTTCCTGAGGTTGAAAAAGTTTACAATAAAGCAATGGCGTCGAGAGAAAGACCGGTGAAGGATGATACAGTTAATTAGAGGGTTTAAAGATATACTTCCGGGAGAAGCGGAACTTTGGCAGCAGATAGAAAAGACTGCCTGTTCTCTTCTTGAGGATTTCGGTTTCAAGGAAATCCGGATTCCGATTATGGAACGAACGGAGCTTTTTGCAAGGAGTATCGGAGAAGATACCGATATTGTGGAAAAGGAAATGTATACTTTTCCCGACAGAAAAGGCGAGCTTATTACCCTGCGGCCGGAGGCGACGGCATCTGTTGTGCGGTCATGTATTCAGCACAAGCTGTATGCAAAGGATCCTGTCCAGAAATTTTATACAGTTGGACCCATGTTTCGCAGGGAAAGGCCCCAAAAGGGAAGATATCGACAATTTTACCAGATCAATGCCGAAATTATCGGCGTTGATTCGCCGTTGGCTGACGTTGAGCTTATTTTTCTGCTTGTGACACTCTTTTCAAGACTGTCGGTTTCGGATGTTGAAGTCCATATCAATTCACTCGGTTGTCCGGAATGCCGTCCGAAGTTCAAAGCGATGCTGACTGATTTTCTGACATCTTCAACTGAAAATCTTTGTTCGGACTGTGTCAGACGAATATACCGAAATCCCTTGCGTGTGCTGGACTGCAAGGTACCCGCTTGCAGAGAAGCGATGACAGATGCACCTTCTATCCTGGATTATTTATGCCCGGCATGCAGTCAAGACTTTGAAACAGTCAAAACGGCTCTTGAAGCGCTCAAGATTCCCTTTACAGTCGATAAGCAGCTGGTCAGGGGCCTTGACTATTATACCCGAACAACTTTCGAAATTCAGACAGGTTCATTAGGGGCTCAGAGCGCTGTGGCAGGCGGTGGTCGGTATGATGGCTTGGTTAAAGCGCTTGGCGGGCCTGATATACCTGGAACCGGTTTTGCCATCGGGTTTGACAGGCTGGCGGAAATTACAGGTCTGAATAATGCTGATTATATCAAAGTGCCTGACATTTTTTTGGCTGCACTCGGTGAAAAGAGCCAGTCTATGGCATTTAAATGGAAATGTGCTTTAGGCCTTGAGGGTGTCAAAGCTGAGATGGATTTTGGCGATAGAAGTTTAAAAAGCCAGATGAAACAGGCTGACAGGCTGGGTGCAAAACATGTCCTGATTATTGGCGATAATGAGATTAAAGAAGGAGCGGTTATCCTGCGGGACATGACGACAAAAGCGCAGGTGTCGATTTCCATTGAAGATATTGTGGAGAACATAAAAACGAAAATTTTGTGATTTTTGGGAAGGAGTCAATCCATTGCCAGATATACTTGGAGATATGAGGAGGACCCACACATGCTGCGAGCTTGGTGCAGATGATGTCGGCAAGGAGGTTGTGCTGATGGGATGGGTGCAGCGGCGAAGGGATCACGGAGGGGTCATATTTATCGATTTGCGGGACAGGAACGGGATAAACCAGGTTGTCTTTAATCCCGAAGTGAATAATAAAGTCCATGAAAAGGCCCATGCGATTCGAAATGAATACGTCCTTGGTGTGCGGGGCAGGGTGGACAGAAGACCCGAAGGAATGACCAATCCCAACTTAATCACCGGCGAAATAGAAGTTATGGTGGTCGAGCTTAAGATTTTAAACACTGCTAACACACCGCCTTTTTTAATAGAAGATAAGATTGATGTGTCGGAAACGATTCGTCTTAAATACCGCCACCTGGACCTTCGCCGCTCACAGTTGCAGAAAAATATTATTTTACGGCACAAGGCTGCTTTGTCTGTGCGGAATTATCTGAACAGGCACGGGTTTATCGATATTGAGACACCGGTTTTAACGAGCAGCACTCCCGAAGGCGCAAGGGACTATCTTGTTCCCAGCAGGGTAAATCCGGGACTGTTTTATGCCCTGCCCCAGTCCCCCCAAATTTTTAAGCAGTTGTTGATGATATCCGGGTTTGACCGATATTATCAGATTGTTCGCTGTTACAGGGATGAAGACCTCAGGGCGGACCGTCAGCCTGAGTTTACGCAGATAGATCTTGAAATGTCCTTTGTGGGTGAGGACGATGTTATGGGCGTTTCAGAAGGTATGATGGAATATCTTTTTAAAGATGTCCTGGGGCAAAAGCTTAAGCTTCCCTTTCCACGCATGTCATATGCAGAAGCTGTCGGCCGCTTTGGTCTTGACAAACCGGATATCCGTTTCGGCCTTGAACTGAAAGACGTCTCTGACATTGTTGAAGGTTCTGGCTTCAAACTATTTTCCGATGCTGTCAAAAAAGGAGGAATCGTCAAAGCACTGAATGCAAAGGGTTGCATCGATTTTTCAAGAAAAATAATCGATGATTTTACGGACTTTGTAGCGGTTTACCGGGCCAAAGGACTTGCCTGGATAAAGGTCCGGGAAGATGCCTGGCAGTCTCCCATCGCAAAGTTTTTCACTGACAAGGAGAAAGAGGCATTATCCCGGCGTATTGAAATAGAACCCGGCGACCTTATATTTTTTGTGGCTGACCAGCCAAAGGTTGCAAATGAATCCCTTGGGCATCTTAGAAACCAACTCGGGAAAAAGCTGGGGCTGATAGACGAAAATGAATTCAGATTTGTGTGGGTTACCCGTTTCCCTCTGCTGGAGTATGATGAAACCGAAAACAGATATCAGGCCCTGCATCATCCCTTTACAGCATCTCTTGAAGAAGATTATGGGTCGCTAAAGGATGACCCCCTTTCAGTAAGATCCCGTGCTTATGATCTTGTTCTAAACGGTTCCGAGATCGGAGGCGGAAGCATCCGTATCCATCAGAAGGATATACAGGAGAGGGTATTTGAAGCATTGGGTATGGATCGGACTACTTATGAACAAAAATTCGGATTTATGCTTTCGGCGCTCGAATCCGGCGCGCCGCCCCATGGTGGTATTGCCCTCGGTTTTGACCGGCTGGTAATGATCCTGTGCGGGCAGTCGTCTATCCGTGATGTTATTGCTTTTCCAAAGACACAGAAGGCGGCATGTCTTCTTACCAATGCACCTTCTGAAGCCAGCAAAGCCCAGCTTGACGAACTCTCTCTGAGGGTGAAGAAGAGTTGAAAGTAACTGTTTTAATAACAGAATATTTTTCTTGACTTTAATTTATTTCTTTATTAAAAAATAATGATTTAACAGATCCCCAGTAGCTCAGTTGGCAGAGCAAGTGGCTGTTAACCACTG
>SDBS01006482.1_pt1 | contig 11378 bp, 9 predicted proteins | sample 2277091 | NCBI WGS metagenome assembly SDBS01 (sample SAMN10404972, study PRJNA504765) | marine sediment metagenome | isolation source: marine sediment core GS10_PC15, 163 cmbsf | place: Arctic Ocean: Southern Knipovich Ridge | collected 2010 | reverse complement strand
GAAGATTATTGTCGACACCTATGGCGGGATGGGACGTCATGGAGGGGGTTGTTTTTCAGGAAAAGATCCGAGTAAGGTCGATCGTTCTGCTTCATACATGGCCCGATATATCGCTAAGAATATAGTGGCGGCCGGACTGGCCAAAAGATGTGAAATACAGCTGGCTTATGTCATTGGAGTGAGCGACCCTGTATCCGTGCTGATCGAAACATTTGAGACCGGGCTCGTGGCGGATCATGTGCTGGAGGAAGGAGTTAAGGAGCTTTTTGATTTAACACCTCAGGGGATCATCAAACAGCTGGATCTTATCCGGCCGATTTTTAGAAAAACCTCCTTCTACGGCCACTTCGGAAGAGAACATGATGAATTTTCTTGGGAGAAGACAGACCGAGTCGACGATCTCAAATCTTTTTTTAATACTTGAATTCCTGTTGAATTAGTGAATTAATTAAGGGGACATCATACTTATCTCCTCGAAAGACAATCATGGGATATTCACCTTTACTTGCTATCTTCACCGGAGTCTTCGAATTTACTGCCGCATTTTTTGTTTTTTTCAGTCCTGGACGGAAGCGGATTCTTTATCCCACTGGTGTCTTGCTGCTAATTCTGGCAGGCTACCAGTTTTTAGAAGTGGCGGTTTGCTACAACCCAGGCCAACTGCTTTTGGCTAGAATTGCCTTATTTGATATCACCTGGCTTCCTCCTATTGCCATATGGTTGGGACTGCAGCTGATTGCAACTAGAAAAAAATGGATGGTTTTTATCCCTTTGACATATTTCGCTGTGGGGCTGGTCCTTGCTGTATGGGTGATGATAGATCCAAGCAGTGTGACAAAATCTGTTTGTGAAATTGTCATTGCTCGTTACATTTCTCCGAATCCTTTTGACATCGTCTATGCCTTATATTATCAGAGCGGAATTTTGGTGCTGATTTTTGGGCCAGCCGTCAGTTTGGCTTATGCCACTGATCCTGTCCTACGAAAGCACATGGCCAATCTCCAGGTTGGGATTCTGGGATTTGTTCTGCCATCACTTGTTGTCCGCATCCTGGTTTCTAATTTGAGTGGAATCACTCTATCTGTGATGTGCCATTTTGCCGTGATCCTAGCGGTTTCCCTAGTCTTCCTTATTATGCGCGAACGCAGAAACGAGCCGGACGGGATCGCGTCTTAACATTTAAAAATAATTAAGTATGATGTCCCTTTAATTCGAATTAAGTATGATGTCCCTCTAATTATTCGGTTTTTTCGGCTTTCAACATTTGAATGAGCCGATCCAGATTGCCGGCCACTTCCAGGCCGACGTTTCGACCTGAATCCTTGAAGATAAGTCGGGAACCTGTTTTTTCCTCAGCGGTCAATGTGACAGAAACCTTTGAATCCAGGGTTTCAATGATGCGCCTATCCATTCCTTCAACACTTGGGGCATGAAGAAGTCCGCCCTTTTCCCGAACTGCCTGCATTTCTAGGACAGCATGTTTGTCTCTAACAGTCCAGGCAATATGAGTATCTGAAATGTCCAGGTGGTCCACTCTTGCCCCTGTGTAGGAGGCAAAACGGTAGAGATGGTTATCGTGCCACAGCCCGATGATAAATCCTGGAAATGGCTTGCGAATCCAAGGAATGATAGCCATAGATGCGGTCAGGCTTGTCCCTGGCTGGGAAAAATGGTTCGTTTGAAACCAGATCCAGGCTTCCGGAAAGGATTTCCCCCAGTCCTTTTCGGTGTATCCTCTGCCTCCGATAAAATCAATGACCTTGGAGTTGACGGTTAGCACCCCCTGGATTTTATGATCCAGGCTGACTATACCATGAAAGCACTCCATAAAGGGGATCCATGCATACCAGCCCATTATGCCTGGAGATTTGAGTGTGACCGGCCAGGGTTTAAGAGAGTGGAATTTGAGATTTCCATTGATTGACAGTTTTGGGCTGTTAATATTTAAACTGATGGCCTCTGATGTAAAGTGGTTAGGGCCGATCCAGATGTCAAAAGCATTGTCTGCCGATCTAAATGCAGAGAGGGGATAGGTCTTGTATTCAACGATTCCTGTGCTTCCCTCGAAGATCTGAACAAAGGCGTGGCTTTTCTCGGGATTTGTATTTATTTGAACACCCGAGATGACTGCAAAAAAATTCTGTTCGTCTCTATCGACGAGCTTGAAATACCATCCCTCAAAATAAGGCGGTTTTTTCTCTTTTCCTTGAAAGGCTTCAGGATGGAGAGTGGTCTTTATATTTTGGAACATAATTGCCGATTGCAATGTATATCAAATCAATCTAGATGGGTCAAATTTAGGGGATTGAACAAAAGGCGCCCCGTTTTTTTATAAAAAACTGCATTGATATAAGAGTAATGTTAATGATATTCATGGCCGTTATATTCGGCCATTCTAGCTTAGTTTAGGATGAAATGCTATTTAATTTTTGAGAGCTGTTTTTTTAGGTCTTCGAGGATTTCTTTAACTGTTTCCTCTGTATTTTTGTCTTCTTTGCCGCCTTTAATATTTATAGTAAAAATTCCGGCTTCTTCATCGATCATGGATTCAACGGTGTATCCCTTAGGGAGATCTTTCTTCAGCTTATTAACGATCTCTTCATATTTGTTTTTGTTTTCGCTGTCGAAATGGGCTTCCATACTTATTTGGAATTCGCCCTCGTCGGTGGTTACAAAGGCGAAGTTTTTATGGTCTTCAATTTTTTCGATATCCACAATAATGTTCTCATCCTTATCGAGATGAAGTCCTTTGACATCTGAATGAAGGCTGAGAGAAATATCCTTTAATTCTATGGATTTTTCTTTCAGTTTCTCACTCAGCTCCTTTAGAACTTCTTGCACTTCTTGGAGGATTTTTTCCTGGTCGATTGTTTTTTCCTTTAGATTTTTTTCCTCCCTCATGATCTTAATTTTTTCGTTGACCTTTCGAATTTTCTCTATCAATTCTATTTGTGTTTTCTTCACATGCTGAAGAGATATTGTGACATCCGGAACAACGTGTATTTTTGCCCGTATTGGTTTGAAATGAACCTTAGCATGGGGTTCAACGTGAATTATGTCTACTTGCGGTGCGATCTTAATTTTTTTCGTTATGCCTTCCTTGCCCTCGATATGGATTTCAAAGGTTTTGTGTGGAGTCTCTATTGTTTTTAAATGTACCTTTGGCGTGCTAACAACAAAATAGTTTTTGTCGTCTTTGTCTCTCTTTATTTGATAAACCACGTTATAGTCTTTATCTTTTTTAACGGATGTGCTGATATGGAAGTTGAGGGGTTCCTTATCGCCCTCGTGAAGTAACCAGCTGCCCTTTTCATCTTTTTGCAGAACCAAATTATTATTACCAAGGAGTAGGGTAAACTTCTTGTCGTCGGATTCTTTGTCTATATGAATCACCAGATTTCCTTCGATTTTAGAAATTTTGATCTCACCTTCTTTATCTGTAGTGATGATGAATTCAATTTTTTTCCCATCCTTGGATATAAAGGTGAGCTTTTTATCCTTCTTGTCCTCTGCTTCCTTTTTTTCCGTCTTTTTTGTCATTTTCTTAACCTGTTTTTCCTGCGAAAAGATTTTATCAGTGAAAGCTTCAGATTGAGCGGGACGGGCCAGTCCTATAAATGCAATTGTCATAATAATTAGGGATGAAAGTAAAATCTTGGTCTTCATGTTGACCTCCTTTGGTTTTAATTGTTGTTTGAGGATGGCAACCAGCCGTTCATTCAACTGGGATTTCCCCACGGCTCCAAGGGCGGCGGTCGGGGGATTCCAGTGGAACTGTCCGGCCTTTTTGATCGATAAAAGATTGACGGCATATGTCGATGGCTTAACGCCGGTTTTAAGGACAAGTTCATCACAGGCTTTTTCCTGTTCTTTTTTCATCATTCTAAAGGCGAACCAGCTGAGTGGGTTAAACCAGTAGAGTGCGACGCTGCAGCGTGCGAGGATTTTGATGAGGAAATCACTTCTTTTGATATGAGAGAGTTCGTGGAAGAGGGCGGAGGAGCGCTGATCTTGAGTCCAGTTCCTGGATTCAGTGGGAAGGATCACGACAGGTTTTATCACCCCCCAAGTCAGAGGGATGTTCACATTTTTATGGCTGAAGAGGCTTATTTTTCTTTTGATGGAGATGGCTTCCAGGAAGTGATTCAGGAGATGCCGCCAGGATGAATCCGATATTTCCTTACCCTGTCTGGTTAACCTGTGTGCGCCGTAAAGTCCGATAAATATCCTGAATAGCAAAACAATCAATCCCGCCGACCAAATTGCAACAAGCACTAGGCCAAAAAATCCTTTTGAGATGGAATATTTTGAGAGAAAAAAATTAAAACGACTGTTGTTCTCAAATTTTAGCGTCTGAAGTTGTTGATCAGCCAATGAAGGGCTGATGGAGTTTAACGGGAATGTTTTCTTCCTGTCCTGATCCCATCGTTGTGATATTTGAGAGCGGCCTTCACCGGTATTCCAGGTTGGAAGCAGTCCAGTTTCCCATCCCTTAGCGAGAGTGGAAAGGAATGGGAACAGCAGCAAACTTATGAGAGAGACTGAGAGGAGAAAATGCCTGAGAGATGCTGATTTTTTCCGAAATAAAAAGACCAGCACAAACGTAAATATGAGAATAACGGAGCTCTTGATAAAGAATTCACTGATGAGGTCGAGTCCTTTAATCTCTGCAAGAAATTCCATTTTTATCTGCCTTCATTCTGTGCTTTTTTGATCAATTTAGTAAGACGCTTGTATTCTTCCTTAGATAAGTCCACTTCTGAGATGTTGAGCAGGGCCGCGACGACCTCTTCTGTGGAATTGTCAAAAAAAGTTTTTAAAACATGTTTGAGCGCATTCTGTCTTGCCTCTTCACGGGGAATAGTAGGGGAATAGATGTAGCGCGGGCCTTGCTGCTTATGAATCAGATGTCCTTTTTCTTCGAGCACGCCGAGCAGCGCCCTGACGGTCGAGTAGCTGGGAGGATCCGGGATCAGCTCAAGAACCTGGGCCACCGTGGCCTCATTCATTTCATAGACGATGTCCATGATCTGTCTTTCTCTGCGGCTGAGGTTTTTCAGAGATTTCATTTTCTCTCCTGCTCATATCTTATTTAAAAATATGCTAATTTTTTAGCATGCTAAAAATATAGCACCAAATGTGCCGCTTGTCAAGAAGCTATGCTATTTTATTAGCATTTTCTTTTCTACAGACTAAAACTCGATTTTTTGGAATAAGTTGCTTTGGGACCAGGCTTTGATTACGTGATTTCTAAACTGGATTGGTGCAGTCGTATTCAAGTGTTTTGTGTTGGTTTAACCTTTATTCGTTTCAGGGTGTCGATATTAAAACCCTCAAAATTAATAGCTATGGCAATTTTGGTGAGTAGGGTGAAGATCAAAAAGCCGATGGAGAAGATGGCAACGGCGATTTTAAATTCGATCAAGGAGGGCCGATAAATGTAGACCTGTCCCAGTGTATCCGGGGTGAATCCGGGAATCAGAAGGGCGATCCCTTTTTCAATGTAGACACCAAACCATATCAAAACGGCGCCGATATTTAGAGTAATTGGATTTTTCCTGGTGCGAGGAATCAAGAACAACAAAAAGGCGACAAAGCTGAAGATGACTGATATCCAGCCGTAAAAAACAATATCTTTGTTCTCTCCAACTCCAACAAATAGATACTTCAGATGAACAAGGTGTTCTGTGTTGGAATAGATTTCCTTAAAGACTTCGGAAACTAAAAAGAAAAGATTGATAAACATGGCATAGGCCATAAGTTCAGCAATCTTCCAAATGGCTTCGTCCTTGATCTCAAAATTTGTGGTTTTTTTCAATATCTGAAATAGGATGATCAGAACGGCTGGACCGGAACAGAACGCCGATGCTATGAATTTTGGAGCCAAGAGAGCGCTGTTCCAGTAGGGGCGTCCTGCAAATCCGTTGTAAATGAAGGCGGTGACAGTGTGGATACCGATAGCCATGGGGATGGAAAGAAGGATGATAGGTATCAGAATCTTTTTCTTAGGCTCTTTTTTATAAAAAAGAGAATATAGTATATAGGCGACCACAAAACAGTTTATCCCCATATATATTAGCAGCGTCAAAGTATCCCAAGCCAAAAGTGACTGAGGCAGGTTCAGTTTCCCTATTAGAGGAATCATATGCCACAACCGCAGAGGATTTCCGATATCGACAATGACAAAAAGGATGACCATAATCATGGCGCAAATGGCCAGCAGTTCGCCAAAGAGGACAACCTCCTTTATAGGCTTCCAATTATAGACGTAAGCCGGAATGACAAGCATGATGGCCGCAGCCGCGACTCCAACCAGAAACGTAAAGTTTCCAATATAAAAGGCCCAGGATATGGGATCTCTCATATTTGTGACCAGTAGGCCATGTTTGAGCTGCTGAATGTAGCCGGAAGCTCCCCATAATATGAGTATGGACAAAAATGCTATCCATGAATAATAACGGCTGCTTCCTTTGATAATGATTTTAAAACTTTCTTTTATAAGCCGGAAAAATTTCACCCTTTCACCTCTTATATTTTATCAAGTTCCGTAAAAATAATAGAATTTTGGCTGTGTATTGAGTTCTTCTTTGAGAATAAGCACTCTCTTGTTTTCAAGGATATACCGGATTTCGCTGTCTGGGTCTAGAAGATTCCCAAATTTTCGGGCCCCAACAGGACAGACCTCTACACAGGCCGGATAGCGGCCTTCTCGGGTGCGCTGGATGCACCATGTACATTTTTCCACAACTCCCTTCATACGGGGCCTATTGCCTAAATAGTGAGTTTTTGGATTGGCGTCTTCGGCTGGAAGACTGGGTTTTCCCCAGTTGAAATGGCGGGCTCCGTAGGGACAGGAGGCCATGCAGCAGCGGCAGCCGATGCACCAGTTGTAGTCGATAACCACAATCCCGTCCGGATCGGTGTATGTAGCGGCAACCGGACAGCTTTTGACACAGGGAGAATTTCTGCATTGCTGGCATCCCATGGGGAGGTAAAAATGGCCCTCATTGGGGACCTCTTCATGGTCGTAATAGAGATTGGCGTCTGCGAAGTCGACACCTTTTTCCTTTTGCATCTCCAGAACCTTGATCCAGAGGATTTGGGGATCCCGAGATTGATTGTTCTCTTCCTGGCAGGCATAGACGCATTTCCTGCATCCGATACATCTTGAAAGGTCGAGGCCGTAGCCGAATAAGGTATTTGGGATGGCTTCTTTGGTTGAAACTGTAAATGGTTTTCCATATTTTTCAGCAAATTCGGCTTCCAGACGCTTGACGATCTTTGCGATCTTTTCTTTAGACAGCGAACGAAAATCTCTTTGAAGAAATTCTTCTAGAGCGGCTTTATCCCCGCATGCGGCAAGTGCGGCTGCAGAGGATGTCACAGCTGCGGCCTTGAGAAATGACCGTCTGTTTACTTTCTTGGGTGAGAATGCTGTTTTATGTATGCTCATTTCTTTTTTCCTGGTTTTATTGGGGCGGGGTCTGGTTTCATTTTCTGAAACTTTGGAGAATGAGGATCATGGCAGTGGGCACATAAAAGATACTGTTTCTCTCCATTCCACTGGCCGGTTCTTCTTCCGTGAATTCCGGCCTCCCAATCTCTGAGTTTGGGGCCGTGACACTGGCCGCACAGTTTGTAAGATTCTGTGAAATCAATCAGTTCACCACTGGCTGAGTGCAGCATGTCCCGGTTTTCAGCATCATGACAAGCCATGCACCACCTGTTTTCTTCATCATGATGAAGGACGATATCATCATGAAAGTCAACCAATTCCCTGCGCTCAAGGTTGGTTTCCATATCGGCATGGCACATGGAGCAGGGGAAGGTATCCTCATTGAGAGGGGGAGGGGGGACTTGGATATCTTTCTGTTCTTTGCCTGCAGCCTTTTGTTGTTCCTTTTCTGAATCGGCGGCCTGATGGCCGGTTAGCAGTAGTGATGTGGACAGGATCAGGACAAAGAGCAAAACGATAAACCAGGAATTAATCCAATATTTTTTCATTATGTCTACCTTCTAGTATTGTTATAAAATAACCCTTTATAATAGACTTTTATTATTATCAATTTATCAGGATTAAAGTCAACAACAAATGCAATAATTAAAGGGACATCATACTTAATTAATAAACGGAATTACAATTAAAGGGACATCATACTTAATTCCGTTTATTAATTAAGTATGATGTCCCTTTAATTATATGGGATTATTGTTTGAGTAAGATTAGTTTGGCGATTCGGCCATCGGCTCCGGCCGCCCAACCGACCTTTCCTGTCTTTTCAATACTCAAACAGAAGTAGCCATCATTGTTTAAAGGATTCCAGTTATTTCCATCATCAATAGTGATGTCAGAGCCTCCTCGTCCTATGGCGATATAGGTCGAGGGCGTTCCCGGTACAAATATGACGCACGACCTGTAACCCCTGACACTGTTTTCTGAGATTGTCGTCCATGTTTTACCTCCATCCCCAGTTTTGGCCGAACATAGATTTCTATTTTCCGGATCCCGGTAATCGCCGCCCACAATGATACCATTGTCAATATCCTTAAAAGCAATAGAAAAAATTCCCTGTGAGGGGAGCCCGCTCAACAGAGGAGTTTCGCGAACCATCCAAGTTTTTCCCCAGTCGTATGAGTGGTGGATCCTTGCGGCAGCTCCACCGGTTCCAAACCAGACATGGCCTTCTCCTTGAACTGTCAGACAGGTACCACTCGCCGCAAATCCCGCTTCATTTTTCAATGCTATCGGACAGTTTTCTATGGGAATTTCCTCCCAGTTTTCGCCCGCATCAAAAGTTCTGATGAGAAAAAAGTGCCCGTCGATCGGATCACTTACGGCAATGCCCATGTCTTTATTCCAAAAAGCCATGGCATTAAAAAATATTCCCTCATTCTGATTTGAATATTTCTCTTTCCAAGTGGTCCCCCCATCTAGTGTTTTGAAAATCATTGCTGGCCGTCCAGCGCTGAGCACGAGAGCCGTATTTTTATCAAAGGCCTCTATGTCTCTAAAATCCAGTTCTTCATTCCCGGGGATTCGTGAAGCTATCCATGTTTTTCCCCCATCAATTGTTCGGGCAACCATTCCAAGACTTCCACTGATCCAGCAGGTCTTGTTATCGACAGCCGAAATTCCCCTTATGCTGGCTTGAGTCCGGCTCTCCTGGATTTCCCATTGAACGAAAAAAGATTTTTTTGGTCTCTGTGCTTCCGTATCCAGCCCATCTTCTAAAGTTCGGACACCCTTATCCTTAAACTCGACCCAAGCGTCGTAGAAGGATTGATTATTGAGTTCGGATTCCTGGAGAACCACAAGGGGCCTCTGTTGGCTTTGAGCTGGGAGATATAAAACTAGAGAAATTAAGAAACCCGCTGCAATTCCCAGTGATATTTTTTGGAGGATTTTCGCTTTTTGTTTCATGGTTGTGATGAATTATATAGAGATTGATCTGCAGAGGCAACACATGTACATTTCACTAATATGACGTATGTATACAATTTTGGTTGGCAAAAAAAAATTCTAGCCGCTTGACTGGATTTATGATTGAACATATATTGAAATTATCAGGACGAATGAGAATGACAAAGGAGATGAAAATGAGAAAACATATAGCTTTTTTGATAGTTTGTGTTTTATTTTCTAGCTCTCTCTTTGCAGGAGTGGTGAAAAAGACAAAAACCAATGTCACATTCGGAAGATTTGGGACTTTTTCTGCTCTTTTTATCGATAAAATTTCTGTGGATAAGAAAAGAACGGAATCAGAAATTGCCTTCAAGGGAAGGGGACTGGGAGGTCTCGTGATGAAGGCTTTCTTCAAGCAGGGAGAAATCGGAGAGATTGTCGATTTGTCTGCTCGAACAACCTGTGATATCGATCATAAAAAAAAGACATATGTGCTGCGGCAGATGGGTACAATGGAGGCGGGAGAGGGAGGGGCTGTTTCTCCCTATGAACAAGGGGAGATGGGAGGAACAGAGACCTCTGTCAAGGTTATCCGCAGTGAATTTAAGGTCGAAAAAACTGATGAGACAAAGACGATAAATAACTTTCCCTGCGAAAAATTTACCATAAGTTGGATTACAGAGTGGGAGAATACTGAGACCGGACAAAAAGGGATTGACCGTCTGCTCTGCGACTTGTGGACAACTCCGTTCACCGATGAAATCAAACAAGCTCAGCAGGAAGAATTGAATTTTTCCAAAGAACGTATGTCGAGCATGGGTATTGAATACAGTGAGCTGCAGCAGGATATTCTCGGTACTACCTGGATGACAATGTTTGGACAGATGAACCCACAGGGCTCTTCCCCTAAAACAAGTTCCATGGAATTTTCCGAAGAAATGGAAAAGATAGAAGGATATCCGGTCATAATTGACGGAAAATATTATTCCAAAAAGGAAGGCGGCGAGGGGGCCGCAGGACAGGAGGAAGAGGGAACAAATGTCAGGAAGATGCTTGGTAATTTTGCCAAAAAAACACTGTCGAGGAAATCAAAAGCATCTGCTGATGAACCGGTGTTTGCTTATTATACAGAGTTATTGGCGTTCACTCAGGAGAATATTGATCCCACTGAATTTCAGCCACCGGCAGGATATAAACAAAAAGAAAAATAGAAATTTACTAATGAAGGCACTCATCTAAAATTATCCCCAAAGACTATTAACTGAAAGAATAAACTCAGAGATTATGACTATTAATAAAAGTTGAGTTTATACCAAGGAAGAAGGACTTGCGTGCTTGGAAAGACCGCAAATAAATCCGAAAAAACGATTCAAAATCCCGAAGATAATATTGGATTGATGGCAAGTTTTGTACTATAATTTTGCATCTTAAATGAAAAAAACTCGTCTTTTCCTGGCAGCCTTGTTTCTTGTCATTTTATTTTTTTGTGTTGGAGTTCAGGCCGCAGAGCCTCCTTCACTCTAGGCCCTCCGTACCGCTTCGAATTCTAGAGAGTTTGAATTAAGTATGATGTCCCTTTAATTAATTAAGTATGATGTCCCTTTAATTATTGGTGGGGGTTGACTAGAGGATACGCATTTTCATCCAGGATGCGGAATTGAAAAAATTAGCGGCCGCACAACCCGGCGGCACCAGTTTGTCACATGACTTTCTCAGTGTGCTGTCAAGGTTTTTGTCCGCCGCAGGCAGCAGGTCCTCCAGCTGTTGGAGCGTGCGGGGTCCGATGAGTGGAGCCGTGATACCGTCCTGATCTTTGACCCATAAAATAGCCAGCTGGGAGGGAGACATTCCCGCTTCTTTTGCCAGGTTGACAAAGCGGTTCCCGATTTCTATCCCTCTTTCAGTTATCCGTTCGGCGTAAATCCCGCCCCTGAGCGCGGCCCGGGATCCTTCGGGGTAGTCCTTAGCGGAGGAG
>SDBS01006481.1_pt1 | contig 11378 bp, 11 predicted proteins | sample 2277091 | NCBI WGS metagenome assembly SDBS01 (sample SAMN10404972, study PRJNA504765) | marine sediment metagenome | isolation source: marine sediment core GS10_PC15, 163 cmbsf | place: Arctic Ocean: Southern Knipovich Ridge | collected 2010 | reverse complement strand
ATTTCCCCTTTTAAATTATGAACTAGAAAATGGCCTAGTAGTTGAATTAGATTTTACAAATGTTAATGATCGAATTGAAGGCTGGCGCCATAAAATCGCTCTTCAAGATCATTCCGATATTATTGGTGTTAAGAACTTAAAAAAAATTAGAAAAATCGAATTATTCCCGTTAGATTGGTCAAATAAAAATGAGTTTTTTTTCCAATGTTCAATTAAATTGATAGATGCGATGGAGAGAATAAATAATAATATCGCTAAAGTGGCCCTTACATCTCAAATAAGAAAAATAGATGATGAAAAGTTTTATAATTCTATTAGAAACATGTTAAAAACATGTGAAAATTTGGAAGTCTTACCGATTTCAAAATTGGCAGATATATTAAGAAATTATGTTGCAGTCTCGTCTATTAAAAAAAATAATATGGATTTAAGTTTTGAAGTAAATAATGGTGTAGTCAGCGAACTGATTATAGAAAAAAAGTCCATTATAATTTTACCGGAAAATGTAAAGCATTTTACATCACTTAAATCCTTAGAATTAAAAGATTGTAGTTTATATGAAATTCCAAAATCAATTAATTCATTTAAATCCCTTGAAGTTCTTAATTTAGAGAGGAATAACTTAGAGACCATACCTGAATCTATAGAAGAACTCCACTCATTAAAATATTTAGATTTAAGTGTAAACAAGATAAATAATATTCCTTACAGCTTAAGATCCCTTTCTAATCTTGAACATCTAAACTTAGAAAATAATGCTTTGAGGGAGTTTCCCGACTCAATATGTTATCTCCCGTCATTAAAATACTTGAATTTAAGCGGAAATAGCATAGAGAATATTCCCTCATCTATAGGAAATCTTAAAACACTTAAATATTTAAATTTGAATTTTAATGAACTAAAATTGTTACCTGAATCGATTGGTTTAATTAGAACACTAGAGTATCTATATTTAAACAAAAATAAGTTAACCAAACTCCCTAAATCAATTAATTTACTTACTTCGCTTGAAACTCTAAATTTAGAAGAAAATATTCTTAGAATAGTACCTGAATTGATAAAATCTCTTATATCACTCCAAAATTTAAACTTAAGTTGGAATAAAATAAAAAATCTCCCTGTTTCGATTGGTTCTCTATTATCTCTTAAAAACTTATATTTAACAAATAATAAAATTGAAAATCTTCCTGATAGTATATGCTCATTATCTTCTCTCGAATTTTTAGATTTAACTTCCAATTTCTTGAAAACACTTCCAGAGCTGTTTGGAGAACTTAAATCACTTAAAAGTTTAAAGTTGTATAATAATAATTTATCCAATTTACCTGAATCTATCGGCTCTCTTAGATCACTTGAATTATTAAACTTATCTGGAAATAATTTAATTTATCTTCCTGTGTCTATTGGGTCGTTATCATCTCTAATATATCTTTGGTTAAACGGTAACGAACTGAAAGAGTTACCGGAATCAATGGGAAATCTCTCCAAACTTAAGAAATTAGATCTAAATCGTAATAATTTAGTATTTCTACCAAAATCAATCGCAAAAATTACTTCACTTAAAGAAATAACCTTTAAATGGAATAACATTGAAAACATTTCTGATTTTTCAGATCTAATAAATGGACCAATTTAAGATTCTAAATAAGCAATAATTTAAATTAGCTTAATAGACTATAATATAATAATAGACTATAATAAATAACATTTTAATTTTTTTGCTTTAAATCTTATGTGCCTTGCAATTCCTGGAAAAATTTTAGTTGTGGATAAAAAAAAAAGTACTGCATTAGTAGATTTTGATGGTATTAAGCAGAATGTTATAATTGCTCTAGTTCAGAATCCCCAAGTAGGGAATTATGTTATAGTTCATGCAGGCTATGCTATCGAACAAATTAACGAAAAAGAAGCACTTGAAGCAATTGAAACGTGGAAAGAAATCGCTGAAGATCAGGACATGGATTTAAATGAATTGTTATAAGTCAAACAATTCAAGTTTCAACTGTTTTAATTTTGAATATAAATTCTTAATTGTTTTTACTCCATTTGAATCCGAATTATAATCTATAGGAGAAAAGCCACCTAAATCTGCATTTCCAACTTCATGATCAAAAGGGATTGAATGATAAAGGGGTACTTCCCACTCTTTAATTCTAAAATTTATAGTATCTAACTGTGAGCTTTCAAATATTTTATTTGCTATTAAAAAAATATTAATAATCCCAAGTTTTTTAGATAGTTCTATTATCTTGTAGCATAAATCTAATGATTTTTGAGAAGGTTCGGTTATTACTAGCATAACATCAATTCCTTTAGCTGTGCCTCTTCCTAAATGCTCTAACCCTGCTTCGAAGTCAACAATAACAACTTCATCTCTTTTTACAAACAAATTATATAATAATGTTCTAATTAAGGCGTTTTCAGGACATAAACATCCTGTTGCAGGTTCCTCAATTCCACCAAGTACAAGCAATTGTATTCCATCTGGACCTGAAACCTTAAATTTTTCAGGAATATCCGAAACCTCCGGATTTATATTATATACACCCGGACCTGCACCCTCAACTGTAGTGCGCTCTTCAATCATTCTTTTCATTTCTGAGATTGGAACTATCTTCGACTTGGTTTCATTATCAATTCCTAGAGTATAACTTAAATTCATAGCAGAGTCATTGTCGATAGCTAGTACTTTAAAATCATCTTTAGCAAATAGTCTGGCTAAAGTCCCAGCGATTAAAGTTTTGCCAACACCACCCTTTCCAGCAACGGCGATCTTCATTTTAATTAGTAAAATAATTATTTGAAAACAATTAAATCTTTACCTTAGATTTATTAAATAAATAACTACAATTGTTTAACTTTGATAAGAAATTTTCATAGTATTTTATGACTTATAATGGAATTTATTAACTGAATAAATTTATATTTTAAAACTCTATTCAAATGATATACATTAATGAATTATTAAGAGACGATTATTCATTTAAACAAGCAGAATCTCTTCAAATTAAATATCAAAATCAAATTAATAAGAATATAAAAAAAACAAAGCAAAAACAGATTGTTTCCAATATTAACGATATCAAAACAGTTATTGGAGTGGATATTTCATATTATACTAAAGAAAATAATGAATTTGGAATAGCTTGCGCTGTCCTTTGGAATTTAAAACAAGAAAAAATGGAAAAATATTGTTTTTCTCAGGATATTATTAAATTTCCCTACAAACCGGGATTTTTGGGATTTCGAGAATGCAAATTACTAGCTAAAGCAATTATGGAGCTTCAAACAAGACCAAATCTTATAATGTGCGATGGTCATGGAAAGATTCACCCTAAAAGATTTGGAGAGGCAGTTCATCTTGGTGTCGCTTTAAACATTCCTACTATAGGAATTGCTAAAAATCCTTTCATAGGGTATTCTAGTTGGAATGAAATTGAAAAGATTAAAGGAAATAAATTGCCAATATGGGCAAAAGATCCTAATATCAGTAAAGAATCGTCCAATGAGTTGTTAGGATATGCCGTTTGTTTAGATAATGGTTTAAAACCTGTTTTTATAAGCGAAGGATATAAAGTTTCACTCGATTTCGCTTTGGAGATTTGTCTAATTTTATCTAAAGGTCATAAACAGCCAGAACCACTACACCTGGCAGATATTCTTTCTAAAGAGAAAGTTCGAGAAACGTAGTTCACCTTTAATTTTTGAGATTTAGCTTCATATTCAGGTATCTTATTTTCTGATTTTAATAATTAACAATAATATAATGGCTATGATAAAAAAAAGTATCGCAACAAATAATAACCCGAATTTAATAGACGCACATAATGAAGCAATAAGGGGGCTCCCCATATCTATAAAAGAATCGCTTTCAATCATTAAAAGTAAGTTTATATTTTCAATTATATCAAAGACTCCTGCTATAAATGGTAATATAGAGATATATATTCCATGATTTCGTAATTTTCCTTCTAATTTCCTTGAAACTAATAGAATACAGCCTGCCATAAAAAAACTGTAAAAAAAAACTGTAAGCTGGGTTATACAAGAAATCCCAATATATTGCTGTGGCTTCCTTTTTCTTTCCAGCTGAGCCCCATGCCCTAAATATCTTCCTAACCATTTCGGAAGTCCATGCGAACTCAAAATCTAATACACCATACCCAGTACCTCCCTTTAATTCTCTTTCGATCGGTGCCATTACTAAATTCAAACAAATAAACGAAATAAATGAAATTATCGTGATTACTACTATTACTTTTTGCCTAGGAAATTCCTTTAATTTCTCTAAAGACATTTTTAAATTCACTTTAAATTTTAAATATTAATATAATTATTATTCTTTAATTTTGAATATAAGTTTTAGTGACAAGTTATCGTACAAGGATAATATGTAGGTAATAATCTATCTTTTAATTGTATTATAAGTAGAATTTTTAGCAAATGTAATTTTTAAACAAATATAATATTAGAAAAATTAAATATGCCCACTCTACCCGAAACTTTTCGCGATTGTAAAACAATTTTAACTGATAATAAATGTCAACTTTGTTCCTCTAAACTTTGCCACAAAAAATTGGAAATTGATAAAAACAAATTTAAAGGTTTGATAAAGTTTGGGATTAATCATAAAATTGTAAGATTTTGCTCAACTCCAAAATGTCCCTTTATAGAGCAAGGAATAATGTATATTAAGGATAATTATGAAAATTTTTTAAGCCTTAAAGAATTTGATGCCCTAATTGAAGAAACAATTAAGTTAAGCTAAGCATCTTTACCCATTGCCTGTAGTTTATGAGAAATTTCTATTAAATCAATAAAAAGTTTCTTATTCTCTTCCGGATCTTCAGTTATCATTAGCTGATTATTTACTCTACTTATTTCCATTGTCAATTCGATAAAGGCTTTCGGCGGGTCAAGCTGATAAATATAATTTCTTCTTCCTTTTTTTTCTGTTACATAAACCCATTTACCAGCCTTTTCAGACCAATTCCACCTGTCAAGAGTATATTTTCTCAAGGAATACACTTATTATAGTATAAGGGATTTTTTAAGCAAAATAATGTATGCTATATATACTTAATTTAAATTTAATTAATTTATTAACCTTAAAATAATGGTTTAAAGTTAAAAATTTAACTTAATTAATTTATAAAACTTAGACTTAATTGGGTGTTTAACGCTTTAATTAAACACTTTTTAGAGAAGAAGTAATTCCTTAAGGGATGAGTCTCATAAAACTTAGAATTTCCTCTGAAGCTTCTCTTACGTCTAAATCATTGTCTGCCAATAAAATTTTTAATGGTTTCTTAAATCGTTTATTTAACTCACTAATCTCTATTTTATAAAGAGCTTTAACAAGATACAATCTAATTAACCAGTCATCATCTTGTAATAATTTTATTAACAATTTATATACCCTTTCATCCTTCAATTCACTTAACATGTCAATTAACAACGAAATCAAATACCTTTTTATATTAGAATCTTTAGAATAGTTAAGATCTTCAATTATTGAGTCAAGTACTGCCTCTTTTTCATGATGCTTCAATATGCTAAATATTCTCATAAATAATATATTTTGATAGTAATAGGGCAGACCTTGATTAAATCTGTAATTATTAATTAGTTGTTTTTCTGAGGTATTAATTTCTTCTACATTTCCATTCATTTCAATGGGTTCTACTTTGTTTGATATTTTCAATCGACCATGATTATATGACTCCGCTACACTGTTTCTTAATTCATTAATAATTTTGATCAAATTCATATTTTCTTTTTCAAGATATTCCATCATTTCTACTGGTTTTTTATCTTTTATTTCATCTAGTGAAAAATCCTCTCTATTTAAAGGATCTATTATTGTTTTTTGCATTTTTATATTTTGTCTTTTAAGAGAATTTGATTTTTCGTTTAATGCGCTCAATTTTATATTTTTTCCTCGAATTTCCTTATTTAATTCAGATATTTCGTTCAAATGGACATTAATTTCCTCAACCAGCTTGTTACTTGTACTGTTTGCAGACTCTAAATTACGTTTTAGCTTTTTTCTTTCATTTTCAAGATCTCTGATTTTTTCATTTAACGCAGTAATTTCAGAACTTATATCTATTGAATTTTTTAAGTCTGTTTTGACTATGGAACTATTAGAATCTAACTCATTTAGTTTTTCTTCTAAAATTTCATTCTCCAGGTGAAACTTTTTATTAAATTCCGCCAATTCATTGATTTTACTTTTATTATTAGTTTCATTTATCTGATACTTTTCATTTTCTTCTGTTAATTGAATAATCAATTTTTTAGCATTGATTAGTTCCTCATTTTTTTCTTCATGTGCTTCAGAATTTTTGTTAATTTCCTTTTTAACCTTTAATTCTTCAATTCTCTGCTCTAAAATTTCAAAATCTTTATCCCTTTTCTTTATTTCTCGTCTTTGTGCTAATAGCATATCCTTTAAGATTTCGATATCTTCGGGAATATCTAAACCTTTCTCAATTTTTTCTTTTTGTTCTTGAATTAATAATTTTTGTTCTTTTATTGTGAATTTTAATTGTTTTAATTCACCTTTCAAGAATTTTACAGTCTGTTCTATCTCAGCCTGATTATTAACTCTCAATTCTGCAGAGTCAATTAGTTCTCTAATATCTGGAGTCATTGACCATTAACCGAAATTTTAATATTTAAAAAAGATTTAAAATAAATAATTCTCCGTTAAATTAAATAAAGATTCAATTTAATAAATTTTTTTAAGTAAAGTATAAAAATTCAGAAAAAATTTATTCTGTTCATATTCTTATTTAATTTTTCTTTATACTTTTTTTTAATTATAAAAAAAAATGAGGTTAAATATGATTTTTTATAGGATTCTATAACAATTTTATCCAAATTCTATAACATTTTTATCTCAATTATGCGATCTCCACCTTGGATTGAATTTATAATCCCTTGATCAGCCGACCCGGCAACCTCGCCGAAGATGGTATGAGCGTTGTTGAGATGAGAGGTTGGCACATGCGTAATGAAGAATTGAGAACCATTTGTTTTAGGTCCTGCATTGGCCATAGCAAGAATTCCTGGTTTATCAAAAACTCTTCCGCTTTGAAATTCATCCGCAAATGGATAACTTACATTTTGACCTTGATAAGGAAATGAAGTTATTCCTTTATTCTTAGGACCTCCATGCCCTTTACCTAACGGGCAGCCACCCTGGATCATAAAATTTGCAATCACTCTATGAAAAATTAAGCCATTATAGAATCCTTGTCTTATTAGATATAGAAAGCTTGCTACTGTCATAGGAGCATCATTATCAAAAAGGTTGAGAATAATATCTCCCTTTGATGTCACAAATCTTATTTGAGTCATGAGATAGAGTAAGATTTGCTTTTATTAAAGCCTTTTTCAAATGATTTATTGATTATCATTTTTGACTATGAAAAATTTTTAAACTTATTGAGATGTTACAGTTTATACTTAATCTAATTATAAATTCAAATTCCAATCGAGAATAGACTATGCCAAATCAAGATATTTCTTATTTTTTTAATCCTAAAAGCATTGCTGTCGTGGGAGCAAGTGCTACGGCGGGAAAAGTTGGGAATACCGTACTAAATAATATTATAAATTCCGGTTTTAAGGGTAGTATATTCCCAATTAATCTAAAAGCAGAAGAAATATGTGGATTTAAATGTTGTAAAAGTATATTAGACGTTACAGATGACATCGATATTGCAATCTTTGTTATTCCAAGTAAATATGTTAATAGTGTCGCAGAGGAATGTGGAAAAAAAGGTGTTAAAGGATTGATTATTATTTCTGCGGGCTTTAAGGAAATAGGTGGAGAGGGTGTTGAGAGAGAAGACCAGCTTATTCAGATTGGAAAAAAGTATAATATGAGAATTCTTGGACCCAATTGCTTGGGTTTTATTGGACTCAATTATAATGGTTCTTTTGCGGCAGATACACCGAAAAAAGGGCATATTGCTATGATTTCACAATCAGGTGCTATGCTTACTGGTATGATGGACTATTCAATGACACAGCCTTTCGGATTCTCGTGTAATATAAGTCTAGGGAATAAAGCTGATTTAGGAGCTGTAGATTTTATTGAATATCTAGCAAATGATGACGATACAAAGGTTATTCTATGTTATCTCGAAAGCATAAAAGAGGGTAAGAAATTTTTAGAAATTTTACCTAAAGCAACAAGGAAAAAACCAATAATTATATTAAAATCTGGTGTTAGTGAAGCTGGCGCGAGAGCGGCATCGAGCCATACAGGAGCATTAGCAGGAGCAGATATTGCTTATGATTTAGCTTTTAAAAAATGTGGTGTAATAAGGGCCAAAACAATTGAAGATCTCTTTGATTATGGCGAAGTATTTCTTTATCAGCCTGTTCCAGCAGGAAACTCGTTTGCGATTATAACTAACGCAGGTGGTCCTGGAATTGTAGCTACCGATGCATTTGAAAGGGAAAATCTGAAATTCGCATCATTTTCTGAAAGGATTTTACACACTTTGAGAGCTAATTTACCTCAAGAAGCAGCAATTTTTAATCCAATCGATATTGTAGGAGATGCTACCCCTGATAGATATGAATTCACAATAAACACGGTTTTTGGGCTAGATGGTGCTAGTGCCTCTGATGAAATTACTACGCAAGGGGCTTTAATAATCGTAACCCCACAAGCACAAACAAGACCTACAGAAGTTGCTAAGATAGTCCATAATATTTCATCTAAGCACTTGAATTCAAAACCAATTGTATGCTCATTTATAGGAGGTAAGAATATAGATGAAGGTCTAAATTATTTGAAGCAAAACTTTATTCCGTGCTATCATTTTCCTGATCGTGCAGCCCATTCCTTAAGTACACTTATTAAGAGACGTGAATATTTGCAATCAACCCCGATAGAAGAAAGAGAAATTCCAAGCTTTGATTCGAATAAAGCAAGGATTAGAGAAATAATTGAAAGCGTTAGAAAAGATAGGCGTAATGTACTTCTAAGTTATGAAACGAGTGAAATTTTTGATTGTTATGGAATTAAGTCTCCAAAATCAAGATTAGCGCGAACACCGAGAGAATCAATGAAATTACAACAAGAACTGGGTAAGTCTGTAATGAAAATTGTTAGTCCTCAAATTATACATAAATCAGATGTGGGTGGATTAGTATTAAATATTGAAACACCTGAACAAGCATTTGAAGCATATATTCAAATCATCGAAAGTTCAAAAAAGTTTGGTCCTCAAAATGCTCGAATTTACGGCGTGGAAGTACAAGAAATGATTGATTTTAAAGCAGAAAAGAAAGTAAGTGAAATTATCATCGGAATGTCAAAAGATCCGGGATTTGGTCCTATGTTAATGTTTGGAACAGGAGGAATATATGCTAATTTTATGAAAGATGTTGCATTTGCCTTAGCATACAAATATACGAGGGAAGATGCAAAGAATATGATTGAAAGTACAAAAATATCTTACCTACTACAAGGAGTAAGAGGTGAATCTCCATCCGATATTGAAGCGATACTTGATGTACTTTTAAGACTTTCTCAATTAGTTAATGATTTTCCTGAAATTGTCGAGTTGGATATTAATCCACTTTTGTCGTTTATTAAAGGATGTAGTGCCGTTGACATTAAAATAACTATAGCTTAAAAAATTGTAAAAATAAAAAATTTTAAATGAAAAAGAAAAGTATAAAATTGAGATAAAAATGGTAAAACCAATATTTTTGTGTTCTCTGCAGGAACGTGTAGGAAAAAGCTTTCTTTCTATTGGAATTATACAAAAATTACAGAACGAGGGAAAAAAAGTTGCTTATTTCAAGCCAATTGGTATTCCAAAAGGGGCGTTTTCTGACAAAGCTGACCCTGATGTAGGATTCATATTGAATACTATATTCACAACAGAAAAACCTTACGGTATCGTTAATCCAGTATCCATCCCTGATAACTACTACTTAGATCTGATAGATGCCTCCAAAAAAGAAGAATTTTTAAATAGAATTAAAGCTGCTTACGAAGAAATTTCAAAGGATATGGATTATGTAATTATTGAAGGTTCCCAAAACATTAGAAAGTTCGTAAGAGTCGGGATAGATGATGTTAGCATTGCGCAAGAGCTAGGAATTAATGAGTTGGTTTATATCGAGACAGAATCATCTGATAAATGCGTAGATAATTTATTTTTCTCGAAAAATTACTTTGATTTCAGACAGATTAATATTAAAGGTGTACTTTTTAATAAAATTGATTTTGATTATATTGCTAGAATAAAGGAAATAGAAGAAAATAATATTAACAGATATGGTATTCCTATTATTGGAATAGTAGAAAAAAGTATTGAACTACTTTCACCTAGAGTATTTGAAGTGCAAGAAGCGATTGGTGGAGAATTTATAAATGCGGGAGCATGGACGGGATTACAAAATTTGATTGAAACTTACCTAATCGGTGCAATGAATCCCCAATCTGCATTAAAATATTTTAGGCAAGTTAAAAATTCTGCCATTATTACTGGCGGCGATCGTACAGATTTAGCGCTTGCTGCTCTTAGTACAAATGTTTCTTGCTTGATTTTAACAGGCGGTTTTACCCAACCTGACACTACTGTAATTACTGCTGCCAACAAAAAGAACGTTCCAATAATTCTTAGTCCCTCTGATACATATACAACAATTCGCAACATAGAAAATATTAAGCCCGGGATTCAAAAAGAGGAAATTAATTTTGTTCTAGATTTCGTTGATAAATTTATTGACTGGAATTTGTTATTAAGTTAACTCTAACCTTAACATCGACATCTTGCTATTTCGGTGAATGTGTGATTAGAAGAAAAAACTACTAAATTCGCATTCAGAGTTAATTACTTCAAGATTTTTAATATGATAATGCGATTTATCGCCTAAATCGAGTTATAGTTATTATCAATATTGTCTAAAAGCAATTGATATGTATAACTTGAACAATCAAAAAATTAAGAATTTTAAATTAATGTATCAGAAAGTAGTTGAAAATTAGCAATTCATTTATATTCATTGTATAAAATTTTAATCAAAGTTTGAAATGCATCTATTACACCATTTCCGGTTAAGGCACTTGTTTTATAATAACCAGCAATATTATTTCCATTGATAAATTTTTCAATATTATCATTTGAAGTTGGTTTTCCTTTGTTTTTTGATAATTCATCATCCTCGATTAAATCTATTTTATTTCCAAATAGAATTATTGGAATTTTCTCACAATTTTTTCTAATGTCGTTAAGCCAAAATGAAACATTATTAAAACTTTCTTCTTGACCAGATGCATGAGAAAACACAATAATCGCTCCTTTAGCTCCTCTATAGAACGCTGGTCGGAGACTTGATAA
>SDBS01006480.1_pt1 | contig 11379 bp, 9 predicted proteins | sample 2277091 | NCBI WGS metagenome assembly SDBS01 (sample SAMN10404972, study PRJNA504765) | marine sediment metagenome | isolation source: marine sediment core GS10_PC15, 163 cmbsf | place: Arctic Ocean: Southern Knipovich Ridge | collected 2010 | reverse complement strand
GCATATGGCTGGAAAGAAAATCTATGTGTATGGTGCCTCTACGAAAGGTAATACTCTTCTTCAATACTTCAATCTAGGCTATGGACTAATTAAAGCTGCAGTCGACAGAAATCCAGAAAAATGGGGCAAGAAGACAGCAGGGACACAAATCCCTATCATCTCCGAGGAACAGGCTAGAAGAGAGAAGCCGGACTACTTTCTCGTCCTGCCTTGGCATTTCTTAAAGGAATTCATGGACAGAGAGAGAGACTTTCTTACATCTGGAGGGAAGTTCATAGTTCCATTACCTCAATTTCGGATTATCTCAAAAGAGGTACCTGTGGAACTAATTTCAGGACCGATTTCAAGAGCAAAAATGCAGCGAAATCCTCTAGGCCCGATGGAAGAAAAAACCTGATCTTCCTTTCGATACCATGTCTAAGATGGATTAAGTTTCCCAAAGGTTATAACAACTCTGAGGTGAACGACTCGTAATGGTACTCTCTATAAGAAAGATAGGAGTAGTTGGGGGCGGTGTAATGGGGAGTCAGATTGGTGGCATCATCGCTCTAAATGGATTTGAGGTTGTGATTAAAGAAATCTCGAAGGAGATGACTGACAAGACATATTCCCTAATCAACGAGAATTTCAGTAATCTGGTAACGTTTCATAAGAATAGAGCTGCCAAGGAAATAAAGAGAATAGAAAAGAATGATCAGATCACGTTAACCGAAGACCAGAAAATTAAACTTAGCGCGAAACTAAAGCCAGAATTTAGCACATCAATGAAAGAAGAAGCACTTTCACGAGTGACAACGACCACAGATTGGAATGAATTCAATGATAAGGATTTGGCGATTGAGGCGGTTGTTGAAGATATAGAGGTAAAGAAACGAATATTCAATGATCTAGACACTAATACCCCGAAACATGCAATTCTTGCAACGAATACATCATCCCTATCCATCACCGAAATTGCCTCCGCAACCAGCAAACCTGGCAAGGTTGTGGGTATGCATTTTTTCAATCCCCCGATAACCCTTCCACTTGTAGAAATAATTCCAGGACTGGAGACTAGCGAAGAAACTCTTGAAGATATAGTGGCTTTCACAGCATCAATCAGAAACCACAGAGTTAAGATGCAGCCGATTAAGGTGAAAGAGGTCCCCGGCTTTCTCGTAAACAGGATTCTGTTTGCTATGCTCAACGAGGCCTTTGCAGCTTACGAGGAAGGTTCTGCATCACTTGGCGATATAGATCTGGCCATGAAACAAGGGACTGGAATGCCTATGGGTCCTTTTGAGCTCGCCGATCTGATCGGAGTGGATGTCCTATATCATATACAAGAAGAGATGAGAAAAATGAACGGAGGAAATGTAATGCAGAGGCCTGTGCAGATATTAAGGAAAATGTATCACGCAGGAAAACTTGGAAAGAAGACTGGGAAGGGTTTTTACAATTACGAGTAGCACGGTCCAAAAATGACTCCGAAACATGTAGGGCATATAGTCGAGAATGGAATTGCAATAGTCACTCTCGATAATCCTCCAGTGAATTCCCTAAACACGCCGGTGCTTAGGGAGCTTGAGATTACCTTTGAGGAACTTGAGAATAATTCTCAATTGAGGGGAGTCGTCATAACAGGAAGCGGTAGAAAAAGCTTCTGTGCGGGGGCGGATATCCGAGCAATGGGTTCATCACAAGACGAAATCATTGAGTTGATCAAAACTGGCCAAACCGTATTTGACAAGATAGAACGTTTTGACAGACCTGTAATTGCAGCAATTAATGGCGCTGCTCTTGGCGGAGGAAACGAATTAGCACTCACATGTGATATACGAATTTCATCTGCCCTCGCAAAATTCTCACAGCCTGAAGTTAGTTTGGGATTAATTCCTGCTTGGGGTGGAACTCAGAGACTGGCTCGGCTTGTTGGTTTGGGACTTGCAAAAGAGCTAATCTTAACCGGAAGAACGATTGGCGCCCAGGACGCTCTCAGAATCGGCTTAGTCAACAAAGTGGTACCGGATGGAGAACAGTTGACCTCAAGTATGGAAATGATGGGACACATCTCATCAGCAGCACCATTAGCTATCATCGCGGCAAAGAAAGCAATCGCTGATGGGGAAGTTGATTCTGAATTAAGAGCGATGAAAGACCTTGTAGAAACCTCCGACCTCAAAGAAGGAGTCGAGGCTTTTCTCCAAAAGCGAAGTCCACGATTTCAAGGGAAGTAAAGCCGTAAGAACTAGTTATGGAAATGCAACTAGGATTCCGGAGAGTATGAAGAAACCCAGAATGAAAACAATTAGAGCTCTCATAGATCGTCTCATACGTAGACCTCCCTTCGGTCCTCAATATGTATTGCGAATTCCCTGAATTATGTCGCAATAATCTTAAGTAGATGACTCTTGGGCAATAGCCTATGGCTGAGATTATCGTCGATACAACATCATCATCAAGTGGTGGTTGGATCTTCCAAGTCAACGTTAGAGATGGGGGAGGTGAGACGAAACATAAGGTCAGGATGAGTAAGGACTACTACCAAAGACTCTCTCAGGGAAAGGTGCCGCCGGATGAGTTTGTTAGGAGGTCATTTCAATTCCTTCTTGAACGGGAATCCAAAGAGTCGATCCTTGGAGAATTTGATATGCCAAAGATCGCTTTCTATTTCAGCGAATATGAATCAGAAATCGCTAAAAGGTTAGAATAGAGATTAACCTCTAATTAGTTACCTATCGGCCAGTTTCCAACTGGGCTTAATCCATCTTTCGCGAGAGCCATCAACCGTCTCGATAACTATCTCTCTAGACGACTCCCTCAACACCCGTGAAATCGGATGACTCAACCTATGCTTAGTGTATTCTGCATCAGTTAATTTGAATTCTTTCTCCTGACCGGCAATACTGCTAGCCAGTAAGAAATTTGCAACAGATAGGCCGGTCTTGGATACCCTCCAAGGAATCACAGTGATAGCAAGACCTAGCTCGAGCATAGTTCTTGGGAGACCCATTACCATTACCTAGTGGTAACAGGGCTTAAATAATTTCCTACGAACTTGAACTTGGATCAAAGCTCATCTAAGCACGGATTCAGAGGGATAGACCTTAATTCCATCATCGTCTATCGTATATGGCCTCGGCTGAAGATCACATTTTGTCTCCCTCATTTTCCTTATCTGGATTGCTCTCGCATATGATGTCCCCACCAGCATAGCCTGAAGAACGATAACTCCGTGGGCTAGGACTTCCTCAATCTCCACATTCCTGAGAGGATCAAACGATCGCAGCTCGCTTGTCATCATGCAAGTAGCTCCCGTACTCTCGAGAGCAGCTATAAGTTCCATTACCGCGAATCTACGTTCGACAGGATCTTCAAATTGCATCGTGAGGGATGTAACCGAGTCCACTACAAGACGGCTAGGCTTAAGCCTTGTAACCTCCTCATTAATCCTATCTATCAAACTCATCATAGAGAACTCTTTTCTCTCTACCTCCGCATTACCTACCTTCACTATCTTAGGAAGGAGTCGAAGTGGTGTCGCATCAATAAAACCTAAATGTCCTTTATTCTCCATTTCCTGGAGATTCCAGCCAAACAACGACATCTCCCTCGAAAGTTGAGCGTGAGTCTCCTCAAGAGATACAAGAAGTCCTTTCTCTTTATACTGCAAGACTCCGTTGGATAGGAATTGATTCGTAAAGATGGTCTTTCCCGATCCTGATTCTCCCAGGAGTAGTATCACTCTTCCTCGTGGAAAACCGCCGCCGACTATTTCATCTAGCCCTTCGACTCCAGTTAATAGTCTGTCTTTTTCCACAGAGACGATTGAGTCTAGTTAGATATAAGGGACTTGTCACAATCTTATACTGCCTTGGTAAAAAAAGCTAGTCTTACTTCCATATCACAGATTACGTCTAGACTTGGAGGCAGCTAGCGATGAGCTACGAAGAACTTCAAGAACGACTCGCAGAGTTTGGTCTAGACACAAGCGAAGCAAAGTTGTACGCCTCACTTCTCAAAACAGGTCCACTAAAGGTTGCAGACTTGGCGAGGGTAAGCGGTTTTAATCGCGTCCAGGCATATAGAATCTTGCAGAGACTAGAGTCGCGAGGCATAGTAGAGACGACTCTAGAGAAGCCGATGAAATTTGTAGGTGCAAAACCTGATGTAGCTTTTGACATCCTTGCGAAAACACTGAAGGAGAAGATTAACCTAATTGAGGAAGAGAAGAACCATTTCAATGATCTTCCTCAAATGGAACAATCCCCGCACCTAGAGGCCGAGAAGTTTAGGGTCATCAGGGGGCGCCCCGAATTCTTCGGCACTCTCAGACACCTTCTTGATTCTGTGGATTCAGAAGTACTATACATGACTACGAGGAACGGAATAAACCGCTTCTATCATTCAGGCTTAGATGACGTTCTAAAGCCCAAGGCAAAGAAAGGACTTAAGATCAGAATACTTGCAGAAGTAGACAAGTCGAATCTTGAAGCTGTAAAATGGTTAGCGAAGTCATTTAACATAAGGCACACAGTCGAACGGAGAACGGCACAGTTTATGATAGTGGATAACTCACAGATCGTTTTGAGTACAGCGTTAGACGACTCTTCTAGTATGAATTCAGAGACCGATACAAGTCTCTGGACGAATAGTAAAGACCACGTTTCTGCTATTACCGGACTTTTCGACGAATTATGGCGCGACTCGATTGACGTTCAGACTGCGATTAGGGCCTCAGTGGACGGCGCACCTATTCCACAGACACAGATCTTAAGAGGAAAAGACGAAGTAGCTAGAATGCAAAGAGAGCTCGTCGATAAATCGAACGGGCCCATATTGGCGATGATTCCCCTTGGCGAGGTGAAAAAGTGGCTTTCCGAGCCTAAGATTTCGTCACTGAAGAAGGCAGAAGAGAGAAACGTACCATTTAGACTAATGACATCGATGTCATCGAGCGGAGTAGAGGTTTTGAAGAAGATCGACCAGTTCTCAGATCTTCGAATAGTAGATTTTGAGGTAACGGTGGAATCACTAATCTCAGATGCGGGGGTACTTGTTATCTCGGGCTCGGGTGAAGATTCAGAGCAAAGCGCTTTCTGGACGAACGAGAGAGCATACATTACGACACAAGAGCGGTTCCTTGACCAGCTTTGGCTACAGGCAAAGATGGCCGGAGAGATTATACCATTCTTCGAGAAGGAGAACAAGCTCAAGGAGGGAATAGGCGATCTGGCAAAAGCACTGAAGCAGGATGGTTGGAGCGTCTCAACTCCTGGCACTCTATTAGGGTCATCCATGGTTGAACATCCATATACGTTGATAGCCAACAAAGGGAGAGGAGATTCGAAAACAACTTTAGCTCTTGATACAGTTGTGAGCGATAAAGCAATAGAGATCCCAAGAGTAATCTACTATGCATCTAAGAAAGCTGACTGTAAGCCGGCTAGGACATTTCTGTTGGTATCGCCATCAGTTGATGGTCAGGGTGAAAAGATAGCCAGCTTCTACGGAATTAACATGATTGTTGGAGAAGACGTCAATGAACTCCTTGACAATGTTAGAGGTTCTCTAGGTCTTAAGGGAATGAAAGTCGTAATCGCTTCCAGAAAGAAGAGAGCCTAAAACAAACACCTAAAACAGGTTATTATTTCTCTTCCTCTTCTTCTTCATCTTCATCACTCCCCAAATTCCTAGGAGAGTGAGAGGCATGGCGGTTCCACCGATAAGTAAGAGATTTGTGGAGACAGATCCTAGCAGACCTTGGCTTTCCGTGTCGGTAACAACAAGATTGGCATTTGCTGAGCTTGGACCATAACTCAGTTTAGTAGCCTTCGCAGTAACGGTGGCCTCACCCATCCCTAGACCTCCAACCCTAGCCACGGCCCTTCCATTCTCATCTGTCGTTACTTGTGAGGAGATTATTTGCACACCAATTGCAGACCAAGCTATTGCAACGTTAGACAAGGGCCCTCCAGCAGTTGTGACAGTCACTGTGGCTATCGTCTCTCCTCCTAGGGCTAGCTCTACGACAGGGATTCCTATTGAAAGACTTAGGGGTAATACGAAAGTGGAAATCATAGCCTCACCGGTTATGAATCCTTGAGAGATCGCTGTTATCACTGTCTCTCCAACACGCCCGGTAGAGTTAAACGAAGCAACAGCAAAGGTTTCCCCTGGTAGAATAGTTACTAGAGCCTCGATCCTTCCCACGGATGGGTTAGATGAGTAGAGCTGAACGGCTACCCTCTGCTGTGGCTCTGCGGGTGCACCCCCAGCATCCTGAAGTTGCACGATTACCGATTCTCTTGATAGACCATCAGCTGGAATTTCGAGCGGGAAGGGATATAGTATCAATCGAGATGGATAGGGTTCGACTGTCAGGACCTGAACACTACCTGAGCTATACCCTGATGTTGTAGCAGTGACCATAGTCGATCCCGATGTAGTTGTAGTTTGGAAGTTCACAATTGCGTGAGTCTTTCCTGAAGGTATTATCACCTCTGAAGTGAGCTTTCCAATCTCGGGAGAGGATGAAGTTAAAGTCACTTCCACGTCAGAAGGTGCCTTCGATGGTACCCCAGAAGAGTCCTGCAGCTCAATTAGTAATGCCTCGTGAGACATTCCATCAGCAGGGAGAGTTGGCGGATAGGCTGAAATCGCCAGGGTTTCGGGAAGTGGACCACTCGTGAGGATACCTGAAACTCCAGTCTGAAGGCCAGGTGCGGCAGCAGTAATCGTGGTTGTTCCAGCTGTAAATGTTGATTCAAAGGTGGCGATGGTGTAGCTTCTTCCAGGAGGAATTACAACGAATGGCTCTACTATGCCCACGTAAGTTCTAAGGGATGACAGAGTAATAGGAGTGCTTGAATTAAGTAAGACAGGCGTTCCTGCGCTATCTAGTAACTGGACTACCACCGACCGGTGTGACCCTACATCGGCCCGAAGTACGGGAGGACTTAGGAATATACCTACGCCGCTTGCGACGATCGCAGGATCAACAACGTCAATATTGGCCGAACCCGTTGAGAAGCCTGATGCAAGAGCTGTTAATGTAGTTAGGCCTACTATACTAGTTGCGGTATTTCCGACCTGGACCGTGGGGGCCGACGTAAATATAGCTGAAGAATAGGATTCCCCAGCTCTAATCAAGATAGTTTCGTCAATAGTGCCCAGAGCGGAATTTGAGGAAAAGAGAGAGACCTCGATATCAGAAGGGGCTATAGCTGGGACTCCCGAGGGATCTTGCAGTTGGACTACGACAACGCTCTCTTCTCCGTCAGATAGGATCCTGGGAGGGCTTGCAAAGATGGCAAGCGAAGCGGGAACGGGTCCTGAGACTTGCATCACGTTAGAGCCAGTTGCATAGCCTGACGCGGAAGCCGTAATTCTAGTACTCCCTGCAAGGAAGCTCCCATAGAATCTTCCCTTACCAAAAGTTTGACCTGCCTTTATGGAGATCTCATTATCCACTCGCCCTACACTAATATCAGAAGAAGATAGAGAGACAAGTATGTCTGTAGCAGCTCTAGCTGGAGATCCTCTAGCGTCAATTAGCTGCACTATCACAGAACTTATGGTCCCCTCGTCGGGCAACAATCTTTGAGGGGCCAAGTGAACACTAAACCTAACTGGAGTCCCTGCTGGCCTTAGGGTTGAGACTATGCTAGATCCAGACTGGAAACCTTCAGCGGATACGGTAATTGTAGTGGATCCCTCACTAAGGCTCGACTGAAATTCAGCTACGGCGTAGGACTCTCCGGATGGAATTATCAGGATATCACTCACCCTTCCGACAGAAGTCCTAGAAGAGGTCAACGATACTTGAACATCCTCACTAGCGATCTTGGGTTTACCCTCCAAGTCACGCATTACTACTACTATTGATTCGTATGTTCGACCATCGGCTGGCAGTGATGGGGGAACTATCTGAATAGAAAGGATTGGGGAGCTGCTTTGGGCAGACGCCACTGGTAGTCCAAGGAGTGGGAGACTAGGCGCCAAGATTGAGCCAATCAGTAACAAGATCAAAATTATTGACTTACTCAAACTATTCCACCCGCAAATACACTCCCCAAAACAACTACAGTTAGCAGGGAGATCCCTGCCATAGCGCCCGCATGCTTGAAACCTCCAGAGAGACTACCCTCACCCATCTTCCCTGCAACGAATCCCATTACAAATGCTTGAAAGATGGCGCCACTATAGAATGTGGTTTTGATGAGGTTGAGATCTTTTGCCCCCGCTAGCGCAATTTCTAGGGCAACGGCTTCAGCTGCTGGATCAGGTTCTCCAACTTGTGGAGTTAGGATACCATCTATAGGGGTTGTAAGTAAGGTAATCATCATGACACTCGACGCCACTACTATGATAGAGCCAATATACGGAATGAAGACATATGGTTTGAGGGCTGACTTCCTCTCCTTTTCCAACTCACTTAATTTTTGAGTATAATCTGATAGATTGGTAAACATCCTAACGGTACCCCCTCCAACTTCTATCGCTTCTACGATCAAGTAAGCGACAGATTGGGCCATGAAGCTATGGACTCTCTTAGAAAAGTTCATCATGACCTTTGGAAGTGAGACACCCCAGGAGATCTGTGTGGACATATCAGCTACGTATTTGGTTAACCGACCATAACTTCGCCCTGAGAGCTGTTCAATCCCCTTCTCTGGAGAGAGACCTGTCTTCCTGACCTCTGCAAGGTCTAAGACAAACGCTGGTATCTTCGATTCAATTCCATTTTTCTCTCGCATCGTTCTTCCAGAAATGATAGCAGGGGCTAGGACCGATCCGACTAGACCGATTCCCAATCTGGTGTAGAATTCCATTGGTATAGGCAGGAAAATCATAATTGGTATTATTGGTAGTGATAGTCCAAATGCTACAAACGGTCTCCAGGAAGGTGGTTTTTCTCCTCCTTGTAGGGCATGAGTGAGATAAATGAAGACGGTTGAGATTGCAGGGATGAACAACGCCGAGAAGATCGTCGAGTTCTGCACCGCTTCTTCTAGCGAACCGGTCTGTTGTAAGATGGCGTCCATCGACATTAGTACGAAGAGTGCTATGCCCATGATAACGGTCGCAGATATATATGATTCAGAGAGCGTACCAATGGTCTCGACCATCGCTTTTGCTCTGGTAGTCCCGTTTGCGAAAATATCCCGCAGTTTAGAATCAATGAAGCTCGAGACATCTCCTCCAGTCTTTACGACTGTCACATAACCTCCGAAGAAATCAGCAAGTGACTTGTTTGGATTTAGTCTCCCAATTTTCTCGAGAGCCGAGAGAGGATCATGACCAAAAATGTCTACATCAACAAGAACTTTCTTAGCTTCCTTAACCATTGAGGGAAATAGTTTCTCCGCCTTGCCTAATCTCCGTAGTGTAATTAGCGGAGAGATTCCTGTTGAAGCCAAGACACTCATAGCACTAATTACAAAGGGAAGCTCCTTCTCGGTAGCTGAACTTCTCGAAGATTGACTTACTTTCGGACTGATGAGCCCGATGCCGAAAACCATGGGAGCTACGGGTATCAACGCAAGTGCTAGCAGAGATCCAGAGGTGATGAGCAGGTAAACTCCTAACAATGTAAAAACAGTCCCAATCAAGGTCGCAAAGATGATTGTGGATAGGAATGCAATAGGAGACATTGCAATATTTGACTTGGAGATTTCCATACCCAGATTCGGCATCTTTTTCTCCAGCCTAGTTGCTATGGGCATCATAGTCCGGTAGATTGTAATTCTTAGAGACTCCAACTTATCAACTGCAATCGCAGATGTCTCTTTGCTGAAGAGAGGAACGATTACGGGGCTTCTAATCTCGATTATGAGAACGAAAACTGCGGCGCCTATCAGGGAGAGCTTGAAGATCAGTTCTACGAGGCCATATGGGAGGATACCCCCAACTGAGAGACTGCTCAGGCCAAGAAGAAGATCAGGACTTATTGGCCATGCAAATGTGAGAGAGATCGCTGCAGTTGCTAGGAGGAGTGAGGCAATAAACCTCTCCCGTGTTACCATAAGATCAATGCGACTCAGGAAGACGTCACCTCAGGTTCGGCACCATCTCCTCTCACCACTTTCATGACCATCTCAGGGTCGTAGTTGTACTGTTCGAAGATCACAGCTAACTTTCTGTGTTCGCGTATTCCTTGCTCCTGAAGCCACTTTAGGACTAGGGTTCTCCTATCGAGTTCTTTGACTAGGTCATCTATCTTCTTCCCGAGGTCTTTTGCAAGGCGCTTAATCTTGAAACTGGCACGAAAACCATCCTTGTTTAGAACGTGTGTATCTTCATTCGGGTTCCACTCGAACATTCTAACATACTCACCAAACTTTATGACCTCATCAACAGCGAGCAGACGTCGAACGAATTTTTGTTTCCCACCATCTTTCACGGGTAGGGAAACTCTCCGAACTAGGAAGACTAGGTCCAAGTACGCGATGTATGCAGGTGCGACGTCCATCGGCTTTGAGGTAAGCCTCTGCATAGCTGAAGTTACCTCTTCTGCGTGGAGGGTGCAGATACCTCCGTGACCTGTGCTTATAGCTTGGAATAATACGTAAGCTTCCTCTCCTCGAATCTCTCCGACTGCTAGCATATCTGGGCGCATTCTCATGGCTGCCTTGACAAGATCGAATAATGAGACTTCCCCTATCTTCTCAGCCGAAAGTCCATAACTTGGGCGGGAAAGCATAGAGATCCAGTTCTCGTGTGGAATGTTGATCTCTTGAACTCTTCTATCGTAAGTATCTTCGAAGCAGGTCTTTGCATGGAAAGCATAGCATTGAGAAACGTTGTCTTTCCTGAGGCAGTCGCTCCTACTATGATGGTAGAGGCCCTATGCTCCATGAGAAGCCAAGCATACGCAGCTATTCTGTGGTCCATGGTGCCAAAGTTGAGAAGGTCGATAACTGTAACTGGGTCTTCTCGGAATTTCCTAATGGTCACGGTTCCTCCGTAAGGGGTTACCTCTCTTCGAAAGGTTGCAGCTAGCCTATGGCGGCCTGGGAGAGTGCCATCGACAATAGGGTATGCGGTCGAGATGTGTTTACCACCTAAGTGGACGAGTCGACTAATCATATCGTCCAAGTCCTGGTCATTTTCAAAAAACAGGTTGGTCTCCACACTCTCGTGCTTGCGATGCCAGAGGAAGACAGGTTTTCCAACTCCATCCACCGAGATATCTTCTATATTGGGATCACGCATTAAGACATCAATCGCACCAAAGCCGACCATATCTCTCTCTGCAAAATAGAGCGTCTTCGCCCATGAGATATTGGGGGTATCACCAACGTCCATCTTGTAGCGTTCTACAACTCTTACAGCATTCTCTTCGAAGTATGTCCTAGGATCGACCGAAGCCCTTGGAAGCTTTAGTTCGTATTGGAG